>Ga0207665_10001195_pt1 | contig 17503 bp, 19 predicted proteins | sample LARL112metaG_FD_184351 | JGI IMG/M metagenome (GOLD analysis project Ga0207665, IMG submission 184351) | Corn, switchgrass and miscanthus rhizosphere microbial communities from Kellogg Biological Station, Michigan, USA - LAR L11-2 metaG... | ecosystem: Host-associated > Plants > Roots >...
TTCCATCGGCAGTCACGTTAGGCATCGGTCGATCTACGCCCTTTACCAAACCGCCGTGCAGCGTGGCGAACCATTCGACGTAATTGTCGAAGTTGGTCAAAAGAACATATTCTCCGAATTCAGCCAGCGGCGTGCCGGTGTAGCGCGGCAGCCAGTTTTCCACGATGTCCTTTTTCTCTTTCATTGCCTTTGGTCTCATTTGCGGGCGCGTAACAACATAGCACCATCGGTGCCGTGGATAGAAACGCTCCCGCTGCACCGGGCAAAGAACACGTAGGCCTTTTTCAACAGAATCGAACGCGAAGCTCGGGGACGAAATCGGCGCAAACGGCGAGCCCCGGAAGCTGGACCTTCACTTTGTCCGGCCGCCATGGCGGTGCGACCGAGTCGATGGACTCCGAGCTGACCGAGTTGGGGCTGATGCAGAAAGGCCAGTGGTCGTCACGAAGGCCATGCCGGACTACTTGCATGGCAACGGATTGGCTGAAAACACTGGAGCGGGTGAGCAAGCGATTTCACCGCTACTATCAATTGGGGCGATGGAACGACGAGCACCGGCATCGTGTCCGGCGCCAACGCTGCGTTCTCAGTTTCTGGTTCGCACATCTACACCGCAGCCGGACAGGACAGCGTGATCGCAGGAGCACCAATTCGACAGGCCGCTTGAGCCAGAAACGCAGCGTCGCAAGTGTCCACAAAATCCACGCCGGGGGTTCGAGTCAGGGGAGCGCTACCTACGTTCCCCCCCGACAGGATTTGCCCGGGTTTCTGATCTCGGCGGCCTAAAATGCGACAAAGCTACCCAGCGACGAACTTTTTATACAGCCAATGACGGCCGTCGTGACGCCGCCAAACTTTTCCGCGCACAAGCCGACCGGTGATTGTGCGTCTCGGTACGATGACACTGCACAAATGCCAGGTCGTTGCCCGTGACGAGCGCTGGTTCAATCCAAGCACTCGCACGTTGATCGCTGTGAAGCTGATGGATGCCATGGTGTGACCCCCCCTTGGCTCGATCGACCACGCGGATTTCTTAAAGGAATGTCCGGCCACAGTGGGCAACAAAATGGCGACTTTCGGCCGGATTTGCGGTGAGTGCGATATTTTTGTCGCGTCAGCCACCACGTAGCGATCAGCGGTGACCGATAGTGGGCTGTCGGGATCTCGGGCCCAAGTTCATTTGCTCAGGTTGCGGCTGGCGGGGCGCCGACATGCGGCCGGATTTCAGTGGGAGCAAAAGGTCCTGCGGGCGTGCCGCACTGAATAAGCGTTGTGTAGCCTCAACATTTTGACAGGTCACACACCTCCAATACCTTCAGGGATCGCTGGAGAACACAGTTGGAGAACTCATCATCGCCGATGCAGGTATCGATTTCTTTGTTGGTTTGACCCGTTAGACAATCAGCGTAGTTGCGGTCCTTTCCTTCCCCGAACTTCTGTCGAAATTTGGTGAGGCAAGTTTTATTCGCCCGTGCAGTCCGTCCGACCCACTTGTTACGGTCGAGGGTCTCTGCCTGAGTAAGAAACGTCGACCCAAGCAACATCGCGATGATCAAAGCATAGCGCATGTTCCGAAATCCTTGTCGTTATCGCCTGATTTCGATTGGTCAGGCCCGGTCGCGCTCAGGCTGTGCTTCTGATCAATTCGAGAAAACCCGCCGCTGTTGTTGGTGGACAACGGCGGGGCAGCTTCCGGCCGAAGCGGATGCAAGCCCGAAGCTACGCAGCTGAGAAAGGCGCGATTTCCCGACTAGGAATCTTAGCTTACGGGCAGCTTACATCAGCGCAGACCCGAACAGGCCAAGTGTCGCAGGCTCGGTCTTCGCCAAGCGAGCTGCCGACGTGCGGCCCAACTTCCATTGGGACAGGCCGGGCGCGCTGATGAGGGGTTATTAAACGACCCGCCGCAAGATCAGCGTCGAGATCCTCCGCGATCTCTTCGTCCTTGCCGTGCTGCTGGCCGGTTTCGTCGTATTGCTGATCTACCTGGTCGGATACTGACAGTAGCGCATATCTCAAGTTTCACGATACGGTGCGGCACCGTTCATCTTGAGGCGCCGGCATTCCCGTACCGGGGCCCTTTCTACAACGCGTAGGAACGATCCCTGTGCGGTGGAGTTGGGCGGCGGGCCCTGTTGACACCCAAGCGCTCCAGTGGCCAAGAAGACGGTCACGCTGCGCGGCTGGTCCCGTGACCGTGTTTCTTGCATTCCTCAAAGTGAGAGCGGGTCATGGACTCATTCCGGTGAAAGATGCGAGACCACAGACCACCTTTTGTAAGAGAAGTATCCGTCACAATCGGAGACGAGATCCACCACGGAAAGTATTACGTTCAAGGCTCGATGGTGCATGTTCAATCGTCATTCGGAGCGAAACGGACTCAGGTCGGAAATTCGCCCCCGGAGATGATCGCCAAGATGCTGCTGTCCGAACTAGTGCGAGCCAGCGCCAGCACCGACTGATGCCCTCCCCTTCCCTAAACGCCATCAATTCCGGCAGGCACGCGACGCAGGTCCGTGAGCGCTCGATCGCCGGATATACAATCGTCAACCCGCCGGGCTTGTAATGTTGAAGTTGGTTTGACATTCGCCGTAACCGGCAGCCTGGTGGGTGGGATATTGATCCCGCGCGTTTAGAATGGTTAAGGCGCCGGCATTTCCTTACCGAGGCCGGTCGGCCAGTCGAAACACCGGATCAAGATCAAGAACCGGAAACATCCCGCGATGAGCCGGGTGATGGAGGCGTTTGCGTAAACTACTTTTTTTCAACCCAGCGATTTAGTTCTGAAGTCGGGATGATACGACGAACTGGCTGATACCCGTTCAGCAATGTCCCCGCGATGATCTTGTTTCTTTCGGAGAGCATCTCCTTCGCATATTGCTTGGCTTCGGCCTCCGTCGGAAATGTCCTGGTTTCTCTGCGAGGTGTCCAGCGTTCAAGTCGCTCTGGCCTTAGAGCTTCGACTGAAACGAACCAATTGTCAGTCCTGGTGCGTCTGGCCATGATGGAGAGCTCATGTCACGTCGACTTTGCGTTCTTTCTTTGTGTCCGCATAGCGTGGCGGTCTGAAAGTCAGGAGCGTTCACCCCAACCATAGCAAGGCCGCAACGCAGAAGGCTGCAAAGGCAGCAAGCCCACCGATCATGGTGACGAGCTCTTCGTCGAGACTCGACATAGGGTACTCCCAATCACCCGGCCCGCTGGCCAGCGTAACCTTTTCTCGTCGCGCTGATGGTGGAGAAAACGGAGTAGTCCTGCCCGAGGCTGCTCAAGCCGGCCGGTCGAAGCACAGGATCAAGGAAGAACCGGAAACACCCGGCGATGAGCCGCGAAATGTAGGCGACCTCAGCAACCTCGGCAGATGCTTGTGACGCCGTGATTGAGCAGCCGGTCATTCTCCCTGACGGCAGTGCGCCGTGCGTGCGACGACGAGGATCGCGCTCGCACCGTGGGGACACGGTTTGATCCTTGAAGTGACGGCGTCGGATTGAGCGGCGCGACGGTAGTCGGTGTTACGGGCCTGATCGTGGGCGGCGGGATCGGCGGCGGCATCGTCGGCGCGTTGAAGGAAGGGTTTCTGGAGTTCCACCCATTCGCAGGCCCCGGCGGAATGCCGCTTACGCCCGCGTCCTGTGCGAGGGAGGCAGCCGCAAGAAAGGACGCGAGCGCGACGGCGAGCAATATACTGCCGCTGGTCCGGCTGCCGACGAAAAGCGATTTGTCTTTTGCTGGTGCCATCAGGCTCGATCCGTTGGCCCCGCGAGCATGATCCTGCGGGCGCAATTAAGCCAGCATTTTTGACGCCATCGCACGCAAATAGTGCCCTCGACTGGGGGTAAAAAATTCGCTGCGCTGATGGAAAAGTTCGAGCGGCGATCGGGAAAGACACCCTCAGCACAGGATTAACGCCAGCAGCGCACGTACCGCGAAGAGGACGACGCCAGCGACCACCGCCATGTGATATCCCGTTACAGGTCAACTGGAAATTTCTATGAATTCATATAGAGGCCTGATACCCATATGCTTCCCGGAGATCATGCTCGGGAAGCATATGGGGCGTGACCATGTCAGATGTTTTTGATGGCACCGACGACGCCAAGATGGCAATCCGCGCGGCAGTTCAGTATCTGCTCAAAGAGAGTTCCGGCAGCGACCGTGGCGATATTGTTCGGGAGATCATTGAAATTGTGAAAGAGGTAGTGCGCGGCTCGCCGTCTAACAGCCAAGATCCTCGGGACGATGGATTGCCCGACCCATTCGACGATGCACCAGGCGGATAGGTAAGTGCTGGATCGAAAACCCAGGATATGCCCTGCACGAGTCCAGGAAGGCAAGAAGACCCGCCGGGCCGAAGCGGCGAGTAAGCCAACGTCGGATATGTGAGCGCGCGACCAAAGCCCCGCCTGTTGCCATTTGTTATCGCTGTTTGAGGCAAAGCCCGATTGTTGGTGCCGTATTGCATTTCGCACCATCGGGAGCTCCGCCGCCTGGACAGAAAACCGACACAAGTGCTTCAGTGGCATCACAACTGACCACACCATCGGCCTGAACAGTTCGAAGGCCGGACTGGCCGGCATCGCCCTTGTCACCCTTTGGTCCCTGCACGCCCTGGACACCTTGTGGCCCCTGCGGCCCTGCCGGACCTTGGGCACCGGTTTCTCCCTTTGGCCCGGCGGGACCTGGCACCTTCTCGCATCCAGCGAGTGCAACGGCCGCGGCCATGATGAGCGTTACCACGATCTTCTTCATTTCCAGATCCCCCGAACTCCGCTGTTCGAACATTAAAGGTTCTCGGTGACAGGACCGCAATAGAAAGCCGCATGAGTACCTATTGCCTTTCGTCTAACACTCAACCGCCCGAACGCGGCAATGTCGCCAGCCCCGCGCCAATGTTCGGCAGGAACAAACAGCCTCATGCCGCAAAAGAGCCCGCCCTGTTGCCGCCACACACTATCGGAATCATTCCAGCCTCGACTAAAAGCTGGGGGACGCTAGTTGAGGGGGTGGCAATGGCAAGCGGCAGATCACGATTGCGAGTCGCGGTGCGGACCTTAGTCAAGTCACGCAAGCGGACTCGGCGTCTTCGTCGGCGCACGCCTCGATAGGAAAAGGCCGCCGGCCGGCGCGCTCCTTCAGGGCTCGTCGCTGAGAAACTTTTCCGACTGGCCGCAGCGGTCGCACCGGAACGTCAGCAAGGTGGGCTTCTCCGGTCGCGCCTCCGAACTAGCGAGCAGCATCTTACCGCCGCAGCGTAGGCATACCGGGTCGTCCCCAGAGTCTAGAGGATAGAGCAAATACTCCTCGTCCCGAGCCATGTGCGACTCCTTCTCCGCCATAACTTACCGGACGCACTTTTGTTCGGCCGGAGTGCCCGCCAGCAAGCGTGCAATTCAAAAGATGCCTCCAGCGCTCGATACGCTCTCTACCCATATTGGCACGAGACTGAGCCACCTCAGCGGCATAGATGCGGCGCGCGACTTCGGGCTGCTCCATGCCGACCGTCGTGGCATAGTCAGTTTGAGATAATGCGCGGCATCGAAGCGCTGATTTTCATCAACGGCCACTGGCAGGAGATGAGCTACGCGCTTGCCTTTAGCGAGGCGAAGCTGATGACAAAGGACGATTTCTACAAAGCCTTCGGCACGATCGCCGATCATCTCCCTCCAGATGCTTGGACGCTAAACCCATGACGAGGACAGCAAAAAATAAAGCCCGCCATTCGCGACGGGCTCCAAGTGGGAGAAAAGTCAATCTACCGCAGCGTTGCAAGGTCGTCGTTGATGTTTGTCACAACTCCGCAATTCCTGAGCCACCGCCTACTAAGGCGCAAGTTTGAGTTCTGTTTCCCCACAACGGGAACCAAGGGGGCGGGTGAAAGACGCTTTTTCCTGAAAGATTCCTGGCCTTTTTGAGCCACCTCCAGGCTCGGCCCGGCACGCAACTTCGATCTGCTGCTCGCCATTGCCACCCCTTCGACTAGCGTCCCTAGCTGTAGTCGAGGCTGGAATGATTTCGATGGGGTGTGGCTGCAACAGGGTGGACATTTGTTCTAACCTCGACCACGACGCCTTGGCCCGAGTTGCGACAAATTAGAACAATGACGGGATAGCAAGGCTTCTGAGAAAAGCTGAGCGCGGGACCGACTAAAGCCCCCGTCCCTCAGTCGCCGCCAATGAGCCGGCAGTGACAACCTATGAGCTTCCACACGTCGGCCATGAAAGCTTGTTGCTCGTCTGGTGTCAGCAGCCTGATGAACTCGTTCCATTGATCTCCCGTCATTACGAGAACGTGCCGCCGTGACATCCAGGTAATCGTCCCATCCTTCGTTCGCGCGCCAGCTTCCTTGGGCGTGCCATTGTTTGGCATCCGCCGCGAAACTCTATCGGGGAATTTGAGGATTTGGCTCATGGTCAGTCCCTATTCGGCGGCTCGGCACACCGCCTAGCGCCGAAAGCGTGCCGAGCCTGGCCAGTGCTCTGGAGTGAGCTGGTTGGAAAAGATGATGCCAACAACAGCCGATTCTGAGAACATGCGCGGCTGCAACACTGTCGAATTTATCTCTCCAAAACTGAGAATGGGGACACCTGGCTAGAAAGGATAACAAATGGGTGCGATTTCGGTCCTGATCGGTGTGCTGATTATCGTGGTTGTAGGCGCGATCTGTTTCTGGGTCATCGACCGCTTTGCCCCGGCGGACGCCCGACTCAAACAGCTGCTCAAGCTTCTCGTCGTGCTGGTTTGCCTTGGCGCCATAGTGCAGAGGTTGCTGGCACTGACGTATTAAGACCGGCAGATCCGAACCCGGCCCGGCTAACCGTCAATTTGACCATTCCGCCGCCTGCTCCTCGAGATCGGGCTGAACACGAAGGGAAAATAGAACTTGAACTTTCAGTTGACCGCCGCGACTCAATCTAGGGAAGGTGTGCCCTGAATTATGGGGGTATCCGTAATCGCACAATCGGAGGGAATGCCATGAGATCCAACTACAAAATCGCAATGGTATTGCTTGCTGGCGTCGCAATCGGCGCTGTCGCGGTTCAGAGCCTCCACGCTCAAGGAGCCAAGCTGAAGGCTTACGCTATCGCTGAGTTCGAACCCCTCGATGCTTCGGCCCAAGCCTCGGTCCTGCCTGTCGCCCGCAAGGCGATCGAAGCAGCCAACGGTCACAGTTTGCGCACCACGGGCGGGCGAGTGGTTCAGATAGAGGGAGGGCCAGCCCCCAAGAGTGTGGGGATCACCGAATGGGGTAGCGTGGATGAGGCCGTGGCATTCTACAAGTCGAAAGCCTGGGCGGACCTTGCACCCCAGCGTGACAAGTTCGCCAAGGTGATACGAAGGTACGTCGTTGAAGTCGAAAAATAGCAGTATCCAAAGGCACGGACCGCCTCAATTGGCGACCCCTTCTGCAAACCTGTCTTCGTTGTATTGCGTCGTAACGGGAGGGGAGCATGAGCAAATTTGCGATAGGGCTTCTCACATTGGCCATGTACGCAGCTTCGCTGCCGGTTATTATGATCACGCCGGCACAGGCCGCGACGAAAAAGCACTGGCGACCCAGCGAACCCTGGTATGCCGCTCGGGCGCAGCAGTTTGTCCCGCCGTACAGCCAGGCAGGCCCGATCTGCCCGGGCCTCGCCCGAGGCATCGACTGCCGGGTGTTTCCTCCTCCAATCGAGGACGATCCTGATCGAAGAAAAGGGCCCGGCGGTGGCGGCTGATGCTGCCCGCAAGGGAAGGCTCGTTGTGGATTGCTGATTTACTTGGTCGGACACTGACCCCCCGCTGGGATAGCGGGTCCACGATTCACCTATGTGAACAATTTCCCGCCGACGTTTTTACAGTCGGAGGCTGAGGTTCGATTTTCGGAGTCTCCGCTTTGGGCGGCCATTTGGTTGACGATACGCGCTCTGTCCTAAAAAGAGTGTTCCGCAACTTTCATTGCCAAGCAGGCTATCATTCCCCACAAGGCAAGATCGATTTCCAAGGCTGCTCCCACGCCTTCCTCCTTCGCCCGCTCAAGAATTCTAGCTGAACTGGCAATCGCCGTTCCGGTTCCTGCAACGGAACCGGCGCATTCAGGCTACTTCCTTTGCCCCTCCCGGGAAAACGCAATCACGACAACATTGCCCGACCAAGCTGAAGACCTCCCCGGAACTGCCCAGTCCCTCGGGGAGACAACGGCTCCGGTGCTCTCCCTTCCCTGAGCGGCCGGGGCCGTTTTTCAGCTCGTTGATAAAAGTGGCGTTGGAAACAGGAGGTCGACGCATGTCTGAAAGGAACATCAGGATCAGGCATCACACGGTGGCGACGGAAGAAGATTTTGATCCCGGTCCTTTGCCCGTTTTTCTTCTCTCCGCCGATGAACCTGAGCAGGGTACCGCGAACGACAAAGCTGTCATCTCGTTACGAGGTCTCGTAGCGAGCCTTTTGGTTGCGGCGGCGATAGCGATCGGAATTGCGATTCTATCGGATCAAGTGACGCTCTTTGCGACAGCGTCGCTGGTTGACAATTCGGCGCCTCAGCCTGGCACCAATCAGCCGACGCCGACAATTAAGTCAGCCGTAACTCAATCAACCAATGCTGTTGAGGCTTTGCCGCCGACCGCAAAGGACGTGCCGACCCGCGAAATTGCTGCGGCCTCTGAACCCGCCAGCAAGACACAGATGGAAAGCAGTGAGCCATCATCAGAAGCCCTGTTCAGGGAGTTCCAGGCCTGGTCGGCCGAGCAAGATGCGCAGGCTCTGGCCAAGCCGGTACAAGATGCCCCAGCACGGGTCGTGGAAAATGCCCCAGCATCTGTGCGGCCGATGCAAAAGCACCGCAGGGCCCGGTCCGTACATAGTGCGCGGGCAGAGAGCCGGCACGTGCGGGAACACCGAGCAAATGTGCAGCATCGACAGGCACATGCCCGGCCCGTACAGGATGCACGAGCGCAGACCGAGCCCGTTCAAAATGCCGAGCCACCGTCCTTCCTTGAAAGCCTAAATCCATTTGCAGGATGGCCAACTCTGACTATCAGATAAAAACCTACCGCAACGGGTCGCTTAGGTTATACGCCCGGATTCCTGGGCTCTCCGGGCCTGTCATTTGCGACCTCCAAGCAATTCCCGGAGGAGCATAGACCAGCGGCCTGTTGAAATTAGTTGCTTCGTCTTCGCCCACGCTTCGCGGGTTAGGCAGGCGTGCGGCAATCCTGGCGGGATCGTCACCGTTTAGCGCCACCTTCCTGCCTATCGGCTTCCCCTCGCTGCACAGCTGCACGAAGCCATCCGTGACCGGCGCGTCCTGGGCGCGGATTTTCGTCCGGTCATGCAGTCCCTGTCATCTTTGAATGATGAGGCCAATCTTTCTGTTGCGGCGCACATTGACTCAATCCCTCGTGAGGGAGTGAGGTAGGCAAGGCAGGGTGCTCACATGGATGAAGCGTATTGGCTCTTCCTTGGCGGCGTTTGCGTCGGATTTTTATTCGGCTTTGCGGTGTGTGCGGTGATCTCTCGGCTCTACCACAGGGCTCACGGTTTCTGACGCTTGGGCGAATAGCTCGGTGATGCTCATTTCCTCATCAAACGCTCCCATTTTTAGCCCAACTGAATTACAGAACCGGTGCTTAGGCCGACCTAAGTCACTGATCTGAATCCGCTTTATCTGTCGCTGAATGCTCGATGCTAACGGGCCTGCTACGCCAAGCGGGCCCGCAAATCGGTCTCGATCATCTCAAAGACCTGTTGTGGCTCGCCCTCGATTCGGACGCGCTTGATGACGTCGAGCAACGAACGTAGCGAGGCCCCATGCCTCCGGATCTAGGCCGCCAGGGGCCTGCCGACGCACATCCCAAGCACGAAATCGCGTATTCATAGCCAAACTTCGAGCTCGCCGAGCTGTCGAACGCGTCACGTCACGGCGGGTATGATCGACTGCCCAATACTCTCCATCGTATGGTCATGCTTTTGTCAAACCTGCATTGAGGAGTGTTCGCACGGCGGAAATTGGACGACTCTCTTCCGGAAACCGTTGGATGGCCGCCGATGTGTCTCCACCGCGTGTTTGAGGTGCCCACCGCAAAGGCCTGTGATGGAAACGGCAGAGTTTGGCAAAGCCAAGACTTCCGCTGTTGGCAGCGCTGCGAGCGCTGCAATTTATTTGGCCGAGCTTTCAATAATTGTCGCGAGTTATTTTGGCCTCACCGAATCCGCCCTCCTGCTGCCCGTAATTAATCCGGCCATGACTCCGTTGTGGCCACCAACCGGGTTCGCGCTCGCACTGGTCCTGCTACGCGGCTACCGGATTTGGCCCGCGATTTTGGCGGGGCCGGTTACACCTTACCTTATGGCCGGCCGATCGTCCTTTGAGTGTGGCTCCGTCGGCATCGGTACTCTCCTCGCCGCGTTTGCAGGAACGTGGCTGATTATTCGCTACTCGAATGGGCGCCAGACGTTTGGTACCCCCACTGCCATCGCAAAGTTTGCCATCATTTCCTTTGCGCCGACCACGATGATTAGTTCAATCATCGTCTTGGCAGGATTTATTGTCGCCAACAATCTAGACCCTTCCGATGCAGTCGTGACCTGGTCAACCTGGTGGCTTGCAGACGCGGCTGGGACCGTGCTGATTGTTCCGGTCGTCGTGCTCTGGGCGATGATGCCTTTGCGTAATTTTTCCAGATGGAGTGATCTGCTCGAATCTGTCGCAGTTTCTGTTCTCGTGAGCATCATCGGGATCGTTGCCTATAGCCCGCTTATTGGCAGTAACCTCATCAGCGACGATCTGAACGTGCCGCTACCTCATCGGAGCCTTTTTGGCTTTGTGGTTTTACTGCCATTGATGTGGGCTGGCTTGCGGGGCAATCGATGCAGCGTCGCTGCCGCCGCACTCATTTTCGTCGGAGTGGCCGCGTGGGGTTTCTCGAGCGGTAGCGATCCGTTTTCGAAAAATGATTTCAATGGAGCCCTATTAACACTGCTCGTGCTTTCGATCAGCGTATCGATGCCGCCCCTGGCGCTAGCTGCAGCAATCGCGACACGTCAAAAAACGGAAGCCCATTTGCTTTCGCTGCAGGTTCAATTGAAACGTCAGATTGAGCGCAAAAACGCTGTCCTCGAAAGCGTTAAGCGCCACTTCCAATTTCTTATCGACGGCGTTGTCGACTACGCCATCTTTGCGCTTGATAAGGAAGGCCACGTTACAAGCTGGAATAGCAGCGCACAAAAAATCATGGGCTATGCCCCGGAAGAAATTGTCGGCAAGCACTTCGGAATATTTTATCGGCCAGATGAGCGCCGAGCTGGCACACCAGCCCACGCATTGGAGTTCGCAATCCAAAAAGGAAAGCACGAGCTCGAGGGCTGGCGCATCAGAAAAAATGGCACGCTGTTTTTTGTCACCGGCTCGGTTTCTTCGTACCGTGATGATTCAGGAAATCTGGGCGGCTTTATCAATGTTCTCCGGGACACAACGGAGCGGCGCGACGCTGAGGAGAAACTGGTCCAGGCGCGCGAACAGCTCGCAATGTCGCAAAAAATGGAGGCAATCGGCAAACTGACTGGCGGGATAGCGCACGACTTCAACAATCTATTGATGATTATTGGAGGCAGCGCTCAGATCTTTGCACGCTTGCTTGATCCGAAACTGCCAAAAGCAATCGAAGCCATACAGACCGCGGCGAAACGCGGCGAAACCCTGACGCGCCAGCTCTTGACGTTCTCCCGTCATCAGCACCTCAGCCCGACGGTCGTTGATCTGAATGCTGCCATGAAGAACATGCGCACCATGATCGAAAGCTCGCTGCGCGGGAACATTGTATACAACGAAAATCTTGGCGACGGCGTTTGGCCGGTTAGAGTGGACCTCGCCGAATTAGAACTTGCGATCGTCAACATCGCCGTGAATGCGCGCGACGCAATGCCGAACGGCGGCACGTTCACGCTGTCTGTCAACGATGTGACGATAGATCAGGCAATCGGCGATAATCGCCTCAGGGGAGTCTTCTTTGCGGTAGCGTTTAACGACACGGGCACCGGTATTCCGCCAAATCTCATGTCAAAAATGTTCGATCCATTCTTCACGACGAAGGAGGTGGGCAAAGGAACTGGGCTTGGTTTATCGCAGGTTTACGGTTTTGCGCACCAAGCGGGTGGAACGGTGACGGCCGACAGCAAGGTCGGACAGGGAACAACGATTACAGTCTATCTGCCGTATTGTGCGGACGAGCAAATCACGGGCCCCGCTGGCAAAACAAAGGTACTAAATCCGCAACGGCAAACCGTCCTCGTTGTCGACGACAACGTTGATGTGGCGGAGGTCACTTCTTCGCTGTTCGAAAATCTTGGCTATGAAACCATCTACCGTGATTCGGCCGAAGCAGCGTTGAAACTGCTCGAAGCCGGCACGAAGATTGACCTCGTGTTCAGCGATATCGTCATGCCAGGGACCATTGACGGGGTCGGGCTTGCGAGAGAAATCGGATCGCGGTATCCAAATTTGCCTGTAGCCCTTACGACCGGTTACAGCGATGCTGCAATAGCAGCGCCGCCCAATTTAAGAATACTACGCAAGCCGTTCGATGCCGATGCGCTAAAGGATTTGATCCGGGATATAACGCCTCCGAAGCTCGTGAAAACATCAGCTGTGCTGCCGGCCTCTGGCACGGCGGGCGCGTTGCACAAAACTTGATCGACCGTGGCGGCTTGCGTCAAATCCGCAAGGTAAGCATGTCTTCAAGCGGCTGCGCTTGCGGGGAGAGTGGCTCCGTTCGTCACAGCGCCGGGGCCACTTTCATTTGTAACCCACTAAGCGTCCACTATCTTTGGCGCAGTTTAGTACTTTGATTTCTGCCTTTGACCAACTGTGGGTTTTGATGTGGCGCGGTTCAGGCGCAACGACTGGCTTCTTCTGCCCTCGCTGCACGTCCGGCCGCGCCTTAAGATTTCATTAACCTTGCGGGAGCAAGAGTTTTGCGCCGGGGCTGTCGTCTCATTGTTGAGGGGAATCCCATGTCTAATCTGGAAGAAGCAATTCGCGAGCGTGCCTACCACCTCTGGATCGCCGATGGCCAACCCGAGGGCAAGGCGGACATCCATTGGCTGAATGCTCAACGCGAAATTCTCGCAACGTCAGTCGAAAGCTTGGCCAGTACCGCTGCCGCGACGAAACCTAACAAAAGAGCAAGCTGCGGTCGAAAAAGCAAAACTGCCGCTGCCTATTCCATGCGAGCTCGACTTGGCCGTCCCCGTAAAAAGCGCGCGACCGAAACCCGCTGTTAGTGGCTGCTCTTGTCTCTAGCTTTAACCGCCGCTGCTTGGCGATCGCGACGTTAATGGCCTACGGGCCGCCTGCCGCTGTTGCCATGGCCGTCAATCAACGCGCAACAGACCAACTGGGTACTCTCCTCCGAGCGAAAGCCGAGACAAGGCGGCTGTCGCGATCGCGCTCATGGCAGCGCAGAGAGCTCAGTGTGCGATGCATGTTGTTGCCTACTGTTCGGGATACGGATTTGATATTCGGCCGAGGGTCCCCCTTTAGATATACAGACCGTCCTTAAGCTTTTGATAGAAGTAGTCGATGACTGCCGCATTCTCGGATGTCCGGGTAAGGATCAAGCCAACCAACTCTATATCTCCGAGTACAAAATGAATCACGTGGGTCTCGCGTGCGCGCTCAATGTAGATTAGCGGCTTGGTGTGATCTGGCATGCTCATGGACAAATCTCCTTGCGGTTAATCAGGGTGGCGCAATCGATCATCAGGATGCGACTGTTTGGAAATTCCTGCCGGGTTGATTGAGCCATCCGGTCACGCGCTGCACAAATCTCTCTTGTTCGGTAGATTTGGCGTTCGTAGTGAACGGGTCCGTATAGCATTTGGCACCGGCCGCCCTCGCAATCCGCGCCACGCGCTCCGTCATGGCAGGCGAGCCGGCGGCGTAGACGACATCGCTCGGCGACAGAACCGGCAAATGATCGGCGGGCCGACCGGCGCGAATGGCGGGCGAGACGCTCTGCGGCTCCGAAACAATCGGAATGATGGTGACGTTAGGAAATAACGCCAGACGACATAGCGCAGCATGCATATAAAGGGATTGAAGTTTTTGCGCCGCGACCACGAAGATCAATTCGCGCTGCGGCCGTTCCATGATCGCTCCGACCGCGACCGACCACATCGGCGCGAAACCGGTGCCGCTGGAGGCAAGGACAATGCTGCCGGCATGATTTGGCCTGAGAAAGGCGCTTCCGAACGGCCCGGTCAACCTTACGCGGTGTCCGACACGGATATCCCGTCCCAGTTCGGAAGATACGACTCCGTCGGAAAACCTTCGGATGTGGAAGTGCACCAGCCGATTGTTGGGCCGTGCCTCCAGTGGATAGGTGGGGCTATAAAATCTCGGCGGAAATCCGTGGAATTGTAACTTGCAGAACTGACCGGGAAGGTAACGAAGCAGCTTTGATACTTCCACATCCACGCCGACAACGTCTGGGGCGAGCCGAACGATGGCAGCCACTCGAGCCGAAATGGAGACCTGGTCGGGAACCGGTTCGGTTACAACCTCGATGTCGGAAATGATCCGCGCCTGGCAGGCATTGATCATCTCGTCGCCGTCTTCTTGACCGCCAAAGACCCGTCCTTTGACGAGCCGCACCCGGCAGGCGCCGCAAATCCCGCTCCGGCAGTCATGCGGCAAGTCGATGCTGTTCATCAGTGCCGCATCGAGCAGAAGGTCGCCGCAATAAGCCGGAAACGACTCGTCGTTCAGCATAACCTTGCAAATCTTCCTCATCACTCAACCTCAAGGCGGATCGGCCGCACGTGCCTCGTATGTCTGATCTGACTGTGATCGAAAGCCGCAACCCGTATGAAAACGCCGGTCTTGATCGGAACGTCGTAGCCACTGTGGGTGTCGAGACGTCGCGCGACTTCCAGCGCCCAGTGGCCAGAGGCCCAGCGGGCGGCGCATCGCACGTCAGCACGATCGCCTGAAAATTCGCCGGCGATGATGACGCCCGGAATTACCGTGCCTGTCGGAATCAAGGCGTCCGCCTCTGCTGAATACGGAATCGACTCCGATTCGGTCATATACCAGCGCGTGCCATCCTCCTCGCCACGGTTTGGATCAAGATCCACTTCTCCGAGCGCTGCGACCGTTGCTGCAAGGTTTTTGGGTAGCCTCCGCGGCGCGACGAGCCGCGCACCGCCGGTGGCATCGGAGTCGATGACAAAATTATCCATGTAGTTAGCGACCCCGGGGTCGGGCGCGAAACCGCCCTTATACGGGACGACGTTGCGCGCTTGCATGGGCGTCGGTTCCAAGGGCGGACCGAAATGAGCGTCGTCCATCCATCCAGTTGAACCGCTGGTCGCCTTCCACTGCCAAACATCGGCATAACCATCCATCGTGAAATGCAGGCCGCGGCCGGTCATCGTCGTCGGCGCACCGGGAATCGGATGTGGGCTGGCATGAAACGTTCGATCGCCGGCAAGGGTTACTTCCGCCGTGGTCAGCAGCACTGCAAATTTGTCTTCATGGAAGCCGTGCTCGTCTCCAGACTCAAAGCCGTCATGAAGCACGTGCCATCCGTCGGCAGCCTTGACGAGCGGCAGGTGTTTGAGCGAGCGCGTCGGATCCTCCCATACAAACAGGAAATATGCCCACCTGCCGTCGTGCACCGCGCGAATCTCTATTCTCGTTTCGCCTTTGCCGTCAAAATTTCCTCCCTCGCTGGTCATCACGGAGAATGGCACGGCTTGTCGCCAGGCCCGATCGGATGTATCGCCGTCGATCCTGGGCGCGTCGGCGACATCGATACGGCGAACTTGCAACCGGTCGACCACCAACCGGTCGGCGGCAACCATAACCGAAGCGCCAGTTATTGCGACCGCAGCAGCGACAACGAAAGGGTTGGACTGCAAGGTGGGGTTTCGCGGCTTCGAAATTCGATTGTGTCCCGTCGCTCTCGCCGGAGCGACCGGGCGGCGTGCGGCCGGACGGCGTACGGCCGGACGATCCCGCGAGGGATCGTCCATTAGCGTATCGGGCCAGACCTGCGGCCGTAAAGCAGCGTCAGTGAATCCGTCGACCTGCGACGGCCGCTCCGACTGCTCAGCCAGCAGCGTCAACAACTCGACCGTATCAAGCTGCGGAAGCGGCGCCGGGAGCCATGCGGGCCGAAAAATGCGAAGTACCTGTGATGCACCGCCGTATCTATATTGCGTCAGCACGTGAAGTCCGGCGAAGGCTGTGATCACCCACGTTCCGCACCAGTGCAGCATCGCGACATCGTGGCCGGCGTAAAGGCCGAAATAAAGCAACCCGCCACTGGCCATCAAAGCCAGCATCGTCAGGAAGAAGATCCAGTACAGAACAACATTCCAGGCGCCCAACCTCGCCTGCTTGCGACCAAGCAATCCACGAAGGCGAACACGGTCCAGCCTGACCCGGCGACCGAGACCGGATCTGAGCATATAAATCGCATATGCGAGCGAAACCGCGATCAGCACCACTGCCGCCTGCATGTGAACCAACCACACGCTTTCGCGCGGCAGCACGGCATCGAACACATTGATCCAGGTTCGATCGGGTGTTTCGGTCGCAATGCGCAGCCCACTGAAAAACGCCACACTGAACGCGCCGACGAGCAGCCAGTGCAGAATGATCGTGCCGTAATCGGTCTTGCGGGCTCTCATGCGGGTACTCTGCCGTCAGCGAGCATTCCGATCCTGCTCGTCTTGCGAAGTAAGGCGGATCGAATGGCGCGAATTTTCGGTTTGGCCCAGCACAACGCTGCAAAAGGCCAAGTCTGCTGCTGCACAAATAACCGTCCCAATTCAGGAGTCGCCGCGGCCGGCGAGCGAACCATTTCCTCTGGTTCCGGCGGCGGATTCGGGCGGAGCGATCTCTTCGCAAGGCGACCGCGTTCCAGCGCCTCATCGCGACGACGAGACGCTGGAAGTCGCGCTCACCCGCCCTTATCCCCACATGTGATGGAAGTGATGCGCCATCTCGCCAAAATGATGCACGCCGATGTCCGCCGCACCACCTGATGCAGCGGCAACCGGCGCCGGCGTGTTGGCTTGCGCATCGTCCTGTCCGTTGGCAGCGGTCGATGCCGTCGGAGCAGCGGCCGCGTGCAGGTCGCTCAGCAGGGATGCGACGCCATTATTGTTGTGAACGCCGGCAGCCTGGGCCACGGCCGCAAGATCGGCGATCACGGCCGATACGCTGTTTTGGCCGCCACCCTGGAGAAGAGCTATCAGGTCAGCCACCAGGTGATTTCCGCCATCGCCCGCAGCAGCCCCTCCTGTCTCGGGTGATCCGGCAGAAGGCGTCGTTGACGGAGGCGTTGCCGGATCGGAAGGCGTTGTTGTCGGAGGCGTTGCGGGATTCGGTGTCACGGCCGTCGCCTGCGCCGCCGCCACCACACTCGTATAGCTGCCGCCATCTGCCATGACGTTGTTGCCTGCCACGTCGGCGGAGTTGGCGGCGAGCTGCTCGACCGCTGCGTTGACCTCTCCG
>Ga0207665_10001197_pt1 | contig 17491 bp, 13 predicted proteins | sample LARL112metaG_FD_184351 | JGI IMG/M metagenome (GOLD analysis project Ga0207665, IMG submission 184351) | Corn, switchgrass and miscanthus rhizosphere microbial communities from Kellogg Biological Station, Michigan, USA - LAR L11-2 metaG... | ecosystem: Host-associated > Plants > Roots >...
GCCTTGCCGCCAAGCTTGCTCAGGGCCGGCGCGGACGCATCGGCGCCGATGTACTTCGAGACCTTGCCGATCTGTTCGTGCGGGACGTAGAGCCGGTCGTCGCCGCGAAAGCCGACGAACAGGTAGTCGCGGGTGACCTCCGCCACCGTCTTCGTCTCGAAGCCGAGCAGCTTCCCGATGCCGTGGTCCTCGTGGACGACGAAGTCGCCGGTGCGGAGGTCGGCGAAGCTCTGCAGCGCCCGGCCCGGAGGCGCGGCCCGGGTGCGGGCGCGCTTGCGGAAGACCTGCGTGTCGGGGAGCAGCACGAGCCCGAGGTCGCGCCAGACGAAGCCGCGGCGCGCGGGCGAGACGGCGAAGAGGAGCTCCGGCTCGTCCGGGAAGCGCTCGCCCGGCTCGAGCAGTCGGGCCTCGACGCGGCGGAGCAGGTTCATCGTGCGCAGCGCCTCGCCTCGGTGCGGGAAGGCGACCACGACACGGTTGCCCGCGCGGACGAACGCTGCGAGCTCGTTCTCGGCCTCGGCCAGGCCGCGGGCGGCGATCGCCGGGCGCTGCGCCTCGAACGAGTGGCTCTGCCCGCGCGGGAACGGCTCCAGCTCGGCCGCGGGGCCGAGGTCGAGCTCGGCGTCGTACTCGGTCAGCGCCTCCTGCACCTCGTCCGGCTCCCAGACGAAGTCGGGCGCGCGGTCGAGCACCGGGACCAGGTCGTCCGGAACGTCGAGGGACTGTCCCCGGGACTCGTCCGGAAGGGACGGTTCGGCGAGGTCGAGCCGCCGCTCGGCGGCCGGGTAGACGACCGCGCCCTCGACCTCGTGCAGCGCCCGCTGCGTGAAGGCGGAGAAGGCGCGGACGGCTTCGATCTCGTCGCCGAAGAACTCGGCCCGGAGCGGCTCGCGGCCGGTCGTCGGGAAGACGTCGATCAGCCCGCCGCGGACGGCGAAGTGACCGCGGTCCTGCACGCGGTCGACCCGCTCGTAGCCGGCGAGCGCAAGCAGCTCCGCCAGCGCCTCGAGGCCGGGCGCCTCACCCGCCGTCAGCGCGATCGGGGCCGGGCGAGCCTCCGGAGGCGGCAGCGGCTCGGCGAGCGCCGCCGCCGAGGCGCAGACGAGCCCGCCGGCGGCCAGGACGTCCAGCGCCCGCGCCCGCTCGCCGACGAGGTGCGGCGGCGGCTCGAGGCCGGAGCCCCAGCGGACGCCGCGGCTCGGGAGCAGCGCGACCGCGTCTTCTCCCAGGAACCAGCGCGCGCCCTCGGCCGCGTCCCTTGCGTCGGCGTCGTCCGGGAGCGCGACGACGAGCGCCCGCCCGAGCTGTTCATGCAGCGCCGACAGGAGCAGCGGCAGCGCCGGCTCGGAGACTCGAGCGGGCGCCGGTAGCGCATCGGCGTAGGCGGCGAGGCGCTCGTCGGCGAGCAGCTGCTCTACGAGCGGGTGGAGCACGGGTCGCGTGGTCTCGCGCAGGTCCATGACGAACGACGGAACCCTGGGTTCCGCGCGTCAATCGTAGCCCGCGTGCGATGATCGAGAGGCGTGGCGAGGATCCGAATCGGGGCGTGTGCGGCCGTCCTGCTGCTGCCGATGCTCACAGCCTGCGGCGGAGGCGGAACGCACGTCGTCAAGCCCGCCGAGCGCCACCTGGTCTACGTCGCCGGCGACGATCCGGCGCACGCCACCGTCTGGCTCGCGAACGTGGACGGCTCGCACGCGCGCCGGCTCGGGCGCGGTAGAGCGGCGGCGCTCTCGCCGGACGGCCGCTCGGTCGCCGTCCTGCGTCGGGACGGCATCTACGTGCTCTCGGTCCATGGCGGCCGAGCCCGCCGCCTGACGTCCGAGCGCCTACGCCCGCAAGCGTGGTCGCCGGACGGCACGACGCTGATCGCGACCCGCGCCGCGCCACTGTCCGTGCTCGAGCTCGACGCGGTCGACACGGCGACCGGCAAGGTCCGGATCGTCGCGAGCGGCTCCCTGTACGGCTTCAGCTTCTCGCCCGACGGCGACAAGCTCGTCTACGCGAAAGCGCCGGTCGCGACCGGGCAAGGGCCCTGCGGCGATCAATTCGACCTCTACGTGACGAAGATCTCCGGCGGCAAGGCGACCCGCCTCACGCACGACGGCGTGAGCGCCTTCCCGGTTTGGGGCCCGGCCGGCATCGCCTTTGCGCGCTTCCCCGACGACATCGACCCCCAAGCGGCTTGCGCGGCTCCGGGCATCTGGACGATGAAGGACGACGGCTCCGACGCGAAGGCCGTGATCGACCGCGCGCCGCAACTCCTGTCCCAGGACGGTCTCTACGGGCTCCAGCCGGTCGCATGGCTCGACGATTCACACATCCTCGCGGGCATCCGAACCGGCTCGGGGACGCTCGGCACCGTCGTCAACGTGCAGACCCGGAAGCTGCGGGCGATCCGCGACTTCGCGGACGCGGTCTCGAGCGACGGCCGTTACAGCGTTGGGTCAGGCGGCGACGGCCAGACCGTGCACCTGTCGATCGTGCGCCTCTCGGACCTCGACCGCATCTTCCGCAAGGTCAGCGCCTGCTGCCCGAGCTGGAACCGCTAGTTGAACTTTTGCTGAGCGGCCTCTAGCCCCTCGGACACGATCGTCTCGACGGCGTCCGCCGACCGTGACACGAGCGCGTCCGCGTCCTCCTCCGGCGCGAACGGCGAGAGCACCCAGTCGGCGACCGAGCGCGGGTCGCCTCGCCCCGGGCGGCCGACGCCGATGCGCAGCCGCAGGAAGTCCTGCGAGCCGAGGTGCTGCCCGAGCGAGCGCAGGCCGTTGTGGCCGGCGAGCCCTCCCCCGTTCCGGGCCTGCAGCCGGCCGGACTCCAGGTCGACGTCGTCGTGGGCGACGAGCACCTGCTCCGGCGGAACCTTGAAGAAGCGCGCAGCCGCGCCGACCGAGCGGCCGGACTCGTTCATGTAGGTCTCCGGCTTCAGCAGCGCGAGCTTCGCGTCGCCGAGCCGCACCTCGGCGAGCGATCCCGAGAACTTCGACCGCCACGAGCCGCCGTGCCGGCGCGCGAGCTCGTCGAGCACGAGCCAGCCGGCGTTGTGACGCGTCCGTTCGTACTCGCGGCCCGGGTTGCCGAGACCCACGACGAGCAGGTCCAGCGTCGAGGCGCCCTCGCCCCGACGGAAGAAGCGCACCTACTCCTCGCTGGTGTCTTCGTCGGCGGGCGCCTCGGCCTCGCCTTCGGCCGGGGCTTCCTCGCCCTCGGCAGCCGCCTCGCCCTCGGGCAGCTCGCCCTCTTCGAGCTCCTCGCCCTCCTCGGGCTCCGGCTCGACAATTCGCGTCGGCATCGTCACCGTCGCGAGCACCGTCTCCTCGGGGTCGTCGAGGTACGTGACGCCTTCCTGCGTCGGCAGGTCGGCCAGGCGAAGCGTGTCGCCGATCGCCATCCCGGTCACGTCGAGCTCGAGATGCTCGGGGATCTCCATCGGCAGCGCCTCGACGGTCACCTCGCGGTTGACCTGCGAGAGCACGCCGCCCTCGGTCACGCCGACCGGCTCGCCGATCAGCTCGACGACGACGCGCGCCTGGATCGGCTGGTCGAGGCGGACCTCCTGGAGGTCGATGTGGATGATCCCGCCCTTGACCGGGTGCTGCTGGTACTCCTTGAGGATCGACGGGTGCGTCGTCTTCTGGCCCGCGAGCGTGACGTCGAGAATCGCGTGCAGCCCCTGACCGCCGGTCAGCACGCGCCGCAGCTCGCGCTCCTCGATGGAGATCGGATGCGGCGTCTTGCCGCGCCCGTAGAGGACGCCCGGAATCAGCCCCTGCTTGCGCAGGCGACGGGACTCGGCGGAGCCGCGGCTGTCGCGCTCCTGGACGGTCAGCTTGACTCGTTCTCCGGCCATTCGGCGGCGCAGTGTACCTACCGCTCGGCCAACAGCTCCTCGAGCGCGGTGGTGGCCAGCCCGACCGTCGCGATCGCGGACGCGCCGATCACCTGCTCGTGTCGCTCGGTCAGCGGGAGCGCGTCGAGCGTGCGGTCGAGGTGGTCGCGGTGGCCGGGATCGAGCTCGCCGTGCTCGGAGAAGGTGCGAAAGGCCTCCCGCGGGAAGCCGGTCCGCGCGACCAGTAGCTCGACCAGCTCGTCCGTCGGCGGGTAGCCCTCCATCACGCCGACGTAGCCGAGGAACGCAACCGGGTGGTGGTGGAGGATCCAGTAGTACTGCGCACCGACGAGGCTGGCGACCGCCGGCGACGGCATGCGCTCGAGCACCTCCCCGCGCTCGCGTCCGAGCAGCACCAGGTCGTCGAGCAGCGTCTCGTCGTGGCCGAGCTCCTCGTCGACGTGCAGCTCGAGGTACGCCGCCAGCCCGGCCGTGTCGTCGCCGAGCTCGTTCGCCCGATCGAGCGCGACGCGCGTGAGCGGCACCGTCGCGCGGATGATCTGGTGCTGGACGACGAGGTACTCGGGCCAGAGCTCGGGAAGGCGCGGGTCGTCCACGAGCCGCGTGCACGCCTCGGAGTACGGGCCGATGACGAGCTCGAGCTTGCTGCGGAACCGGACGCTGGGCGTCAGTGGAGCGCGAACGTCTTGAACTGCTCTTCGCACTCGCCGAGGGCGGCGCCGACCTTCTCGAGCACCGCGATCTCCTCGGGCGTGAGGTTCACGATCACCTCGTACGCCCGCTCGGGCATGTCGTCGAGCGCTCGGTGCGCGAAGTACTGCGCGACGTGATCCGGGATGTGGCGGTGGCCATGGCCCTCGCCCTTGGACTCCTGCATCGGGCTCCCTTCCGGTCGACGGGGCGGAATATCCAGGCCGGTTGCGGCGGTGTCAAGCCGAAAGCTCCCGCGCCCGCTCGAGCGACGGGAGGTTGCCCTTCCGCTCGAAGCGGTCCGCGGCGTCGCGCGCGGCCGCCCGCGCCTCGTCGCTCCGGCCGGCCTGCGCGAGCACCTCCGCGAGGTCGAGCAGTGCATCGGCCTGCGTGTTGAGCAGGTCGGTCCGCTCGGCGATCGCCACGGCCTCGCGCGCGGCCGCCTCGGCCGCTTCGGCCTCGCCGCGTCGCGCGAGCACCTTCGCGCGCGCGCTCCGCCAGAGCACCTGCGAGAAGACGTCCTCCTCGGCAGCGGCCTCCTCACAGGCGCGGCTGAACTGGTCGGCCTCGTCGTCCTCACCGAGCTCGCAGAGGGCATGGGCGAGCAGGCCGGCGATCGTCGAGCGGAAGCTGCGCTCGCCCATCCCGCTCAGGGTCTCGTAGCTCTGCCGCAGCGTCCCGGCGGCCGCTGCCGGGTCGCCGGCGAGCATCTCCACGAAGAACGCCTCCTGCCCGGTGACGGCGACCCAGACCGGCTGGCCGAGCTCGTCGAGTGCCTGCCGCCCGGCGGCCAGCAGCTCGCGCGCGGTGTCGAAGTCGCTGCGCATCGCCTCGAGCACGGCCCGCTCGCAGCTGCAGAAGGCCTGCGTTGCCGGCTCGCCGGCCGCGGCCTCCGCGAACTCCTTGCAGCGCTCGATGCCCCTCTCCACGGGCAACGGGCCGAAGGTCGCGCTGATCAGGAGCCAGCTGACGCTCTCGGCCTTCTCGGAGCCGAAGCCTCCACGCTCCGCGAAGCGAAGCGCCTCGTGCCAGGCGCGCTCGGCGGCGCCGAGGCGGCCGAACACGCTGCCGTCGAGCCGCCCCTGCAGGTTCCAGGCCTGCGCGAGGCTGTAGTCGTCGCCGAGCTCCTCGCACGCGCGCAGCGCCTCGCGGATGTCGTCCTCGAGCCCTTCGCCCTGCCCGCGCAGGATGCGGAGCGTGCAGAACCCCAGCAGCGCGCGCGCCGGACGGCGCCCGGCAAGTGCGAGAGCGTTCCCGAGCACCGCCGTTCCTTCGGCAATGTGCCCCCGCGTCGCCCAGAAGCCCCAGAGCGCGGTCGCCAGACGCAGCAGCAGGTCGTCGTCGTCCGTCTCCTCGGCCCAGTCGACCGCGGCCCGGAGGTTCGCGTTGTCGGCGTCCAGCTGGTCGAAGAGCGCCGCCTGGTCGCCCGTCCGCGACTCGACGTCGACCCGCTCGGCAAGCGTGAGGAACAGCTCCGCGTGGGCGCGCCGCGCCTCCGCCAGTGATCCAGCTTCGTCGAGCAGACCGAGCGCGAACTCCCGGATCGTCTCGAGCATCCAGAAGCGTGGCTCGCCGTCGGCGTCCGGCCGCTGGCGGAGCAGGCTCTTCTCGACGAGCGACTGCAGCCCGTCGAGGACGTCGATCTCGATCGCGCCGCAGAGCGCCTCCGCTGCGTCCAGCCGGGAGCCGCCGACGAACACGCCGAGCCGGGCAAACAGCTCGCGCTCGGCCTGCGGCAGCAGCTCGTAGCTCCATTCGATCGTGCCCCGCAGCGTGCGCTGGCGCTCGTCCAGGTCCTGCGCGCCGCCGGTGAGGAGCTTGAGCCGCTGGTCGAGGCGCCGCAGAAGCGCCGGCGGCGGCAGGCTGCGGATGCGCGTGGCCGCGAGCTCGATCGCGAGCGGCAGGCCGTCCAGGCGCCGGCAGATCTCGGCCACCGCGGCCTCGTTCTCGTCCGTCACGTCGAAGTCGAGCGCGGCGGCGTGCGCCCGCTCGGCGAAGAGCCGCACCGATTCCGTGAGCTCGAGCGGCGGCACGGGGTAGGTCCGCTCGCCGGAGAGACGGAGCGGCGTCCTGCTCGTGACGAGCAGCTTCAGCTGCGACGCGCTGGCGCTCAGCCCGGCGACGGCCGGCGCGGCCGCGAGCACCTGCTCGAAGTTGTCGAGCACGAGCAGCAGCTCCTTGTCGCCGAGGTAGCCGCTGAGGGTCTCGAGCACCGTCTCCCCCGGCTGCTCGCGCAGGCCGAGCGTCCGCGCGATCGTCGGCGCGACGAGCTCCCAGTCGCGCACAGGTGCCAGCGAGACGAAGAAGACGCCGTCCGGGAACTCCTCGACCACGTCCGCCGCGAGCTGCAGCGCGAGCCTCGTCTTGCCGGTGCCGCCCGGGCCGGTCAGCGTCAGGGCTCGGAGCCCGTTCGTGAGCAGGGCCGCCGCCTCCTCGAGCTCGCGCTCCCGGCCGATCAGCTCGTTCGGCTGAACGGGCAGGTTCGTCGGCCGGTTGTCGAGCGTCTTCAGCGGTGGGAACTCGACCGGCAGCCCGTCGAGGTCGAGCTGGTAGAGCCGCTGCGGATGCGAGAGGTCCTTCAACCGGTGCTCGCCGAGGTCGCTGAGGCGCGTGCCGTCGTCGAGGAGCGCGCGCGTCGACTCCGAGAGCAGCACCTGGCCGCCGTGCCCGGCCGCCATCACGCGCGCGGCGTGGTGGACGTCGAGCCCGACGTAGCGGCCGTCCACGACGCGCGGCTCGCCCGTGTGCAGGCCCATGCGGACCCGCAGCTCCTCGTCGCCCGGCCAGGGGTGCTCGGCGAGCGCGCGCTGCGCCGCCTCCGCTCCGGCAATCGCGTCGCGGGCGGACGCGAACGCGACGAAGAACGCGTCGCCCTCGCTGTCCACGATCGAGCCGCGGTGCTGCTCGAACGCCTCCGCGAGCAGCCGCCTGTGCTCGGCGAGTAGGTCGGCGTAGGCGTCGCCCACGCGGCGGAGCAGGCGCGTCGAGCCCTCGATGTCCGTGAAGAGCAGCGTGACCGTGCCGGATGGGAGCTCGGCCATGGCTGTGAACTATCGCGCGTGGGGCTGCTAGGCCGTCAGGTCGGCGGCCAGCTCGTCGAAGGCGGCGACGAACGCGTCGCAGTCCTCCTCGGAGTGCGCGACGGAGAGCGTCCACTCCTCTTCGCGCCCGGGCGTCATGTAGATGCCGCGGTTCATGTTGTAAAGCCAGGCGAGGTCGGCGAGCTCGCCGTCCTGGTTGGCCTTGAACGACTCGTAGTCGACGACGGGCTCCGGCGAGAACGTGACGCAGCCCTTGGCGCCGAGGCCAACCGCGTAGCCGGGCAGGTTGTGGCGCTCGATCACGTCCTGGCAGCCGCGTAGCAGACGCTCCTCGCGCGCCTCGATCAACTCGTACGCCTCCGGCGTCAGTACCTCCGTCAGGCTCGCGCGGGCAGCTGCCATCGCGAGCGGGTTCCCGTTGTACGTGCCGACCTGGTAGACGCTCCCGGCCTCGACCGTCTCGAACGCCTCCTCGGTGCCGCCGATCGCGCCGGTCGGCAGGCCGCCGCCGAGCGCCTTCGCCAGCGTGACCATGTCGGGCTCGACCCCGAACCGCTCGACCGCTCCGCCGGCCGCGATGCAGAGGCCGGTCTTGACCTCGTCGAAGATCAGCAACACGCCGAGGCGCTTCGTCAGCTCTCGGACAGCCTCGAGGTAGCCCGGCTCGGGGAGGATCACCCCGAGGTTCATCATCGCCGGCTCCATGATCACGCAGGCGGGAGGCCGGCCCTCCTCGAACAGCGTTTCGATCCGCCGCTCCATCGCGCCGGCGTCGTTGAACGGCACCGGGATCGTCAGCTCGGCGACCGACTGCGGGATCCCGCCGCCGTACGGCAGCGACTCGTAGCTCTCGCGGTTCCCGATCCGGTGGTAGGGGACGCCGATCGAGACCATCACGTAGTCGTGGTGGCCGTGGTAGGAGCCGAAGATCTTCACGATCGTGTCGCGGCCGGTGTGGGCGCGGGCGATCCGGATCGCGTCCATCGTCGCCTCGGAGCCGGAGTTGACGAACCGCCAGCGAGGGATGCCCCAGCGGCGCTGCAGCTCCTCGGCGACGACCACCGCGTCCTCGGTCGGCGCGGCGAAGTGCGTGCCGAGCTCCATCCGCTCCGTAACAGCGCGTGTGATCGCCGGGTGCGCGTGGCCCTGCGGCATCGAGCCGAACCCGTTGTGGAAGTCGATCCGCTCGGCGCCGTCGACGTCCCAGACCTTCGAGCCGACGCCGCGCTCGAGGTAGATCGGCCACGGCTCACGCGACTGGTACGCGGAGGCGACACCGCCAGCGAGCGCCCGCCGCGCCCGCTCGAACATCGCGCGCGACGCTGGTGTCGAGTCGTCGAGGCGGCGCTGCTCGCGCTCGGTCAGCTCCGCTATGCGGGCACGGTCGAGCTCTGCGGTGGGAGTGACGGCCATGCGCCGCATTCTGCCTGACCGCTCAGTCAGTGAAAAGATGGCCGTGATGAGCGGACGCGACCTGCGGGCGCTGTTCGAGCCGCGGTCGGTGGCCGTCGTGGGCGCTTCGAACGACCCGTCAAAGTGGGGCCAGTGGCTGGCGCGAGGCGCTCTGCTCGGAGAGCACCGGCGCCAGGTCTTCCTCGTCAACCGCGCGGGCGGCGAGGTGCTCGGACGGCCGACGCACCCGTCGCTCGAGGCGCTGCCCGAGCCGCCGGAGCTCGTCGTCTTGGCCGTGCCCGCGGCGGCGTTCGAGGAGACCGTCGAGGCGTCGCTCGAAGCTGGAGCGCGTGCGATTGTCGCGATCGCCGCCGGTCTCGGCGAGAGCTCCGAGGACGGACGGCTCCGCGAGCGGGCGGTGGCCCACCGGGTGCGTGCCGCGGGCGCCGTGCTGCTCGGCCCGAACTGCATGGGCCTCTACGACGGCGCGGCGGAGCTCGACCTCGCGACGAGCGACTTCGTGCCGGGCCCGCTCGGCGTCGTCTCGCAGAGCGGCAACCTCGCGATCGAGCTCTCGCTGCTCGCGAAGGACGCCGGGCTCGGGATCTCGCGCTTCGTCTCGATCGGCAACCAGGCCGACCTCGAGGCGGCGGAGCTCGTCGAGGCGCTCGCGCAGCACGAGCCGACCCGGCTGATCGCGGTCTACCTGGAGGACTTTCGCGACGGGCGCGCATTCGCGCGCGCGGCCGCCGAGGCGGGCAAGCCGGTCGTGCTGCTCGCGGGCGGTCAGAGCGCGGCCGGCGTGCGCGCGGCGCGGTCGCACACCGGTGCGCTCGTGAGTGACTCCGTCGCGGTCGACGCCGCCTGCAGCGCTGCCGGGATCGTGCGCGTCTCGACCGTGCGAGAGCTCGTCGACACCGCGCAGGTGCTGCTCGCGCCGTCGCAGCCGCGCGGTCCGCGGCTGGCGATCGTCTCGGACGGCGGCGGCTCGGCCGTCGTCGCCGCGGACCTGGCCGGCGCGGCAGGGCTCGAGCTGCCGCTGCTCTCCGAAGACCTGTCGGCACGGCTGGCCGCGGTCATGCCCGAGACGGCGACGACGACGAACCCGGTCGACTTCGCGGGGGCGGGCGAGCAGGACCTGAGCTCGTACGAGCGCGTGCCGCGCTTGCTGCTGGAGTCGGGCGAAGTCGACGCGCTGCTCCTGACCGGCTACCTGGGCGGCTACAGCGCGACCTCGGAGGAGCTGCGCGAGCCGGAGACCGAGGCTGCGCGCGGCCTCGCGCGAGCGGCCGCCGACGCGGGCCGGCCGGCGGTCGTGCAGACGATGTACTGGCAGGAGGCGCCTGCGGTGGCGCTGCGCGAGGGCGGCGTGCCGGTCTTCCGGGAGATCGACTCCGCAATCGGCGCGCTGGCCCGCGCTGCGGCGCGGCCCTCGCCGACCGGTGTCCCGGCACTGCCCGAGCCCGCGGAGCCGGTGCCGGAGCTGGGCTACCTGGAGAGCCGCCTGCTGCTCGCCGGAGCGGGCATCCCGTTCCCGGTCGCGTTGAGGGCGGAGAACGCCGGTGAGGCGGCGGCGGCCGCGGCCGAGCTCGGCTACCCGGTCGTGCTGAAGGCGCTCGGCGTCGTGCACAAGTCGGACGCGGGCGGGGTCGTGCTCGCGCTCCAGGACGAGGCAGCGCTCCTCGCGGCGGTCGAGTCGGTCGACGCCGCCGCGTACTCGGTCGAGCAGCAGGTGGAGGGCTCCCGCGGACTCGAGCTGATCGCCGGCTGCCGGCGGGACCCTCGCTTCGGGCCGGTGCTGCTCGTCGGGCTCGGCGGCGTCTTCGCGGAGGTGCTGAAGGACGTGGCGGCCGCGCTCGCGCCGGCAACGCCCGAGCTCGTCGAAAAGCTGCTGCTGGGGTTACGCGGCGCCCCGCTACTGACGGGCGCCCGGGGCCGGCCACCGCTCGCCGTCCGCGCCGCGGCCGAGGCGTGCGCGGCGCTGTCGCGCCTCGCGGCCGAGCACCCCGAGCTGGACGAGCTCGAGATCAACCCGCTGCTCGTGACGCCCGACTTCGCGATCGGGCTCGACGCCCGCGCGGTTCACTCCCAGCCGAGGTAGGGCGCCGCGCCGCGCTTGAACAGGCCGCCTGAGATGATCAGCCGCTGGATCTCGCTGGTGCCCTCCCAGATCCGGTCGACGCGGAGCTCGCGGAAGTGGCGCGCGGCCGGGCTGTCGACGCTGTAGCCGCGCCCGCCGAGGATCTGCACGGCGCGGTCGGCGATCCGGCCGGCGGCCTCCGAGGCGAAGAGCTTCGCCATCGAGACCTTGCCGTGCACGACCTTGCGGTCGGCGAGCGTGTCGAACGCGTGCGCCGCGTGGTAGGTCATGAGGCGCGCGGCATGGAGCTCCGTCAAGGAGTCCGCGAGCGGAAACGAGATGCCCTGGAAGTCCGCGATCCGGGAGCCGAACGCCTCTCGCTCCTGCGCCCACTCGCTCGCGACGTCTAGCAGCCGCGCCGACGCACCGCAGCAGCGCGCCGCGATGAAGAGCCGCTCGACAAGGATCCACTCCTTCGCGCCCGCGTCGCCGGCGGCGGGGACGCGGTTCGCCTCCGGCACGCGGCAGTCGCGCAGCTCGAGCTCGGGGTGGTGGTCGAGGTACGGGTCGTGGAGGAAGCCGGGCGTGCGCACGATCCGCAGTCCCGGCGCATCCGGCTCGACCAGGAAGAGCTGTTGCTCCCCGCCCGTCACCGCGGCGACGACGTAGACGCCCGGGTCGCCCTCGCTCGTCACGAACCACTTCTCGCCGTTCAGCACCCAGTCGTCGCCGGCGCGCTCGGCCGTCGTCCGGAGTCCGGAGAGGTCGGAGCCGGCGCCGGGCTCGGTCAGCGCCCAGGCCTCGCGCCATTCGCCGCGGACGATCGGCGCGACGAAGCGCTCCGCCTGCTCGGGCGTGACCTGCTCGAGCAGCTCGCGCGGCCCGCGGTCGACGATCGCGAAGCCGAGGCCATTCGTCGCCTTCCCCGCCTCCTCCTCGATCGCGACCTGGCCGAGCATCGACAGCCCGTTGCCGCCGTGCTCGGGCGGCATGTTCAGCATCGAAAAGCCGGCCTCGCGCGCCTTGGCCCGCAGCGCGTCGACCTCGGCCGGGTCGATCGAGCCGCGTTCGGCGATCCGCTCCTCGAGCGGGTACGCCTCCGACTCGACGAAGCGGGCGACGCGCTCCTTCAGCTCGCGGATCTCCGCTGGCAGCTCTGGCACGACCACGGCCGCGCGACCCTATGCCACCGCTCGCCTCGCCGCGAGCGTCCCTTCGAGCACCGCTTCCTCGAGCGAGCGCGGCGAGAGGCAGTCGCCGGCCCGCTCGACCCGCGCGCCCGGCGGCGGCTCGGCCTCGACGGGAACGCGCCCGAGCGCGAGGACGACGGCGTCGGCCTCGACCGGCGTCTCGAGCTCCGGCGCGAACACGTTCCGCAGTGACGGCCCGGACGCCAGCTCGTGGTGGTGAACGATCCGCACGCCGGCGCGGTAGAGCCGCTGCAGGTAGAGGTTGCGCCGGTACTGGTGGACTAGCTCGCCGACGCCGACCGACGCGACGGCCAGCGTCACCCGCTTGCCTGCCGCGGCGAGCACCTCGGCTGCGTCGAGGCCCGCCGGGTCGCCGCCCCAGTCGGCGACGAGCACGCGCTCGCCGTCGGGGATCGTCCCGGAGAGCACGTCCCACGCGGTCAGGCCTTCGTCGCCGCGGTAGGGCTTCGCTCCGGTGGCGAGCACGAAGGCGTCCGCCTCGAGGCCCTCGGGCCCCTCGGTGCCGAGCCGAACGTCCACGCCGGCCGCCGCAAGGCCGCGCTCCGCGTTGTCGAGGAAACGCTCGGCCAGCTCCCGCCCGCCCGGGGCCGCTCTCGTGAGCGCGATCTGGCCGCCGAGCCGGTCCTGGCGCTCGGCAAGCACGACCTCGTGGCCGGCGCTGCCCGCTTCGATCGCCGCGGCGATCCCTGCCGGCCCGCCGCCGACGACGACCAGGCGGCGGCGCCGGTCCGCGGCAGGCGGCCCGAGCCGCGCCTCCCGGCCCGTCCGCGGGTTGACCGCGCACCGCAGCGGCGTCCCCGCGTGGTAGTGCGCGATGCACGCGTTGCAGCCGACGCAGCCGATCCGCTCGGCGAGCCGGCCCTCGCGCGCCTTGCGCGGCAGCTCTGGGTCGGCGATCAGCGCGCGCGTCATCCCGAGCGCCTCGACGCGGCCCTCGCCGACGAGCCGGTCGGCGAGCTCGACGTCGAGCATGCGCGAGGTCGCGATCCGCGGCACGCCGGCCTCGAACAGCAGCTCCAGCACTGCGGCCTCCGGGACCGGCGGCGGGGGCACGATCCCGACCGACCCGAGGTACGTCGACGAGTCGCCGAGCGCGAGCGAGACGTAGTCCGCGCCCTCGGCGACCGCGAGCTCCGCGATCGTTCGCGCCCGCGGCGAATCGGCGGAGAGCCGGACTCCGAGCGCCAGCCCGGGCGCCGCGGAGCGCACCGCCCGCAGCACCTCGACGAGGAAGCGGCTCCCGTCGCGCCACTCGTCGTCGCGCAGGTTCAGGTCGGGGTCGAGGAATTGCTCGATCAGGTAGCGATGCGCAGCCGAGACCTCGACGCCGGCGAGCTCGGCCTCGGCGGCCAGCTCGGCGCAGCGCGCGTAGCCGGCGACGAGCTCCTCGATCTCTGCCGGGCTCGCCGAACGCGGCTCGGCACGGAAGCGCGGGCTCGGAACGGGCGACGGCGCGAGCGCCGGCGCGCGTGGCGGGGTAGCAATCTGCTCCCGGCCGCCGTGCAGCAGTTGGACGAACAGCCGCGTCCCGTGCGGGCCGACCGCGGCCGCGACGCGGCGGTACCCGTCCACGATCTGCGGCAGGTAACCGCCGAGCGTGTGCGAGGTGAGGAGGCCGGACGGGTGGACCGCCGTCGCCTCGAGCACGATCAGGCCGGCGCCGCCGCGCGCCCGCGCCTCGTGGTAGGCGACGAAGTCGTCGGTCGGCAGATGCTCGTGGACGAGCGTCGTCTGGTGCGCCGTCGACACGATCCGGTTCGGCAGCTCGGCCGGCCCGAGCGCGAGCGGGGAGAAGAGACGGTCGAGCGGCATCAGCCGGCCCGTTCGAGCGCCGCGCGCTCGGCCTCCGTCAGCGGGCGCGATCCGTCGCGGTCGCGGTTGCGCGCGACGAGCACCGCCTCCGCCTCCGCCGCGACCTCGCCGCCGGCGAGGATCGTCTCCGTCGTCGTCACGCTGGCGGTTCCGATCCGCGCGAGCGCGCAGCGGACGAGCACCTCGTCGTCCTCGAGGCGCAGCTCGCGGCGGAAGTCGATCGCGACCCGCGCGAGCACGAAGTCCCAGCTGCCTTCCGGGTCGCCGAGCGCGCCGTCGAGCCACTCGTCGCGGCACTCCTCGAGGTAGGTCGAGTAGACGGCGTTGTTCACGTGGCCGTACCCGTCGACGTCGCTCCACCGGATCTCGACGCGCTTCTCGTGCACCGCCGGGCGATCCTACGCCGCTCCGCACCCATTTGACTTCACGGTCAGGACCGCGCTTCAATCGGGCCGCGGCCAGCATGGGGCATCCGAAGGATCGATCAGGACTGACGCGGCGGCAGCTGCTGAACCGCGGCGCCGGCGCGGCGCTCGCGGTCGGCGGCGCCGGTCTGCTCGCCGGCTGCGAGAACACGACCGAGCCGATCGGCGCCTCGGCCGCCGGCCCCGCCGGCGAGGCCGGCAAGCTCGTCGTCCCCAAGCCGGTCGGCCCCGGCGGCCTGCCGCTCCCGCGTCCCGACAACGCCGTCACGTGGGCGATCACGCCCGAGAACCAGCCGATCTCCGACGGACGCCCGCTCGAGAAGGGGCCGCTCAACGTCTACAACTACGCCGACTACCTCGACCCGGCGACGCTGAAGAAGTTCCAGAAGGAGACGGGCGCGTCGGTCCGGATCGCGACGTACAACTCGGCCGACGAGGCGATCGCGAAGCTCGCGGCCGGGGCCGTCGCCTTCGACGTGATCGTCGGGCTGACGGGCTCCAACATCGTCAACCTGATCGCGCAGAAGCTGCTCCAGCCGCTCAACCACTCGTACCTGCCGAACCTGCCGAAGAACGTCTGGCCGCAGCTGCAGGACCCCTTCTACGACCGCGGGAGCCGCTACACGGTGCCGTACGTCGTCTGGATGGACGGGATCGGCTGGCGGAACGACAAGCTCGAGCAGGACATCGCGGCGATGGACGTGCCGTGGGACATCTTCTGGCACTCGCAGCCGTACCGCGGCCTGGTCGGCGTGCTGGACGACAAGCGGGACGCGCTCAGCATGCCGATGCAGCGCGACGCGATGCGGACGGGCATCCGGCCCGACCTGAACACGGAGGATGCGGCGCTCGTCTCACACGCCGGAGAGGAGCTCTCGCAGCTGAACGGGATCTGCAACGTCAAGGTCACGATCACCGACTACCAGACCCTGCCCGAGGGCAAGACGGTGCTCCACCACGCCTGGTCGGGCGACCTGCTGAGCGGCGCCTTCTACTACATGCCGAAGGGCGTCAAGCCCGACGTGCTCTCGTTCTGGGGGCCGGACTCGAACGGCGTCGTCCAGAACGACTTCCTCTGCGTCGGCAAGGCCGCGAAGAACCCGGTGCTCGCGCACCACTTCCTCAACTTCATGCTGGACGATCGCAACGCGTACGACAACTTCGTCAACTTCGTCGGCTACACGCCGCCGCAGAACGCGATCGACGCCGAGGCGCTGATCGGGCAGGGCTTGATCCCGAGAAGCCTGGCGCGCGCGGTCGTGCGGCCGGACCAGTTCGCCGCCAACCAGGAGCTGCTGCAGCTCAGCGTCGAGGGCGAGCGGCACTGGGACGACGCGTGGTCGAAGTTCAAGGCGGGCTGACGGGTGGGCTCTCGCTGGACCTGGCGGTTCCTCGCCCTCCCGGGAGTCGCCTGGCTCGGCGTCTTCTTCCTCGTCGCCTTCTACGCGGTGCTCTGCGTGGCGTTCGGGAACCAGGACACGCTGTCGCAGCCGGTGCCGTTCTGGAACCCGCTCGACTGGAACGTCGGCTACGTGCTGGATGTCCTGAGCAACTTCCGCCACGGCGGCCAGTTCCTCACCGTCTCGATCCGGACGCTCGAATTCGTCGCGATCGCGATGGCGCTCTCGCTCGCGATCGGCTACCCGGTCGCCTACTTCGCCGCGCGCCACAGCGGACGCTGGAAAGGGCTCGTGCTCGTGCTGCTCATCGTCCCCTTCTGGATCAACTACCTGATGCGGATGCTGGCGTGGATCAACCTGCTCTCGGCCAACGGCTGGGGCACGCGGATCCTGCACGACCTGGGCATCGAGCAGCTCTTCATCTGGACGGGCCTGCTCTCCACGCGCGGCGGCTGGCTCGACGGTCAGCCCTCGGCCGTGATCATCGCCTTCGTCTACGGCTACGTGCCGTTCCTGATCCTGCCGCTGTTCGCCGCTCTCGACCGGATCGACCAGCGCCACATCGAGGCTGCGCGCGACCTCGGCGCCAGCCCGTTCAGCGCGTTCCTGCGGGTGACGCTGCCGCTCTCGGTGCCCGGGATCCTCGCCGGCTGCGTGCTCGTCGCGCTGCCGATGTTCGGCGACTACTACACGCCGGACCTCGTCTCGGCCTCGACGAAGACGACGCTGATCGGGAACCAGATCGACCAGTTCACGCGGCAGGGCTCCGAGAAGGTGACGGGCGCCGTGCTGACGATGCTGCTCGCCCTCGTGCTGCTGCTGCTGATGTTCTACTACCTGCGCACCACGAGGAGAGCCGCGCAGGAGGCCGGGGCGTGAGCTGGCTGCGCAACCCGTGGGGGAAGCCGCGGGTGCTCGCGGTGGTGACCGGTCTCTACATCATCTGGTCGATCGTGCCGGTCGCGATCGCGGTGCTGTTCGCCTTCAACAACGGCCGCTCGCGCACGACCTGGCAGGGCTTCTCGTTCCGCTGGTTCACCGGCGCAACCGGCAGCGTCGTCCACGACCCCGAGCTCCAGGGCGCGCTCACGCACACGCTGATCCTGGCCGTGATCTGCGTCGGCCTGGCGGTGCCGCTCGGCGTCGCGCTCGCCCTCGGGCTGCAGCGCTGGCGCGGGCCCGGCGGCGGGACGATCAACACCGTGATGCTGCTCCCGCTCGTCACGCCCGAGATCGTGATGGGCGTCGCGCTGCTGCTGCTCTTCCTCCGCGTCTTCCCGAACATCGGCCTCGGCACGCCCGCCCAGGCCATCGGGCAGGTCACGTTCACGCTCTCCTACGTCGTCGTGATCGTGCGTGGACGCCTGACCTCGATCGGCCGCGAGTACGAGGAGGCTGCCGCCGACCTCGGAGCGCCACCGCGCGACCAGCTCCTCCGCGTCGTGCTGCCGCTGCTCGCGCCGGCGATCATCGCGGGCGCCGCCGTCGCGTTCGCGCTCTCGATCGACGACTTCGTCGTCACGCAGTACCTCTCGAGCGACGCGAGCACAACCACCGTCTCGATGCTGCTCTACGCGAGCGCACGCG
>Ga0207665_10001198_pt1 | contig 17480 bp, 18 predicted proteins | sample LARL112metaG_FD_184351 | JGI IMG/M metagenome (GOLD analysis project Ga0207665, IMG submission 184351) | Corn, switchgrass and miscanthus rhizosphere microbial communities from Kellogg Biological Station, Michigan, USA - LAR L11-2 metaG... | ecosystem: Host-associated > Plants > Roots >...
TGCGCCTGGCCACCGAGTCCCGCCGGTTCGCCTGAGCCGGCTCCCGCCGGTGCGCCGGGCCGCGTCCTGGCCTCTGGCTTCGCGGAATCGTCATTGACCGCACGCTGCTGGGTAGGTGCCTGGCATGACCGATATGGCAGGCGAACCGGCAGGGGCGGGGCACGATGCCGGGAACACGATCGAGGCCGGGGAGACCATTGCGGAGCGGGCGGCCGAACTCGCGACCGAGGTCACCGAGGCGCGGCGGCCGGAGGAACGGCGCAGGCTGACCGCTGCCTTCGCGGCGGCGGCCAGGTCCAGCGCGCGGGTCACCGGCCGCGGGGCCCGCGCGGTGCGGCGCGGCGCGTTCGCCGGCACGGAGTGGCTGACCGGGCAGGTCGTGGCGATGGCGCCGCGGGTGCGGGTACGCAACCGGGCAACGCTGCGCGCGCAGTTCCCCGGCCTGTCCATCGAGGACACCGCCGACGCGCTGATCACCGGGGCGGCCCGGGCCTCGGGGGCGGTCGGCGGGGCGGTCGGCGCCTGGGCGGTGCTGCCGGCGCTGCCCGCCTTCCCGGTGGAGGTAGTGACCGAGACGCTGGCGCTGATCGGCATCGAGATCAAGCTCATCGCGGAACTGCACGAGCTTTACGGCATGCCCGCGTCCGGCGGCGCCGTGGACCGGGCAACCGCCTACATCGGCTCGTGGGCGCACCGCCGCGGCGTGCTGGCGGCGGGCCCCGGCGGACTGATCATGGTCGCCGGGTCGCCGCTGGCCCGGCGGCTGCGGCGGCGGTTGTACGGCCGCGTGGGCCGCAGCGCGTTCTCGCTGGGCCCGCTGTTCACCGGCGCGATGGCAGGCGCGGTGCTCAACAGCAGGGAGACTCGCAGGCTCGGCATGGAGATCCGCGCCGACTTGCGCCGCGAGGCCCAGGCCAGAGGCCTGCCATCCACTCGGGAACTCCCGCCCGACCCCGGCTGGGAACCACCAGCCATCGGCGAGCCAGCCTGGTCGGAGCCCCAGGCAAACGCGCCCCGCCGCAAGCCCCGCTCCCGCCTGCGCCGCCGCCCACCCCGCACGGCCTTGCCTCCCGGCGAAGAACCTCCCGGATGACGTCGTCCTAGACGTCCGGTCCGGATCCAGGCCAGCCTTCCGAACCACTTCTCGCTTCCCTCCCGCCCGGCGATGCGCCAGCGGGCGGCGGTGAACTGGCAGACGGCGTTTTGAGCCGACTGCCAGTTCGCCGTTGCCCGCCCCACCCGCCCCGTTGCCTGCCCCGCCCGCTGGCCTTGCCGCCGTTCACTTCGTACACTCCGCAGGATGGCCGAATCCGTGAAGGACCCCTCCCCCGCAGGGCCGCTTCGCGAGCGGCAGCATGTCCCGTGGTACACAAGGTGGCGGCTCACCCGCACCGGCGCCCGGCCCGGGTGGCTGCCGACGTGGTCGGTGCCCGCGGCCATGCGGGCGGTTCGCGCCACCCTGGTGATGCCCGGCCTGTTCGCGCTGACCGCCGAGGTCATCGGCGACCCGCAGATGACCCTGTTCGCGGTGTTCGGCAGCTTCGCGACCCTGGTGCTCGTCTCGTTCGGCGGCACCAGGCGCAACAAGGCCGTCGCGCACCTCGGCCTCGCACTGACCGGCAGCGCGGTCCTCGTCATCGGGACGCTGGTCAGCAACGTGACGTGGCTGGCGGCCCTGGTCACCATTCCGGTGACGTTCGCCATCTTCTTCGCGGGCGTGGCCAGCCCGAACGCCCAGGCCGGTGTCCTCGGTGCACTGCTTGTCTACATCCTGCCCGCCTGCTCGCCCGCCGCGGCGAGCACGATCGGCTCCCGGCTCGCGGGCTGGTGGCTCGCGTCCGCGGCCGGCACAGTAGCCGTGCTGCTGCTGTCACCCAAGCCACCAGGGAACAAGCTGCGGGCCCGCGCGGCGAAGACCGCCACCGCGCTGGCGGCGTACCTGGACGCGGCCGTCGCCGGCACCGCCACGGCCGCGCACCGGGAGGCGGCCCTGGCCGACCGGCACGAACTGAAGCTCGCGTTCGGCTCCAGCCCGATCCGGCCGACCGGCCTGGCCGCCACCGACCAGGGGCTGGCCAACGTGGTCGAACTGCTCGAGTGGTCCTGCACGCTGGTCTGCGACGCGCTGGACGGCCACCTGGACCTGACCCACGCGGCCGCCCAGGACCGCGAGCTGCTCGCCGCCGCCGCGGACCAACTCACGGCGACCGCTGCCTTGCTAGCCGGCCAGGACCCGAGCCTGGACATTGACCGGCTGCGCCGGGCCAGCGCCGCCAGCGCGGCCCACCAGCAGGTGCTGGGCGGTGACCCTGCGGACGTCCGCGCCGCCGCGGCGCTCGCCGCGCACGCCCAGTCCATCGCCCTCGCCGCCCAGGCCGCCCTGGCGGATGCGCTGATCGCCTCGGGCAAGGCCAGCCCCGAACTGGTCGAGGCCGAGCGCCGCCGCTGGTACGGGCTGCCCGAGGACGCCGGGCGCAGGCACGCGCCCGGGCTGGCCGGCGCCGCCGAGTTCCTGGCCAGGCACGCCAGCCTGCGCTCGGTCTGGTTCCGCAACAGCGCCCGCGGCTCGGTCGCCATTGCCGCCGCGGTCGCGGTAGCCTCGCTCAGCGGCGTGCAGCACGGGTTCTGGGTGGCGCTCGGCACGCTGTCGGTACTGCGCACCACCGCGTCGTCCACCGGGTCCACCGCGATGCGGGCACTGGTCGGCACCGCCGTGGGCTTCGTCGCCGGGGCACTGCTCGTGCTCGCGATCGGCACCGGGCCCGCCGCCCTGTGGACGGTGCTCCCCTTCGCCGTGTTCATCGCGGCCTACGCACCGGGCACCGCGCCGTTCGCGGTGGGCCAGGCGGCCTTCACCGTCACCATCGTGGTGATCTTCAACCTGCTCGCACCGGCGGGCTGGCAGGTCGGCCTGCTGCGAATCGAGGACGTGGCCATCGGCTGCGCGGTGAGCCTGGTGGTCGGGGCCGCGTTCTGGCCGCGCGGCGCCGCTGCCATCGTCGGCGACGATCTCGCCGACGCGTTCCGGCAGGGCGGGCGGTACCTCGCCCAGGCGGTGGACTGGGCGCTCGGGCTGCGCCGCCGGCCGCCGGAGAGCGCGGTCGCGGCCGTCAACGCCGGTGCGCGGCTGGACGAGGCGCTCCGCGCCTACCTGTCCGAGCCGGGCACCAAACGGCTGGCCACCGAGGACATGTGGGCCCTGATCATGGGCACGACCCGGCTGCGGCTGACCGCGTACGCCGTGGCCAGCCTGCCCGCCAACGGGAACGGGAACCACGCGCCCGCCCGCCCCGACTCCGACCCGGACCTGGCCGCGTTCCGCAGGCAGACCGCGGACCTGGCCAGCTTCTACGACCGCCTCGCGGATCAGGTCGGGCCTCCCGGCCACGCACCCGTGCCGCTCGAGGCGCTGCCCGCCCCGGACGGGCCCGACTACCCGAACGGCGTGGCCTGCGCGGGCGACACACCCCCGCGCTACCGCCCCGACATGCTCTGGGTGGGCGAGCACCTCTACCATCTGGCTGAGCGCGGGCAGGCGATCACCGAGCCGGCCGTGAAAGTGGCCGAGGCGCGGCAACTGCCCTGGTGGCGGTAGGAAGCGCGGCGGCAGCAACCGAGCGACGGAGGTAGCGGTGGCGGGGCGGTTCGAGGAGATATTCGGCGCGGGCACCAAGCCGCTGATCGCCATGGCCCACCTCGGGCCGCTGCCGGGGACCCCGCTTTACGACGAGGCGCTCGGTGTCCAGGGCATCGTCGACGGCGTGGCCCGCGACCTCGACGTGCTGCTGCGGTTCCCGTTCGACGCGGTCATGTTCTGCAACGAGGGCGACCGGCCTTACTCGCTGCGCGCCGGGTTCGAGGGGGTCGCGGTCATGGCCCGGGTGGCCGCGGATCTGGCCCCCAGGGACCGGCCGTTCGGCGTGGACTTCCTCTGGGACGGCCGGGCCGCGCTCGCGGTCGCCGCCGCGACCGGCGCCGCGTTCATCCGCGAGGTCGTCACCGGCGCCTACGAGTCCGACATGGGTGTCTGGGCCCCGGACGCGGGCGAACTGCTGCGCTACCGGCGCACCCTCTCCGCACAGCAGATCGCCGTCTTCATGAACGTCACGCCCGAGTTCGCCTCCACGATCGGTACCCGCTCGGTGGGCCAGCTCGCCCGGTCGGCGGCCGTGTCCAGCCTGGCGGACGCGATCTTGGTGTCCGGCCCGATGGCCGGCGCGGCACCGGACCCGGCGGCGATCCGGGAAGCCAAGCAGGCCACCGGCGACCTTGCCCCCGTGCTGGCGAACACCGGGGCCAAGGCAGGCAACGTGGCGTCGTTCCTCGAGGTGGCGGACGGCATCATCGTGGGCTCGGACCTCAAGGAAGGCGGCGGCACCTGGAACCCGGTGGACCCCGAGCGGGTCAAGCGGTTCCTGGAGGCCGCCGGGCGCGCGTAGCCCCGGTCGGAAGGCCATGACCGACCTGCTGCTCGGGCTGGACATCGGCACGACTGTGACCAAATGCGTGCTCCTCGATCCAGGCCGGGGCGTCATCGCCACCGATTCCCGACCGGTGACGCTGGCCACGGTCCGCGCCGGCTGGGCCGAGGAGGACCCAGCCACGTGGTGGCGTAAGGCATGTGAATTGATTCCTGCCCTGCTGACGGCCGTGGGCGCGGGCCGCGGGGACGTGCGCGGCATCGGCGTCGTCGCCGGGCTCAGCGCGATCGCGGGCCGCACCGAGCCTGACCCGCGGACGGCCGGCCGCTACGCCGAGCTTTACGCGGTGCACCGCTCGCTCTACCCCGCGCTGCTCGACCAGCAGCACACCCTGGCCCGGCTGTCGGAGGGGCCGGGAGACGGCTAGCGGGCCGGGCCAGCGGCCACGGCGTCCAGCGACGCGGCGAAGACCTCCGCGATCCGGCCGATCTCCGCCTCGGTGATCACGAACGGCGGGGAGACCTGCAGGGCCACGCCGCGCAGCAGCCGGGTGATCACGCCGCGCTCGCGCATCTCGGCCACCAGCCGCGGGCCGATCCCCGGGTCGGCGGCGCGGGCCGCCTCGGCGATCTCGACGGCCGCGAGCAGCCCGGTCCCGGCGCGCACCTCGCCGACAAGTTCATGCCCGGCCAGCGGTGCGAGCGCCCGCGCAAGCACCGGTTCCAGCTCAGCCACCCGCGCGACGAGCTGCTCGCGCTCGATCAGGTCAAGGTTCGCCGACGCGACCGCGCACGCGGTGGGGTGCGCGGAGTAGGTGTAGCCGTGCCGGAACACCTCTGCGGACCCGGGGCGCCAGAACGGCTCGGCCACCCGCGCGCTGGCGATCACCGCGCCGATCGGCGCGTACCCGGAGCTCAGCCCCTTGGCCGTGGTGATCATGTCCGGGTCCAGGCCGAACCGCTCGCTGGCCAGCCAGGCGCCGGTCCGCCCGAACCCGGTGATCACCTCGTCGGCGACGAACAGCACGTCGTGCCGCCGGCAGATCTCCCTGACGCTGGCCAGGTAGCCCTCTGGCGGCGGGTACACCCCGCCGGCCCCGACCACGGGCTCGCAGAAGAACGCGGCCACCCGCCGGGCGCCTACCGTCTCGATCACCTTCTCGAGCGCCGACGCATCGTCCCAGGCCACATGCTCCACGAGACTGACCAGCGGAACGAACGGCTCGGTGTTGGCCGGGATCCCCCCCAGCGATGTGCCGTACGCGTTCATGCCGTGATAGGCGTGCGACCTGGCGATCGTCACCTGCTTGTCATCCTGGCCCAGCGCGCGCCAGTAACTGCGGGCCAGCTTGGCCGCGGTGTCGACGGCGTCGGACCCGCCGCCCGGGGTGAAGAACACCTTCGCGCCGGGCATCGGGGCCAGGCCCGCGACCCGGCGGGCGAGCGCCTCGGCGGGCTGGTTGGTGAACGGCTCGAACGTCTGGTAGGCGGCAAGCCGGCGCATCTGGGCGGCGGCCGCGTCGGCGAGTTCCGCCCGGCCGTGGCCGACGTTGCAGTACCAGAGGCTGGCCAGGGCGTCGAGGTAGGGACGGCCGTGGTCGTCGTAGACCGTCGAGCCCTCACCGCGCACGATCGTGACGGCGTGGCCCGCCAGGCTCGCCATGTTCGCGAACGCGTTCCACAGCACCGGCTCCGCGGGCAGGCCCGGACCGTCCGGCCTGCTCGAATCCTGCGGCTTCGACCCCATTGACCCATCCTTTCGCGGCTGGTTAAAGCCGCACATCTATTTGGTGGAGCCGGGCGGCGGTTCCCAGGGCTCCTACCACCACGACGGCGAGGAGACCGTCTACGTGATCGAGGGCGAGGTCGAGTTCTGGCTCAACGAGGTGGAGCGGCACACCGTCCGGGCCGGCGACTGCCTGACGTTCCCGAGCACCCTCGCTCACCGGTGGCAGAACTGCGGCACGGGCCGGCTCACGATGCTCTGGGTGAACACGCCGATCACATTCTGAGCGCCGGGCGGCTCACCCGGAGACCACGATTTCCTTCCACAGCCCGCCATTGATGTTGAGGTTGTTCCCGCTGGCCGTGCCGGGGCCGTGATCCCCGATGTAGGTGTACAGCGGGTGCCCGTTCCAGGTGACCTGCTTGGTGCCGTCGGTCCTGGTGATCGTGGCGAACGTGCCGGGGATGCCGGAAGCGGCGGATGCGGAGCCGATCACCGGCGGCCAGTACGCGGCGCAGCTTCCGTAGCAGCTCGACTTTCCCGGGGTGGTGTCCGCGGCGAACGTGTACACGGTGAGCCCCTTGGCGGTGGTGAGCACGGTCACCGCGCCGACCTTGCCGCTCTTCAGCGCCGCGGAACCGCCGCCGGCCGTGGCTGCCGGGGCGCCGGAACCGGCCTCGGCGATGATCAGCAGCACCAGGGCCACGGCCGAGACCACGGCGACCAGGGTCTGCGCCATGGGTATCCCGGCCAGCAGCCGGGCAAGCTCCTGCCCCGGGCCGCGGCTACCGGACGCGGATTCCGGGGACACAGCGAAGAGGCCGAGCACAGCGAACGCGGCCACCTCGAGGAGCCCGGCGACTATCCCCGCCGTGGTGCGGACCTCGGTGAAGCCGAACAGGCCGACCCAGATCGACAGCAGGTATCCGGCCAGGGTGGCCAGGGCGAATCCGGCGCCAAGCGCGGCCACGACCGGGTTGCCGGTGGCCAGCACCGCGGCGGCCAGGACGAACCCGGCGATCACCTGGAGCAGGAACAGCCAGCCGATGGTCGGGAGGTTCTTGTAGCCGGTCAGGTACAAGTCAAGGTGGATCGCCGCAGTCGCCGCCAGCAGCCCGGCCCCGGCGACCCGGAGCACCGGCTGGAGCCAGCCACTGCGAACAACCGCGTGCGTACTGTCCATAATTGGATCACGGTACTCGGCCTCCGGCGGTTCATCCAGAGCCGGACCGGGCCGGGACAACGCACGCTTGGCCGCCCAGGCTCGATGAACCGGCGCTCAGACGAGGTACGGGATCAGCATTTTGGTTTCCTGCTGGTAGCGAGGGTACGTGTCGGGAAACTTCCCGGCCATGTAGCGCTCCTCCATTACGGCGCTGTATATGAAATACCCGCCCAGCACGGCAACCGCTATCAGCCAATACACACTAACCGCCACCGCGGTACCGATCATCGCCAGAATGAGGCCGGAGTATATGGGGTGGCGAATAGTGCTGTACGGGCCGGTCGTCACCAGCTCAGGATCGGCTTTCTCGGTCATCGGCATTCCCCAGTTACGGCCGAGGTAGACCCTGGCCCAGACGGCAAGGCCCAGGCCAAGAAGGACGATGACGAGGCCGATGCCCTGCAACAATGGATCGGTGACGACCGTGTGGCGGCCCTTGAAGAACCTGAGCCGCACCAAGAGAAGCAGAACGAGAACGATCGCCACGCGGGAGCCCGCAAACCGGCCCCACCTGGTTCGCCCGGACTTCACGCCCACGGACGCTGCGAGCCAATATATCCAGAAGGCGGCCCAGCAGACGAAGATGACAATGTCGATAACATACATCTGACGAATCCCTAACTGCCCAGGCGTTCCGCGGGAACTGTCGGCAGGTATTACGTCCTGACGTGATGACCTTACCGCTCCCTGACGTAGTCGCAGCACGGCCGGCCTCCCGGTCGGGGCCAACGGTCTCCGGCCTTTGCGAACGGCGTTTCCGAACAGGTAGGCTGAGTTTGCAGACAGTGTTCGCAAACTGAGCCCATGGAGGTACCGTGACCGAGCCCGGGCCGGGCGGCACCCGCCACGCGCGCAACGGCGATGCCGGCATCGCCTTCGAGGAACTGGGCGGCGCCGGGGGTGAGCCCCTGCTGATGGTGATGGGGCTGGGGGTGTCCCGGTTCTGGTGGCCGCCGGGGCTGGTCGCCGAGCTGATCGGCCATGGCTTCCACGTGGCCGCCTACGATCAGCGCGACGCCGGCGAGTCCACCCACTTCCCCGCCACCGGGGTGGGCAGCCCCATCGCCGCCGCGCTGCGCCGCCGTTCGGTCGCCTATACGGCCGAGGACATGACCGACGACGCCGTGGCGGTCCTCGACGCCCTCGGCTGGGATTCCGCGCACCTGTTCGGGCACTCGATGGGCGGCCAGATCGTGCAGCGCACCGCGCTGCGGCATCGCCGGCGGGTGCGCAGCATCACCTCGTCGGCGTCGCTGCCGAGCGACACCGGCGGGCTGGGCGCCGCCCGTTACGTGCACCTCGGCCTGGTGGCCCGGATGGCCAGGCTGCGGTTCCCCGAGGGCAGGGACGGCGATATCGCCCTCGGCCTTGCGCTGGCGCGCCTCGTGGCCTCCCCCGGCTACCCGTTCGACGAGGCAGAGGTGCGGGCCAGGATCGAACGTGACCGGGTCAGTGGCGTGCGCGACACGGCGGCGCAGAGCCGTCAGGTAGGCGCCAAATGGCACGGCGGGCGGCTGTCGGAGCTCCGGGTGCCGGCGCTCGTGCTGCACGGCGAGCGTGATCCGCTGCTGCGCCCGGCCGCCGCCAGGCGGACCGCGGCCGCGATCGACGGTGCCCGGCTCGTGCTGCTGCCCGGCGTGGGGCACGACCTGCCCGCCGCGGTGTGGCCGCAGGTGGCTGGGGAAGTCAAGGCCCTGGCCGACCGGTCCGCGGTCCGCACCGGCGGGTAGTGTCCCGAGAAGCATGGCCGTCCGGATGAAGGGATCGCGATGACGACGCCGTCAGCGGGATGGGACTCCGCCTACGAGGGCAGCCCGCCTCCCTGGGACATCGGCCGGCCGCAGCCTGCCTTCGTGCGCCTGGCCGAGGCCGGGCTGCTATCCGGCCGGCTGCTCGACGCCGGCTGCGGCACCGGGGAGCACGCGCTGCTCGCCGCGGCGCACGGCGCGGACGCCATGGGTGTGGACCTGTCCACGCTCGCCATCGAGAAGGCCCGGGCCAAGGCGGCCGAGCGCGGCCTGACCGCGCGGTTCGAGGTCGCCGACGCGCTGCACCTGGAACTGCTGGCCGAGCGGTTCGGCACCGTGATCGACAGCGGTCTTTTCCACGTCTTCGACGACGCCGACCTGCCCAGGTACGTGACCAGCCTGGCGGCCGTCGTCGAGCCCGGCGGCACCTATTACATGATGTGTTTCAGCGACAAGCAGCCGGGAGTCTGGGGGCCGCGCCGGGTGCGCGAGGAGGAGATCCGCGCCGCGTTCACCGACGGCTGGGAGATCGTGAGCCTCACCCCGGACCAGTTCTCGATCAACCCCATCGACGGCAACACCGTGGCCCAGGCCTGGCAGGCGGTCATCCGCCGCCGCTGACTCCGCGCGGCCGGTACCCCTGCCCGCCAGGGTGGATGCGGCGCAGGCCCGGCGTCGCGTTACCAGCGGTGGTGGACCTGGGCGCGGATGCGGCGGTCGTAGATCTCCTCGATGCCGCGCAGTTGCCCGGCGGTGAGCGGCGGCAGGCCGGCCGCGGCGGCGTTCTGCCGCGCCTGCTCCGGGTTCCGTGCGCCCGGGATCACGGTGGTGACACCCGGTTGCTGGATGATCCAGCGCAGCGCGGCCTGCGCCGGGGCGAGACCGGCCGGCAGCAGGGCGGCGAACTCCCGCGCCGCGTCGACCCCGGTGTCGAAGTCCACCCCGGAGAAGGTCTCCCCCACGTCGAACGCCTCGCCGTGCCTGTTGTAGGTGCGATGGTCGCTGGCGCCGAACGTGGTGCCGTGGGTGTACCGGCCGGACAGCAGCCCCGACGCCAGCGGCACCCGCGCGATGATCCCCACCCCGGCGGCCTGCGCGGCGGGCAGCACCTCCTCCAGCGGCTTGCGGCGGAACGCGTTGAAGATGATCTGCACGCTGGCGGTGCCGGGCCGCGCGATCGCGGTCAGCGCCTCGGCGCAGGTCTCCACGCTCACCCCGTACGCGGCGATGCGCTTCTCGGCTACCAGGGTGTCCAGCGCGTCGTACACCGCGTCGGTGGCGTAGACCGGCGTCGGCGGGCAGTGCAACTGGACCAAGTCCAGCGTGTCTGTGCCCAGGTTGGCCCGCGACCGGTCGGTCCACGCGCGGAAGTTGGCGAGCGTGTACTCCGCCGGGTCCTGCGGCACGCGCCGGCCCATCTTGGTGGCCACCGTGATCGGCAGCCCAGGGTTGGCGGCGAGGAACTGCCCGATCAGTTGCTCGCTGCGGCCGTCGCCGTACACGTCCGCGGTGTCCAGGAACGTGACGCCCGCCGCCACGGCCGCGTCGAGCACGGCCAGCGCGTCGTCCTCGGCGACCTCGCCCCAGTCCGCGCCCAGCTGCCAGGTGCCAAGCCCGACCACGGAGACGGCACGTCCGGTCCGGCCCAGAATGCGTTCTTCCACGAGGAAGGATCTTACGGTGGTGCGGCGCCGGCCCGCCCGGTCAGGTCAGCGGGCCGGAGTACGTGGCGCCCTGGACATCGACCTCGACCTGGTCTCCCGGCTGGATGGCCGGGTAGTTGGCGTACTCGTTGCCGAAGCCGTACACCACCTGGCTGCCGCTCCAGGAGGAGACGATCAGGCCGATGCAGTCGCCGGCCTGGCCGGCCGTCCAGCCGCCCTGCGTGGCGTCGCTGAACCACAGCCCGGAGGACCCGTAGTCGTCGCCGGTGTCCCCGCTCTGGCAGGTCTCCGGCGAGCCGATCGGCGGGCTGGAGCCGAAGCCTGAACCGGTGACGGTGATCGTGGGATCCGCAGATGTTCCCGTGAACGTCACCCCGGTGATGCCCGGCGGCGGGGTGCCGGGCACCTGGAACGCACCGATGCCGTGCGGGGTGCCCACACCGGTCGGGCCGTCGTAGCCCTTGGCCGCCTTGCACAGGTACGCGGCCGACGCCGGCGGCGTGCAGGTGCCGGTGCTGCCCGAGGTGATGTCGTGCAGGTCCGCGGCGGGCGCGCCGTAGGCGGCCGAGGCCGGGATCGTGATGCTCGACGGGTTGTTCGCCAGGCCGTACAGCCCTGCGACGATCGGCGAGGAGACGCTCGTGCCGAACGAGAAGTACCAGCCGCTGGCCATGTAGGTGTCGTAACTCAGCACGTTGGCCGCGACCGCGCTCACGTCCGCCGTGGTGCGCGCGGCGCACCCGGCATCCTTCTGCCAGGGCGGCTTGGGCTCGTAGGCCGAGCATCCGCTGCCCGAGCCCTGGGTCGGTGGCTTGCCCGGGGTGACCCACGCCTTTTCCGTCCAGCCACGAGAGTTCGTCGCCGGGGTCAACTGGGTCCCGCCGACCGAGGTGACGTACGGCGATGCGGACGGGTACTGCACGCCGCCGGCGTAGGCGCCGTCCCCGGAGCTGAACGTGATCGCCACGCCGGGATGGTCGACGTTGCCGTCCCAGCCGTTCTCCCCGTTGAACTCGCCGGTCCCCCAGCTGTCCGAGACCACCTTCGCGCCGAGGGTGACCGCCTCGTTGATCGCCGTGCCCAGCTCCCCGAAGCCGTTGGAGTCGGCCTCCACCAGCAGGATGTGGCACTTCGGGCAGATCGCCGAGACCATGTCCAGGTCCAGGGATATCTCCTGGGCGTCGCCGGCGTCCGGCGCGGGGTAGCTGCCCGCGACGCCGTTCTGGTTCACCTTTTTGAAGCATGGGTTCTTGGTGGTGCACATGGCCATGCCGTAGGTGGACCGGTACACGTTCAGGTCGGCCGCGGCGCTGGGGTCGTCACCGGGGTCCACGACGGCGACCGTGTTGCCGGCGCCGTTCTTGGCCGACAGCGCGGTGAGTTCGTAGGCGGCCCGCAGGTTACAGGGCGTGTAGCCAGCGGACTGGTTGACCGTGCAGGTCGCGGCGGCATTGGCGGCCATGGGAGCGGAATCCGGCTGCACCGACAGATAGCAGTGCGCCCGGTGCGGCCCGGCGCTCTTCGCACAGCCGGCCAGCATCGCCCCGGCCCCCGCCTCCTGGGCGGCCGACCGTGGGGCCGGTTTTGCCGGCAACCCCGCCCGCCCCACCTGCGCGCGGGACGCGGCCGCCTGCGCCCCGGCCGGCGCGAGCGCCGCCGCGGCCAACCCGGCCGCCAGTGCCGCCGCGGTGATAGTGGACGCTAGCCGCAGTCGCCTCATCGTGCCCCCCCAGGCTCAAGCAGCCCCGCAATTGGGGCATTTCGAGCAGCGTAGCGGTGCAACGTTCGGGAAACGTTACGGCGCGGCCAGGCCGGTCGGGGCAGCCACGGCTACCCGCCCGGACCTGCGGTACGTTGGCACTGGCGCGGGAGGGCCGCGCCGGCGGTGAGGTCATGGGCGGAGATGCACGACGAACTGATCGACGACCAGTACGCCGACCGCCCGCAACTGCGCCCGGTGCTCGACGCCGTGCTCGCGGCGCTGCCCGCGCTGGGCCAGGTGACGGTGCAGGCCCGCAAGACGATCGTCAGCCTGGCCGGCCCGCGCCGCACCTTCGCCGTGGTGCAGGCGACCACGAAGAACCGGGTGGACCTCGGCCTGCGGCTCGACAACGAAGAACCCGGTGGGCGCCTGCTCGCGGCCAGGGACATCGGCGCGGCCAACCTGCGGATCCCGCTGACCGGGCCCGCCGACTTCGACGAGGAGGCCCTCGGCTGGCTGCGGCGCGCCTACGATGAGAACGCCGCGCCGCCACCACCACGCCGCCCGGCCCGGCGCCCGGCGACGGTAGTGGGGCAGCTCACCGTGCTGATCGATGGCTACGACCTGCCAGGACTCACCTGCCGGCCCGAGCCCGGCGGGTCCGGCCATCACAACGTGCACGTCGCGCTGTCCGGCAAGAGCAAGGACCGGCCTGCCCTGGTCGTGCCGGGCAGGCCCGGGCTGGCCATCGAACCAGTGCCCGGCGATGCCGAGTCGGCACGCTGGGAACTCACCGTCACCGTGCGGCGCGATGCGGACGGCCTGGACTTCACCGGGCCGTTCGTCGGGGGCACCCGCGACGACCGCAACCTCGGCCTGGCCTGGGGCGATGTGCCCGGCGACGGAACCTTGCAGCTCTTCCGCGGGGCGAAGCTCCGGCTCGTGGACGTGGATCCCGCCGTGATCGAGGCGGCCATGCGGCCCGGGCACCGGCTCCTCGCCCGCATCCGCCTCACCGACCCCCGGGGCAACCCGGTCTGCGCCCGGGTCCATCCCCCGGCGCTCGTCTGGTCGGCCGAGCCCGCCTGACAGCTCAGGGCGAGCCCGGCAAAGCCGCGCAACCCTTACAATACCGACTCACCATGCGGCACAGGTCTTGGAGCTCATTGGGGGGATGGCTTGCCAAGTTCAGAAATTACCACCCTCGCCATTGGCTTGGTCCTCGCCTTCGGGATCACCGCCGCCCTTAGCGCGGCGGTCACCGAGGCGATCGCACGCTACCGCGGGCTGCGCGGCGCATTCCTGCTGCGTGGCCTGGTCGAGCTACTCGATGGCGGTCAGCCGATCACCGATTTGTCTACGGCAGAAGAGAGCTACCACACGGTGCAGGCCTTCATAACCCGGCAACTGGCGGCAGGCAGCGCCAGGGCGGGTACCAATGCGGCCACCCCCGGTTTAGCCGTGCCGTCGGCGACCAGTGCCCTGCTCGGTGGCCCAATTTTGCGCAAGGAAGGAATCGCAGGCCAGAACCTGACGCTGCAGCCTCCCAGCGAACCGGACCGCCTGCCGAAGCTCGCCGCCCACGAGGGAAGTCAACTGAAGCGCGAATGCCGGAGGCTGCCCACCTATACCCCGGAGAAGTCATTTGTCGAGGCCATCGTGGATCTGATCGTCCCCGATGCGACGGAGGAAATCACAATGGCTACCGTCAGGCAGCACGTAGACGTGCTGCCTGACGGGATGACGGCACTCAAGCCCTCGCTGCAAGCGCTGGTCAAGAATGCTGGCAGCGATATCGGCGCGTTCCGCACCTCGGTTGAGCGCTGGTTCGACCACCAGATGGAGCACGTCTCAAGGGAGTACAAGCGGCACGTCGCCAAGATCACGTTCGTGGCTGGGGTCCTCATTGTCCTGCTGGCCAATGTCAACGCGCTCACGATCGGGCGCTCCCTGTATGTCGGCAGCACCGTCAACGACGCTATCAACACTGCCATGAGCGACGTGGCGGTGAAGAGCACCTCATGCCCGGACGAGTCCCAGCAGGATTGCCTGGCCACCCTCCGGGCGCACCTGTCGGCCGCAGTCCAGACAGACCTGCCGATCGGCTGGGCAACCGTCCCCGACTGCACCCTGCCCAGGGCACGGTGCAACGTGATGGACCAGCACGGAATCTTCGACCCCCGCGGTGGCTCCGCGGGGCAGGCCGCGCTGTTCCTCCTCGGCCTCGTGCTCACTATCGTGGCGCTCGTCCCCGGCGCCCGGTTCTGGTTCGGCCTGCTCAGCAGGCTTGGTAGCGCGCTCGGCTTTGGCTAGCGAACGCACACAGCGAGTGGGATCGGCCGGAGCCGGTTACTCGTCGAACCCCGGCCCGCGGTTGCCGCGCAGGCGCTTGCGTTCGGAGGTGCGCCGCTTGGCCGCCAGCCTGCGCTCCCTGGCCGCACGGCTGGGCTTGGTGGGGCGCCGCGGCCGGGGCGGCGCGGAGGTCGCCTCGGTGAGCAGCGCGGACATCCGTTCCGCCGCGGCCTCACGGTTGCGCAACTGGGACCTGGTCTCGGACGCGGTCACGGTCAGCACGCCGTCGGCCAGCCGGCCCGCAAGAGCGCGGAGCGCACGGTCGCGGTAGACCGCTGGCAGCGCGGTGGAACCCTCCAGGTCGAAGGAAAGCTCGACCCGGCTGTCGGTGGTGTTCACCGACTGGCCGCCGGGCCCGGTGGACCGGGAGAACCGCCAGGACAGCTCCTCGGGTGGCAGCGTGATGCCGCGGACGGTCACATCGAGGCCGCTCACTCAGCTCATTGCCTCCCTCGTCCGCGCTTGGCTGGCGTCGGGAGGCACCGGTGCCTCATTCGGTCACGGGCCCGGCGGTCAGCGCGGCGAGCACGTCACCGAACACCGCATCGGCGCGGCCGGCCAGGTCATCGGCGGACAGCAACTGGACCGGATGCGGGATGTAGAGCACGCGGGCGCCGGGCATGCCGAGCAGGCGTGCCTGGGCCACGGCTTCGTCGGCGAACGGCGCCGTGGCGATGCCGACGGCGGGGATCCCCCGGCGTTCCAGGTGAACGAGGTCGCACAAACTGCACGACGTACACGAGCCTCAATCGGCGAGGGCCTCCACGACCAGGCCGCCCCCGCTGGCGATCTCGTCGATCAGGCTCAGCGCCGCGGGCTTGGAGAAGATCTCCTTGGTCACCCGGGCGGTGCTCGCACCGACCGCGGTCAGCAGCGTCTCGATCCGGTCGAGGAACTCCGCCCCGCGGTTCTTCCTGATGTCCAGCAGCACCACGCGGCTCCCGGCCACGCTGGCCGGGCGCGGCGCGAGCGGCTCCGCCGCCCTGACCCGCTCGTCGAACGGGCTCACGTAGTCAGCGGCCACGCGATTCCACCTCCCGGGAGACGATCTGGGAACCCATGCCGGTACACGGGCCGAGGACAGCAGAGTAACGCCCGGCCTCACCACCGGCCACGAGCAGCACGATGGCCTCGGGCGACGCCCACTTGGGCACCAGCGCATCGGGGTCGGCGGCATGGACCACGGGAGTCGTCTCGCCGCGGCGCAACAGCCCGGCTGGCCGGCGTACCGCCTCGAACATGAATTGCCGCAGCCGCTGCTTGGTCCAGCCAGCGTCGCGGAACATCTGCGCGTGCTCCGGGCAGATCACGAACACCGACGGCTCCGCCAGCGGCCACCAGTTCGTGCTCCAGGCGCTGGCCGCCGCCCAGGCCAGGATGTAGGCCAGGTCCTCGGGGGTGCGGCTGCGGTGGTCGGAGATGGACAGCGGCGCATCGCTGCCGATGACCGTGACCACCGACTGGCCCGCCGCGAAACCGCGCTCCACGTGCAGCGGTTCCCACGGGCTGGTCTCCTCGTCCTCCGCGATGCAGAAGCTGAGCTTGCCCATCTGGCCGAGGGTGGACCGGTCCATCGCCCCGGGCATCGCACCGCCGGTCAGGCAGACGAGCAGCCGCAGCGCCCGGCCGATGGTGAGGTTGGCCCGGAACCCGGGGCCGAGCGCGCCCATGCCGCTGTTCAGGCCGATGGCCTCGCGCACCGGGCCGTTGACCACGACGAGCTGCCCGGCCGGCTGCGTGGTCACCGCCTGGCCGTGCAGGTTGAACGCCGGGTCGAGCACGGCCCGCGCGGCCGCGGCCACCACGGGGAAGTACTCCGGGCGGCAGCCTGCCAGCACCGCGCAGGCGGCCACCCGCGCCAGCGTGGCCTCCCCCATCGCGGGCGGGACCAGGCCGAGGGAGGCGCCGGGGTCCCGGCCGCCGAGCATCGCCTCGACCCGTTCCGCGGTGGGCGGGACCACCGGCAGGCCGTCGGTCCAGCCGCGCTCGAACATCTCCTCCAGTTCGTCGGCGCCTTCGGTTGCGGACATCGCCGCCGCCAGGTCCGGGTCGATCGCGGCCTTGGACGAGCAGCCCGGCTTGATCAGCGGCTCGGCCTCGGGCGGCGTCGCCAGGTCCGCACCCAGCCTCTCCCCCGCCGCGCGCAGCAGCGCGGTCAGCGCCCGCTGATCCCAGCCGGCCACGGCGCCCGCGACCACCCCGTCCCGGCCGACGAGTACGGCCGTCGGGACGGTGGCCAGCCCGTAGTCACGGGACGCCGGGTACGGCGGCTCCTGCGCGGCCACCTGGCCGGTCCAGCCGAGCCGGCGCGCGGTACGGATCGCCAGGTCCAGCGGGTCCTCGAAGATGACGATCGCGGTCAGCCCGGCCCGCGCCCAGGCCTGGCACAGCGGGCCGAGACGGCGCAGCGCCAGCGCCGAGGTCGGGCAGTGCTCGGACACGAAGACCAGCAGGGCGCAGCCGCCCGCGGTGAGGCCGGCGATGGTGACCGGGGCCAGGCCGGTCCCGCGCACCAGAAGCTCTGGTGCCGGCCCGCCGCCCGGGCCACCGGCGGTGGTCGCCGTCATGCCGCCACCTCCCGCCAGCCATCTAAGCACCCGCGCCCAGCGCGAGGGCGTGGCCGGGCGGGCGGCGCATCGTCAC
>Ga0207665_10001199_pt1 | contig 17472 bp, 20 predicted proteins | sample LARL112metaG_FD_184351 | JGI IMG/M metagenome (GOLD analysis project Ga0207665, IMG submission 184351) | Corn, switchgrass and miscanthus rhizosphere microbial communities from Kellogg Biological Station, Michigan, USA - LAR L11-2 metaG... | ecosystem: Host-associated > Plants > Roots >...
AACCATCTGTTGCGGCGAAAGCATCGCCATCGTTTGCGCCTGATCCAGCGCCGCTTGCGTCTCGCCTCGCTCTGCCGAATAGCGCGACACCGCCCAGGCCCGCGCCGCTTCCGGCACGAACTTTTCAATCAATTGTTCGCGGCAGGCATCGCGCAGATAGACTTCTTCGCCCAATAGCAATATCGCGGCAACGGGTTTCCCCTTCTCCAGTCGCCCGAGCAATTCCTGTGCCGAAATGCGCGCCATCAATAATTCTCCACGACGGCCGCTACCAGCCGTGCCGCAAAGTCCTGCGCCATGCGGTCCAGCGCAGGGTCCTGCTCCTCAAAAAAATTCTTAATGCTGTTTGGATTCTTCGCGTCCGTTGAAATCTCATACTGGTTGCGGAAAATAAAATTGTCCGCGTGATAGAGAACCTTCCCCGTCTCGCGCTCTTCAAACGTGATTTCGCACTTCAGCGTCACCAGCATGGTCGTTGCGCGTCCCGTCGCCGTGTCAAACAACAGCGGCACTGCTTCCAGGCTCAGCACTTTGCCGCGCAGCACCGCGTCGCCGTTTGCAGGATCAGGCACCACTCGATACGAAGTCTTCGCAAGAAACTCGTGTACTGTGGCAGTTGTCAGTCTCTGTTCGATGCGGTAGCTGGTGGTCTTGTTTTCCAGCGCCGGCACGGCAATGACATGAATGCTCTTCGGCAGCGTGTCGCTCCGCCCCGCCACATGATACCCGCAGCCCGCTGTCGAAACTGCCGCAGCGATCAACGCGAAAAAAATCCGCCGCCTCATGGCGCCAATTTCTCCGCCAGCTTCACCGCATTCCACGCCGGCAACCGAATATTATCCGCCGCCCCCCAAAACCACCAACTCCCGGCCTGCAGCCGATCGCCGTGTGGTTTCGACAGTTGGATAACTGTTTCTCCGGCCGCGCTGATATTATTCGGGCCAATTCCCCATTCATCCAGGATCGCGAACCCTGCTTGTTGGCAGGCCTCCGCGATTTTCTCGCTATCTGCGCCGTCATCGAGTTTCGCGAATGCCGAAAATGTCACACCATAGAAAACCGGCACATGGACCAAGTCCACCGCGGGAAGCACGCCTCCTTCACGCAGGCACGCACTTACCTCATTGCGAAGGGTCAATCGTGCTCCATGCGATTCAGCTTGACGGGCAGGACCAAAACGGTCGAGCGAATTGAATGCCACTTGCACGTCAAAGCGTTCTTTTCCAGGACTCTGAAAGGTTAGCAGTTGCTTGGTCTGCGTTTCGAGTTCTTCGATGCCGCCTTTCCCTGCCGCGGAAGCGGACTGCAAAACAGTTGCGGTTAAGGTCTGCAGGCCGAGGCCTCTTAGCGCAAAAGAAAGACGAACAACGCCTTCCGCCGCGGCAGAGGGCACCGCCGCGAGATGCGGTTTCTCAGGAAGGGTTTGCTTGCGGAACTTTTCTACCCCCGGATACCAGACGAAGGTATTGGCGAAATTAACCGAATGGCCCGACAAATCTATGAGTGCCGCTCCACTGCGGTGAGCCATCTCGAAGTTCGCGAGCGTAAAATCGGATGAGCCAGTGAAAAAAACAAATCTCGCCCTCTCAAAGCTTCCTTCTTCGACCGGCTGAATCACGGCAGGCTCTCCGCTGGCTTCCGTCAACGTCCCCGCGGCGATTTCTTCATCCGCCAGCCGCAAATCCCATCCCGCAAACCGGCTTTCTTCGAGCAACGACTTCAGCTCCGCACCCAGCAGCGAAGACGCACCCGCAATCACAATCCGATTGGATTCCCGTTCAAAGGAAGGCATGAATCACGCGGTCCGCGAAACCAGCCGGTGCCGGATGAATCGCGTCAAGTGCAGCACGACTCCCACCGACGCATATGCACCCGCCAGGATCACCAGCGCGAATTCCGAATAACGCCAAACAACGCCCACAATCAAGCACAGCAGCACAATCGATAGCGACGGCTGCTTCCGCGTCCACGGAATATCCTTGAAACTGTAGTAGCGGATCGTGCTGGTCATCAGCGCGCCCAGAGAAGCGGCGAGCAAAAACCAGGCAACGGACCAGCGCCAGTCGTGCAGCGGTTCCTTGAAGCCGTGAACCACCGCCGCAATCACTCCCGCCGCGGCAGGCGTCGGCATGCCCACGAAAAACTTCGAACTACCGGGCGCCATTCCCTGCACGTTAAATCTCGCCAGGCGCCACGCGCAGCAAACCAAGAATCCCAGGCAGCAAACCCAGCCCATGTCCGATAACAGCTGGCCTTGCTGTGTTCCGGCGATCGTCAGGCTGCGCACGCCCCACGCGAAAGCCACCACCGCCGGGGCAATCCCGAAACTCACTACATCCGCGAGGGAATCGAACTGCACTCCAAAGTCCGTGTTCGCGCCCAGCAGGCGCGCAAGCCGCCCATCCAGCGAATCGAACAAAATCGCGAACCCGATTGCTTTCGCTGCCCGGTCAAAATCCGCCGTCGTTCCCATCAGCGCCGCTACCACCGCAAAGTAGCCGCACAAGAGATTCGCCGACGTAAACACGGAGGGGATAAGAAAAATCCCGCGGCGCAGCCGGTGGTTCCTGAATCGCCGCTCCTTGAATGGGATGTGGTGCTGTTCAGGATCGCCCATGGTTACGATCGCTTCCCCGTCACTGTCAGATTTGCGTCTGTTTCTGCCGCGCTCGCCGCATCCAGTTTACCCGCCGTGCGTTTCCCGGCCCAACGTGCGAGTACGCTCGATCCACCCTTCACGTTGTCTCCCACTTTCACCAGGATCTCTGCCTCTTTCGGCACCCACACGTCCACGCGCGAACCGAATCGTACCAGTCCAATGCGCTCCCCGCGAGCAACCTTTTCTCCGGCCTTCTTCCAGGAGACAACCCTCCGCGCAATCAGTCCGGCGATCTGCTTGAACACCATCTCGCCGGCGTCCGTTGAAAGGGTGAAAACGTTTTGCTCGTTTTGCACGGAAGCCCGTTCCCGCATCGCCGCCAAAAATTTCCCTGGCCGGTACTCCAGCTTCGTAATCGTTCCCGCGGCCGGCGCCCGGTTCACGTGTACATTCCACACCGCCAGGAAGATGCTCACGCGCTTCCCTGGCCTTCCCGCGTTCTCTTCGTCCGTAACGACGACCACGCGGCCGTCGCCCGGAGACACCACGGCTCCAAACTGCGACGGAATCACGCGCTCCGGATCGCGAAAGAAGGAAAAAATAAATAAGGCCAGCAGCACCAGCACAACCGCTGCCGCATACCAATGTAAAAGGTAGCTAACGCCGCCTAGCATCAGCGGCGGCACTCCAAAGTAGTAGCCCTCTTTAACCATGCTTTCGGGAGTACACTCCAGCACTTCCGCACGCGGCATCAGTCCCGCGAGCACCCATGGTCATTCTACGACAGAATCGCGCGCGATAAAGTCGTTATTGGCTGGAACCGGCCTGCCCGCGTACGATACGCGCGGCAATCCGCTCCATCTCATCTTTACAGCGGAGCTTTAATTTTTTTAATTTGATTTCTTCCAGGAGGTCTTCCGAATTCAGGTAGGGCGATCTGGAGATTTTCTGAAGTTCTGCTTCGTATTGCCGGTGCTGCTCTGCCAGACGCTGATACTCGGCGTCTGTTTCGAAGGGTATGTCCCGAGGTAACCGCTGCGCACTTGCCATGCGTTCCTCCTGACGTTTTCGTGAATGTGAGGTGAGTACTACATAAACGCACGATAGCACTCCGGCTCGCCGCGTCAAGAGGGTATTTATGGTATTTCCGTCCTAGCCCACGAGTTTCATCTCCATAACCACCGCCGTCTCCTCAGGGTCGTGGTAGTAACCCGCGCGCCTTCCCATTTTGCTGAATCCATGCTTCGCATAGAACGTAATTGCGGTCTCATTGGACTCGCGAACCTCTAAGAACACGCGACTTACCCGCCGCGCTCGGAATTCTTCCAGCGCCGCCTTGAGCAGCGCCCCGCCTTCCCCTTGCCGTCGCTTCGCTGGGATGACGGCGAGATTCAGTATTTCGGCCTCTTCTGCTACTTGCCGCCCGATGATGAAACCATTGACTTTACTGTCGCTCTCGCTCACCAACGCCAGGACGCCGGGCCAACCCAGCAACTCCTTAAGACCCCACTCCGTCCATTGTGCCGCTTCAGGCGCTCCTCGCAGAATCTCCGCGGCCGCCGCCGAGTCCGCTTGGGCAAACGTGCGAATCGTTCCCACGATAGAATCGCGTTTCGCCTTAGCGCCCATGCGTCGCCTTCCCCTTCCAGAAGATCTCCGCGTCCGATCGCCGCACGTAATTGGCATCCAGCGCGAGCGCGTCTGTAAACCGCCCCTCAGAAAACGCCGCCAAACCCAGCCTCCCAATCATCGGGGCGCGCACACTCGAAACGCTCTCTACTCGTTCGCCGCGCATCTCCCGCGCTTTCCACGCAGCTTCCGCGATAACGCACTCCGCATCCGACGATACCCACGAGATCTTTTCGTCCTTAGCAACTTCCGCGGCCAGTTCCACAAACTCCCCAGGCGCTATGACCATTTCGTCGGCAGACCGCACCAACCTCGTTCCATTCTGCTTGTAAATGGCCCCGAATATCTGACTCCTCTGCGCGTTGAAAAATGCCGCCACCCAACCCGTTTCCCCTGAAGCTTCCGCAGCCAACGCTTCCAGGCGCGACACCGCTACGATCCGTTTCCCGTAGACTTCCGCCCAAGCTTTTATGCTGGTCAGCCCCACGCGCACGCCAGTAAACGATCCCGGCCCTGTCGCTACCGCGTAGGTGTCCACGTCCTGCATTCGGAGCCCGCCGCCCCCCAGGCATTCCCCGACGGCCGGCAGTAGCCACGAGGAATAATCCTCTTCCGACTCATGGGCCAAGACCCTTAGCACAGCATCGTCCTGCAACACCGCTACGCTGCCCCTCGAATCGCACGTATCTAGTGCCAGCACAATCACATCCGGCATTCTACAGTAACGCTGCCCCGTTCCCCAGGGAAGGACCCGCGAGTACAGCCGTCCTCTCGTCCGGGCCAAACCTGCAGCGCCCGCACAACGATCTTGCCCGCAGCGAACGGTCGATTTTCTGCCTTAAACCGCCCCCTATTCCATCCAACCGCATGTATAAAATGGCCGCTCTGAGCAATTATGCTGCCAAATTTGCAATTCATTTTCCCTAACCTCCTGATTCCACGGGATATATCTTGACTCTTGCAGCACAACGCTATACACTTCTTTTGCATCTCCGAGGGGGCATCCAAACTTTATGGACTACAAGATCGGCGACAAGGTCGTCTACCCGAATCATGGTGTGGGCGTTGTTGAACAGATCAGTTACGGAGTTTTGAACGGCAGAACCGAACGTTACTTCATGATCCGCATTGTTTCCAGCGGCTTGCGTGTCATGGTTCCGCAGTCTAACGCGACGGCCGTTGGCCTTCGTTCCGTCATTCGTTCGGCGGAATCCAGCAAAGTCCTGGGCTTTCTCGAAACCGGCAAACTTAACTCTCATCATGACTGGAAGCACCGCTTCAAGGAAAACTCGGAGCGCATGCGCACCGGGTCCCTCCTCGAAGTCGCTGTCGTCCTCAAGAGTCTCGTTTCCCTCAGCCGCAGCAAGCCCCTCTCCTTCCGCGAAAAGAAAATGCTCGAACGCGCGAAGTACCTCCTCGTTAGCGAAATGGCTACTTCCCGGAACACCACCGCCGAAAACGCCGAGGCCACTGTCGTCAAGTCGCTCGCCAAGGCCAAGCTGACGTTCCCGGTGATGACCGAAAAATTTGAATAGCCCTTGCCGCCTCCGCGGCACTTCGTCCCCTGCGGGCAGCTTTTTCTAAGCTGCCCGCCTTTTTTTGTCCATCGTGGGGTGTTTACTCGCGGAAAGGCAATTGAACCGGTCTAGCAAAAAACTTCTTGTGGCTGTTGTACCAAACATATTTGCAGGAAGCGTTGTCCTTCTGCTCTTCCCAAAGCGAGCCATCCTCAAATAGCACGCTTGTCAATACAAAGGCTCCTCCACCTCCGTGCTCAAAATTGATGTCCGCCCGGTCCCAAGACAGTTTTTTGCTAGCACCCTCTTTGATCAGCTTATTCCAACCAAACTGACGGATCGGCCGGCTATCGTCAAAATCCCAGTGATACCATTTCCAGTGCTCGGTGGCATCCGCCAGAACCGCGTTGAAGACCAGCCCGACAATCTTCTTTCCACTGACGTTTCTTATGCGTGTACTCACTCCGCCAGGATCGAATTTCAGAAATTCTACAGGACACACTGCCGGTGCGGCCGGGTTGGACGCGTTGGTCTGTGCGCACACAACAGGGCAAAACACAAAGGCGCTCGCAACGATACGGGCAACCCAGGTCCAACTCATGCCATAGAACGGCCGCCAGCAGCGGTCACTCGCCCTCTGCCGATGATTCTGCATGGTAGTCACCCTCCGCAAATGGGACGCCTTCCACGGACTACCGGTTACCGTCTAGTCGTTAAGCAGCCGGATTCGTCGTTCGGACTAGGAAAGCTGATTGAGGGTGACTCCTGCTTCGCGCAGAATACGCGCCACCGTTTCGGCAATCTTCGGCGCGCCGGGAGTGTCGCCATGGATGCACAACGTCTGTGCGTCGACGTCAACTTCGCTGCCCTCGCTCGCAATCACAACCCCTCGCTCCGCGATGCCCAGTGCCTGCCACGCCGCTTCCTCGGGATTGCGGATGAGGGCGTCCTCGAATTCGCGCGAGCGCAAAGTTCCATCCGCCTCGTAACGCCGATCAGCAAACGCTTCGGCAGCCACCGCGAATCCTGCTTCCCGAAAGACATCCAGCATCGGCGATCCAGCCAAACCCACAAGCACGATATCCTTGCTCCATCGCGCGACACCCTTCGCAATCGCTTCCGCAAGTTCCCGATTCTTTACCGCCTGATTGTAAAGTGCGCCATGCGGCTTGACGTGAGCCATGCGCGCTCCGCATCTGGCAGCCGCATCAGCGAGAGCTTTGACTTGCTCAAAAATGGAAGCGGAAATTTCGTTAAGGGGCACCTTCAGCTCCAGGCGCCCGAAATTCGCGCGGTCGGGATAACCCGGATGCGCGCCGATCGCGAGCTTCCACCTCAGCGCCTGCTCGATTGTTGCCTTCATCGTGTGCTCGTCGCCCGCATGTCCTCCGCAAGCAATGTTGACCGACGTGATCGAACGCATTAATGCTTCCTGTGTGCCATCGGCAATCGCTTCCGGCACCTCGCCCATGTCGCAATTTAGATCAATCTTTAACTCGCGACGTTTCATTCCGAGATCAACTCCTCAGACGCCATCAGCTCTTCCTGCTCTTTCATCAGCGCCCGCGCCGTGTCCCAGTCGACCTGCTCAAACCGAATCTCATCGCGCGGCCGAAGCTGCCCCAAACTATGAAAATCCGGCGAAATCACATTAGCAATCTTGGGATATCCGCCCGTGGTCTGCTGTTCGACAAACAAAATAATGGGCTGCCCTCCCTCCGGCACCTGAACCGCTCCCAGCGCAACACCTTCCGAAATCATTTCGCCACCTGCCGGCGCTGGAATCGCCGCGCCCTGCAATCGAATCCCCATTCGGTTGGATTCCTCCGCCACGCGATAGGTGCTCTCATAAAAAGTCTTCTTTGCCGCCTCCGAAAACCAATCGCTCTGCGGACCCTCCGTGACCCGCAATACTTTTCGTGGTGTCAGCAATTCCAACGCCTGCGCCGACAGCCGTCGCTTGCCCCCGATGCCAGCGCCTCCAGTGGAACAGGCATTCTTGCCCGTTCTTTTTTTTTCATTCCTGTTCGCAGGCCCAATGGTAAGGACATCGCGTTTCTTCAACGCCCGCCCTTCGTACCCGCCCAGCCCGCTTAAAATATGCGTCGATGCACTGCCTAAAAAGGGCTCCACTTTGATCCCGCCCCACACGCACAAATAACATCGCGCCCCCGAACGCGTCGGCCCCATTCGCAGCACTTGTCCCGGTTTTGCTTCCAACGTCGTCCACATCTCGACCGGTTTTCCCTCCAGGATCGCGCCGAAATCCGAGCCCGCCAACGCCAGGACCGCTCCATCCGGAAACGCGAACGCCCCGCCAAGCAGTGTCATCTCCAAAGCCGCCGCCCCATCCGCGTTACCAACTAATCGATTTCCAAGCCTGAGCGAAACCGCATCCGCCGCGCCAGAAGGAGAAACGCCAAGTGGCCCGAACCCTTCCCGCCCGAGATCCTGAACAGTCGTGAACAGGCCTGGTTCCAGCACCTCGATCACCCCCATGCGCTCTCCAGGGCCACAAATCGTTCGCGCGAAATCGGCGTGAATCGCACACGATCTCCAATGGACAAAAGGCTCAACCCGTCGCTGTCAGCCCGAAACATTTTATAGGGCGTGCGCCCGATCAATCTCCATCCCCCGGGCGTGGCAAAGGGATACACGCCGGTTTGATTTCGAGCGATTCCCACGCTTGCCGCTGGCACGCGTTTCCGCGGTGCCACCAACCTCGGCGTCACCAACTCCTTAGGCAATTCGCCGAGGTACGCAAATCCGGGCACGAACCCTAAAAAGTAGACCAAGTATTCCACTGAAGCATGCAGCTCGATCGCCTGCGCCTCCGTGATTCCATGCAACGTGCATACCTCGGCCAAATCGGGACCAAACTCGCCACCATAACACACCGGAATTTCCACGCGCCGCGGCTTCGGTAGTCTCACATCCTCCAGCCGCTCGAGATATTTCCGCAGAATCGCTTCAACTTCGTCGTGTCGCATGCGAATCGCATCGAACTTGATCAGCAAAGAACAATACGCCGGGTGCAAATTGCGAATACCCGCAACCGGCTCTACTTCCAGCAACCGTAGCAGCCTCCGAACATTCTCATTCGCTTTAAGGGTGATCCGGTTTTGTAGAGGCCGGGCGGCACCTGTCCCGACCGCGTCGGGAGCCCCGCCCGCTTCCTTCTGTTTACCTTGCTCTTCGAAATAAACCAGCAACGATTGATCGCTGGAATATTGGAATCGCGCCCCTTCGCCTGCTGAAGTCCTCATGCTCGCGAGAGTATACCTCCACAGTCGAAACAGCTTGGAAGAAGCGATACGCAACCTGCTTGACACTCTTATGTTCGCCGCATAAAGTTCCTGCAATCTTTCCGCGTCTCAGGGCGGCAGCCTGCCGATGAAGTGGTTTGGCCTAACCGATCCACGACGAGGTGATTGTGGCCGTTGAAACAGCTGCTTACGCGGTGCCTATCGCCGCCAGAACTATTCAGAAAATACGCTTCAGGATTCTCCCATTTGTCTTTGCGCTTTTTGTTGTCGCGCTTATCGACCGCAACAACATTGGGTTTGCCGCGCTCACAATGAACAAAGAGCTGGCCATCACCAGCCAGCAATTCGGATTCATCTTCGGGGTTTTCTTCTTCGGCTACTTCCTTTTTGAAATCCCCAGCAACCTGCTGTTGCACCGGATCGGCGCGCGCGTCTGGATCGCCCGAATCCTGCTTACCTGGGGACTTGTGGCCATGCTGACGGGCTTCGTCCATACGGTGCAGCAACTTTACATTGCGCGCTTTCTGCTGGGGCTGGCTGAAGCCGGGTATTTCCCTGGAATCATTTTGTATCTCACGTACTGGTTTCCCCGGCGCGAACAGGCGCGTGCCCTTGCGCTCTTCATGATCGGCATACCCGTCACTACGATCTTGGGCGCTCCGGTTTCTGGTTTCATCCTGGATCATGTGCATTGGCTCGGCGTCAGCAGTTGGCGGTGGCTGCTTATTCTGGAGGGAGCGCCTGCCATATTCTGCGGCGCAATTACTTACTTGCTTCTGCCAGGCGGCCCTCAGGACGCCAGGTTTCTCGGCTCAGAGGAAAAAGAATGGATTCAAGCGGAGTTGCAACGCGAAGAACAGCAAAAATTTGCGCAGCGCAGTTACTCAGTGTTCCAAGCTTTGGCAAGTGGCCGTGTTTGGGTTCTGGTCTCGATTTATTTTGGGATAACGGTCGCCATCTATGCGCTGAACTCTTGGGCGCCGCAGCTGGTGAGATCCCTCTCCAGCCTCTATTCCAACAGCATGATCGCGCTCCTGGTAACGATTCCCAGTCTGGCAGGTCTCGCAGCGATGATCCTCGTTTCCCGCAGATCCGACCGCACCCTGGAGCGGCGATACCATGTTGCAATCCCGGCTTTCGTGACGGGAACAGCCCTCGTGCTGCTGGGCACCGGCCCTTCCGCATTCTTTTCCGTGGCGCTTTTGTGTTTGCTGGCTGCGGGCGTTTTCAGTTGTCTTGGTCCCTTTTGGACGTTGCCAAGCGAATTTTTGACTGGCTACTCCGCCGCAGCTGGCATCGCCTTGATTAATTCCGTAGGAAATCTTGGTGGGTTTGTTGGGCCAGCTGCGATCGGGTTCATCAGCCAGAGAACGGGGACCCTCTCCGCGGGCCTTGCCATCGCGGGAATTCCAGTATTCCTGTCAGGGGTGCTTGTTTTGCTCCTTCCAACGCAGGCTCGTGTGCTGGCAAAAAGCTAAGACTAGGCTACCCCTTTTCCGCGGAATCCTTCTAAGCCAGCGCGAGGCTCGGATCGGCGTTGAGTGACGTGTCGGCGAGAATTCCCGCGCGAAAGCGGGAATACGCTGCCGCCGCAATCATCGCGGCGTTATCCGTGGAGAGCGCGCGGCTCGGAAAAAACACTTCGAAGCCCGCAGCCTTCGCCCGCTGTTCAAATGTGGCGCGCAACTGGGAATTCGCGGCCACGCCGCCGGAAACGAGAATACTCTCTGCGGAGAGTTGCTCGGCGGCGTTGAGCGTGCGTTCGACCAGATCGCGCACAACAGCGTTTTGAAATTCGCGCACCAATCCCAGAGTCTTGGGCGTACAAAGAGGAAGCACTTGCTCGAATTTTCGTTCGCCGCGGCCCAGCGCCTCTTCGCGCCTACGGATTTCCTCGCCGTACTCTCCATTTTCGCGAACGTGATACAGCACCGCCGTCTTGAGCCCGCTGAAGCTGAAATCGAGCGCGTTTCCCTTCATTTTCGTGACGCCAAATTTTACCGGAGCAGGGGCGCCATTCGCCGCAGCAGCCAGCCGATCGAGGATCGGCCCGCCGGGATAGCCCAGGCCAAGAAGCTTTGCTACTTTGTCGTACGCTTCACCGGCCGCGTCGTCGCGCGTTTGTCCCAGCTTTCGATAAGAAAGCTTCGCCCCCGCCTCCTGCGCGCTTGGGTCTTCCGGCTTCACTTCATAAAGCACCGTGTGGCCGCCCGAAACAATCAGGCACACGGCGGGCAATTTCGCCGCACGCCCCGCTTTGTGTGCTTCCAAAAAAACTGCATGCACGTGCCCCTCGAGATGGTTCACGGGAATCAGCGGCTTGCCCAGCGCCTCCGCCAGCGTTTTCCCATACGTAATTCCAACCAGCAGTGCGCCCACCAGGCCCGGACCCTGCGTCACGCCAATCGCATCCACATCGGAAAGTTTCATTGCCGCTTGCGCAAGCGCTTCACGCACCACCGGCACGATCTGCCGCAAATGCTCGCGCGACGCCAGTTCCGGCACCACGCCTCCATATTTTCGGTGAATATCGATCTGCGACGCGACCACGCTGGACAGAATCTCGCGCCCGTTAGCGACCACCGCCGCCGCCGTCTCATCGCACGAAGATTCAATCCCCAAAATACGAGTGCTCATCGAAATGCCGTCGCGTTATCTATAATTTGAGACCCTTCAAGTATTCCCGAAAGTCGCCGCCAAGCTCTTTATTCTGCAGGGCAATTTCCACCGTCGCTTTCAGAAACCCGAGTTTGTCCCCCGCATCGTACGAAATTCCATCGTAAATGTACGCCCACAGACCGTCTTCCTGCGCTAGAGTGCGCAGCCCGTCAGTCAACTGGATTTCGTTTCCCGCGCCAGGCTTGGTACGCTCCAGACAATCGAAAATCTGCGGGGGCAAAACGTACCGTCCGGTGATCGCGAGGTTTGACGGGGAATTTTCCGGTTTCGGTTTCTCCACCAGCCCGCGCACCCTCAACAGCCGCGCTCCAAACGGCGGCTGCGGCGCCGGCTCTCCGTCCACGATCCCATAGAGGTGCGTCCTCGCTTTGGGTACTTCTTCGACGGCGATTGCGCCCACTCCGGTCGCCGTATACACATCAATCAGTTGTTTCGTAGCTGGATTCTCGCCCGGAATCAGCACATCGCCGAGCAACACCGCGAACGGCTCGTCGCCTACCAAATCTTTTGCTACCAGCACGGCGTGTCCCAGCCCCAGTGGCTCTTTCTGCCGCGTGTAACTTACCTGCACCATGTCGCTGATACGCCGCACCAAAGCGGCTTGCTCTTTCTTCCCTTTTTCTTCCAGGAAGCGCTCTAGCGTCGGCGCGTAATCGAAGTGATCTTCAATGGAATTCTTTCCCTTTCCAGTCACGATGATGACGTGCTCGATCCCGGAGACGACGCACTCTTCAACGACATACTGAATCTGCGGTTTGTCGACGACCGTCAGCATTTCCTTGGGCTGCGCTTTCGTCGCGGGCAAGAAGCGGGTGCCCAGTCCCGCGGCCGGCAGCACTGCTTTGCGTACCCTTCGTGCTGTGGCGCCTTTCGTTTGCGTCGACTCAGCCATCGGTTCCCTCGCTGGACTTATTTTTTCTTCGCAGGCTTCTTGTCTTTCCCTTCCTTGGACGACGATTCCTTCGCCGCCGTTTCTTTCGTCCCTGAGTCTTTCTCTTTGCTCGCAGTCTCTTTCGACTCAGCGGCAGGCTTGTCCGCTTTGTCGCCGTCGGCGCCGCCTTTCTTGCCGCCATAATCCGTCACGTACCAACCCGCGCCCTTGAATTGAATCGCAGGCGCGGTAATTACTGGCTCGACTTTTCCGCCGCAGTGCGGGCACTTTTTCAGGTGCGGTCCGGAAACATTCTCAATTTTTTCCGTGTTGCGTCCGCACTTCAGGCATTTGTACTCGTACAGGGGCACGGATGCTCCTCCGATGCGCTGCTCAAAACTAAAAGTATAGCATTGCTCTCCCGCGCGCCAGTGCGGGGGCCTCGCATAGTCGCCGGGCTTTAGCCCCGCACTTTAGATTTCCCCTTTCTCTTAGCCCCGGCATCCCTGCCGTCCTCTTTCTTCGCACGCACTGACCGCATGCTAAACTCGTCTGCATGACCGCGAAGACTTCTTCCTCCAAACCGGTAGACGCCTCCAATCCCGCTGCCCTCGGCTGCCTTTATCTCGTCGGAACGCCCATCGGCAATCTGGAAGACATCACGCTTCGTGCGCTACGCATCCTCAAGGAAGTCGATCAAATCGCCTGCGAAGACACGCGCCACACGCAAAAACTGCTCACGCACTACGACATTCACAAGCCGCTGGTCAGCTACCACGAACACAATGAACTGACGCGCGCGCCGGAACTCGTCCTGGCGCTGGAGCAAGGCGCGAAAATCGCCCTGGTAAGCGACGCCGGCATGCCCCTCGTTTCCGATCCCGGCCACCGCCTTGTGGCCCTCTGCCTGAGGCACCACATTCCCGTGGTGCCAATTCCCGGACCGTCCGCGCTGCTGGCTTCTCTTTCTGCTTCGGGCTTGCCCAGCGAAGAATTTCTCTTTGTCGGCTTCCTGCCGGCGCGCAGCGGCGAACGACGCCGCGCCCTCGAACGCCTGCGCATCGAGGACCGCACCATCATTCTCTACGAAGCGCCCCACCGCGTTGCCGAGTGTATCGCCGATGCGCGCGAAGTCCTCGGCAATCGCAGCGCCTGCATTGCGCGCGAAGTGACGAAAATGCACGAGGAATTTCGCCGCGGCAAACTTTCCGAACTTGCCGCTTCTCTTGAGGAACGCCCCGCTCGCGGCGAAATAACGCTTCTGATTGGCCCGGAAGCTCCCGCCGACGCGCGCGCCCACGCAAGCTCGACGCAAAGTCTCGTCGATCGCGTCGAAGAGCTGATGCACCAAGCCAAACTCGACCGCAAGGAAGCCCTGAAGCTCGCCGCCAAAGAACGCGGCCTGACGCGCAGAGCGGCGTATGACGAGATCGTGAGCCAAAAAGAGTAAAAGAAAGCTTGAGCCTCAAACGAAGAGGGGAGGCAAACGCATGATCAGCCCGGCAACAATCAAAGACGGAACATCACTTCATCGTTTTCACGGTACATTAGCAAGGTCGGTCCAGGCAGTATCCGGAGAGTCTTTGTCACACACTTGGTTGTTCTTCAGATTGCACACATAAAACTGCGTCACGGGATGGACTTCCCAAACGGTGGAGCGCCAGCAGCTCGCTAACGCGGCCGGGAAACCACAGTCATCTTTGGTATTCAAGTGCGTGTTGTCGATCATCAATTGTCCAACTACTTTGACTTGCTGGCCCTGCAGAGAATTGACGCGCGCAAATGTCCACTTCGGCCCCCGAGTATGAGGGGTCATCTCCGCAACGACGCTGGTTTTGTCCATTTCCGTGGGGTGGCCGACCACCGGTTGCGGCTTGTTTTTCAAAATCTGTTGCGCCAATGCCGGGTCAAAGCCGAGGCCGATGTGGAAGTCATAGCTGCCCGGAAGTTGTAGTTTGCAATTCGTGGTTTCTCCAATCGAAGGCTGGCCTCCTGCCCCTTTGCCCGTGTCTTCCACGAAGTAAAGAAAGGCGATTACGGTAACGATGTTCCCTTCGCCAAGGTTAGCCAGCGCAGCCGCAGACTTTGCATGATTGCCGCTCTTAAGACCTTTTGGAATCTGACCTTCCAGCGCCTTGAAATCCGTGCCACTGAGGAACGCCGTCGAAGCCAGAGTTGCACCCGGGACCTGGTTCTTCAGGAAATTCAGGTACGCGTCGTACTTGTGGGTTGAATCGGTGCACCCCGTTGGAAATTGGGCGTGGCACGTTTGCGTGGTCAGACTTGCGGGATTACAGCTGGTAACGGCCTTCTGCTTGGAAGCCACTTTGGCCAGGTCATGGGCGCGGTCGGCGTACAGGCACGTAGGCATGCCCAGCACGAGAACTAAGGCGATCAACCTGATGGATTTCTGCATGGTTCCTCCTCGAAAGCATGGGAAGGGCCGGTGGACCCAGGGCAGAGGCGTGTTGCGATGGTATGTGTCACTCAGTGAGCGTTACGTCAAAGTATTCACTGTTGCAAGAGAAGCGAGACCCCGCGTCTTCTCCATATCGGGTAGTGAGGATGCCGGCGAATTCGTTTCAGGATAGCAGGCGAATAGTATCAATCTGATTTTTTCAGCGTGATGCGGCGAAGAACGGTCTTGTCCGCAAGGAGGAAAACTCCCTCGAGCTTGTCGCCGTCCAGTTTGAGGGTGATGATCCCGCGGGGAAGCTCGCCTGTGACCGTTCGCTTGCCGCCGTCGTAGCGCCATTCGCCGGAACCCATGACGATTTCCTTGCCGTTCACAACTTTCCCGCCGGTGACCAGGAGAAATCCGCGCTTGCCTGAAATCATGGCAATGCGGTAGACAGCAACCTCGTCATTGCAGGCAGTGCCTTTCTCCACGCAGAGAGAATCGCCGCGCCAGGTGCCCACAAGCTTTGATTCGTCCCCGACCCTCGAAGCTTTCGGAGGAGCGTTCTGAGGAAGTGCGGCAACCGGAGGAGCAAGTAATGCTGCGAGAGAAGTGATTATGGCGACGATCCGGATAAATAGCATTCGCATTGTTAACCCAACATAGTGCATCAATCGCGCAGGGCGCGGGCCGGATCGGTGCGCGTGGCGCGCCACGCGGGCAAGAAACACGCCGCCAGCGAAGCGATCGTCATCACCGCGAGCGCCGAGCCAAATGCCAGCGGGTCGCGTGGGCTGACGTTATACAAGAGATTCCCAAGGAGCTTCGTCAACGCAAGCGCCACCGCGGCGCCGAGCAACACGCCACCGGCCGTCAACGCCAGGCCTCGCGACATCACCAGCCGCAACAGATTGGAGGCGTCCGCGCCAAGCGCCATGCGCAGCCCCAATTCGCGGGTGCTCTGCGAAACTGCGTAGGACATCACGCCATACAAACCGATCGCGGCGAGCAGCAGCGCCAATCCACCGAGCGTGCCAACCAGAGTGACGGCCACCATTTGCGGCGACGTGGACCGTTCGAGCTGCTCCTGGAGCGTGATGACTTCGTAGGGGGCGAGATTGGCGTCGAGTGCGTGGACTTCGCGGGCGATGGCCGCGGCCATAGTTTGCGGCGCGAGCGGAGTGCGGATGTTCAGAATGGCGGCGCGCAAGGAATTTTGCCGAACGGGCACAAAGAAGAACGGCGTGGGCTTCTCGCGCACGCTCGAATACTTCGAATCTTTGGCGATGCCGACGACCTGCATCCAGCGTCCCTTGAGCTGGAGGCGCTGGCCGAGCGGGTTGCGGCCCTGCCAGTAGCGCTGGGCCATGGTTTCGTTGATGACCGCGACGAGCGCGCCTTTTTGGTCATCGGCTCGTGTGAATTCGCGTCCGCCGATGAGCGGGATACCCATGGTCACGAAGTAGTCGTCGCCGACTTCGTTGTAATCGACGGTGGGGGACTCCTCTGGCGGCGGTGTGTACCCATCGACGACAATGGGCGCAGTGGCGGAGCTGACGTAGCTGAGCGGAGTCATTTTTGCGAAGGCGGCGGACTCCACTCCGGGGAGCGATCGGACGCGCTCGAGCAGGGCGTCCTGAAAGGTCTGTGCACGCGCGGGAGTGTAGGCCGCGGATACCAGATCGATGGCGGTGTCCAGAACGCCGTGGGTGTTGAAGCCGGGGCTGGCGTTGCGGACCTTCAGCAAGCTCTGCATGAGCAGACCTGTGCCGACGAGCAAAACAAAGCTGAGCGAGACTTGCACCAGCACCAAGCCGGAGCGCACCCAGGCGCGGCCGCGACCGCCGACGACTCCCGTAGATTCCATTTTCATAGACTGCGCGAGGTCGATCTTTCCCGTTTGCAGCGCGGGCACCAGGCCCATCAGCAGCGTGGTGGCGAGACAGACGGCGACGCTGAGCCCGAGCACGCGCCAATCGATTTCGCCGGGGAGATGCATCTGCACGCCTCCGCGGGCTGGGAAGAGCAGGACGAGCGCGTGGCGGCACCAGTATGCGACCAAGAGGCCGCCCGCGGCTCCGAACAGGGAGAGCACGAGGCCTTCGGTGAGGAGCTGCTTCCAGAGGCGCACGCGACCGGCTCCGACGGCTAGGCGCACGCTCATTTCGTGGCGGCGCGCGAACGACCGGACCAGCAGCAGATTGCCAACGTTGGCGCAAGCAATGAGCAGAACGCAGGCGACAACCACAAGCATGATTTCCAACGTGGGGAGCAGGGTGGCGGCGTTGTTGAACGGCGTCTGCCACAGTGGCCAGAATCGAATGGCGCGGCCGCGATTGGTGGCGGGATACTCGGCCTCGAGGCGGCCTGAGATTGCGGCGAATTCCTGCTGAGCCTGCTGCTGGGTTACTCCCGGCTTGAGGCGCGCGTAGGCTTCGATCCAGCGCGCGCCGCGATCTTCGAGCTTGTAGCCGCCGGATTCGAAGATGTCCTCCATGGAGGCGGGCACCCAG
>Ga0207665_10001205_pt1 | contig 17438 bp, 19 predicted proteins | sample LARL112metaG_FD_184351 | JGI IMG/M metagenome (GOLD analysis project Ga0207665, IMG submission 184351) | Corn, switchgrass and miscanthus rhizosphere microbial communities from Kellogg Biological Station, Michigan, USA - LAR L11-2 metaG... | ecosystem: Host-associated > Plants > Roots >...
TCAGTAGCGGTCGCTGAATGATCTTGGACTTGGCGCTGCCGGGCAGCGCTAAGTCCAGGACGGCCCGGGGACTGGGCGAAGTCTCGGCGCGTCGATACGCCTATAGAACTTCGCTTCCGGCACGTTTGACGAATTTTCCCGCTCGACGGCTAGCTCTGCACGATGCCGCGCCGAGTCACGTTGGCGGCGCGGCCAGCCCTCAACGGTGCCGCGCTGAGTCACGTTGGCGGCGCGGCCGGGCCGAGGTGGTCGGTGAACCAGCTGCTCGCGAGGTGGGCGACCGCGTCGAGCGTTCCAGGTTCCTCGAACAGATGGGTGGCACCGGGCACGATTCGGAGCTGGTTTTCGCACCGCAGCTCGGATTGCGCGGCGCGGTTGAGTTCGATCACGGTGTGGTCGAGGCCGCCGACGATGAGCAGGGTAGCGGCACGGACCTGCGCAAGCCTGGGGCCGGCAAGATCCGGCCGCCCGCCGCGCGAGACGATGGCCGCGACGGGCGCTGCCGGATCTGCGGCGGCGTGAAGGGCGGCTGCGGCGCCGGTGCTGGCGCCGAAGTAGCCCAGAAGGCGTGGGATGCCGGGCATGGTGCGCAGTTCGCTGGTGACGTCGAGCAAACGGCCGGCGAGCAAGCCGATATCGAACACGTTGCTCCGCTGCCGTTCCTCCTCGGGAGTGAGCAGGTCGAATAGCAGGGTGCCTAGACCGGCGGCGTTGAGTATCGCGGCGACATATCGACCGCGAGGGCTGTGCCGAGAGCTACCGCTGCCGTGCGTGAACACAACAAGTGCATGGGCGTTGTCGGGCACCGTTAAGGTGCCGGCGAGGCGCGCTCGTCCGGACGACAACGTGAGGTCGCGTTCTCGCTGACGCCGGTCGCCGCTCGGCAAGTTCTGCACGAGCATTTAGTGTGCCGGATGAAGGCAAGATGATCTCGGCGCTATTGAGCGATTCATCCAAGATCGCGACCGTTGCCGCGCCTGCTCTAGCACTCGCCCCTACTCGCGGTGTCTTGGACCTTGTCGTTGTTCTGCGGCCTGGGTTCAACATCACGAGCGTGGATCTTGTATCTGAGGAAACCGGATACCCGATACCGCAGCACTACAGCCGCTGCGGCCAGGGCGCTTGCTCGGCCTCGGTCACTGGATCGCGAGGCAGCAACCGGGCCTGGACGGAGTTCGCGAATCTTGGCGTGGCACCGGCTCCGGCGATGGCGACCGGAACGCGGCGCGAGATCGCAAGGAGTCTGGTGCGCAGCGACCGGAAGATCTCGGGCTGGGTTGCTGCGAGGACGACCAGATCCGGATGGGTCGAGTCGATGGCGTTGTCCAGTTCTTCGATCGGTGTGTTCGCGCCGAGGTAGTCGATGCGCCACCCGTTGCGGTTCAGCACGATGCCAAAGACCATCAAGGCGAGATCGTGCAGCTCACCGGATGGGCAGGCGAGCACCGCGCGCGGTCCATGTCCGCTTCCCCAACCGCGCGCCAGCCCCCCGAGCCGACCGCGAACGACATTGGTCGCGAAATGTTCTTGGGCGACGGTCGCCGCACCCCGATGCCAACGATCTCCTAGCTCGGCGAGATAGGGGATGAGTACGTCTCGCAGGACGGTGGCCAGCGAGAATTCGGACATCAGCCGGTCCAACACTGCCTGCGCGGCTGGTTCGTCGAACGCGTCAAGCGCCTGCCGCAGGGCCGTGGCCAGGTCGACGACGGTAGATGCGGCGGCCGGTTGCGCCTGATCCACGCCGCCGCTTCCGCTCTCGCGCAACACGGTGCGCGCGGCCTCGGCGGCGGACAGCCCTTCGGCCAGGTGGGCCTGCATCCGGCGGATCCGCTCCTCGTCCGCCGCTGAGTAGAGCCGGAAGCCGCCGGTGGACCGCGTCGGCTGGAGGAGCCCGTATCGGCTCTCCCACGCCCGCAGCACATGGACGCTGACCCCGAGGCGACGACTCAGCTCACCGATCCGCACGAGCGGGCCATCGCCTTGCCGCTGCTGCATGCGAACACTATACGATCTATCGACAGACATTTGACAGAACGACGCGGTGGAACCTAGCGTTCCTAGACAAACCTTCGACGGAAGCTTGGCGATGGAACCGCGTACGAACAACAGAACGACGTTGGGTCGGCGGCCATCTGTGGCCGTCGTCGGCGCCGGGATCTCCGGTCTCACCGCTGCATACCTGCTTGCGCGCACACACACGGTGATCCTGTTCGAAGCCGACAAGCGGCTCGGCGGCCATGCGCACACGCACGATGTCGTCGACTCCGACGGTCAGCAGCTCGCAGTCGACAGCGCCTTCATCGTGCACAACGACCTGACCTATCCGTGGCTGCGCAAGCTGTTCGGCGAACTGGATGTCGAGGTACGCCCCACCGAAATGAGCATGAGCGTGCGGTGCGAGGGATGTGGTCTGGAGTACGCAGGTGGACGCGGGATCCGCGGCGTGTTCAGCCAGCGTCGCCGATTGGTGGATCCACGGTTCATGCACATGCTGTGGCAGGTCCGCCGGTTCCATCGGCGGGCATCAGCCTTCCTGGGCGATGCTGACGAGGCGAACCTCCTGACTTACGGACAGTTCCTCAGGCAGGAAGGGTTCAGCGACTTCTTCGTTGCGCACTATGCCGTTCCGGTCGTCTCGTGCGTCTGGTCGGCTGGACGCGATACGGCGTTGATGTACCCGGCCCGCTATCTGTTCCAGTTCCTCGAGCATCACGGCATGCTGCAGATCACAGGTTCACCGCAGTGGTACAGCGTCGTTGGAGGATCCCGCAATTACGTCGACCGAGTTGCCGCGCGGCTAGGCGACGTTCGCGCGGCTCATGCGGTGACCGATGTGACGAGACACGAGAACGGCGTTGAGCTTCGCGACGTAACTGGGCAGATCACGCGGGTGGACCGCGTCGTGATCGCAGCACATGCGGACCAGGCGCTCGACCTGCTGGCCGACCCGAGCGATGCCGAGGTCAGCACGCTGAAGCAGTTCAGCTACTCGAGCAATGCGACCGTTCTGCACACCGACCGCTCGATCTTGCCGGACGCGCCGGATGCTCGAGCGTCGTGGAACTACAGCATGAGGGCCTGTGGCCGACGCGACGGGCCGGCCATCGTGACGTACTGGATGAACCGGCTGCAGGGAATCCAATCGCCCGACACGTTTCTCGTAACCCTGAACGATCGCGGGCGGGTCGGCGGCGACCACGTTGTCACGGTGATGCACTACGAACACCCGATTTACACGCCCGACGCCGTCCGCGCCCAGTCGCGGCTGAGCGACCTCGCCACAGACCGCACTGCGTATGCGGGGGCGTATCACGGCTGGGGATTTCACGAGGACGGCTGCCGTTCTGGCGTCGCAGCCGCACGGCACTTCGGGGTGGCGTGGTGAGCCAATCGCCTGATCTGCCGCTCCCGGCACTTGTAGTCGGCCGGATCACCCATCGGCGGTACGGGCCGGTTCGGCATGCCTTCCAGCACCGGATGTACCAATGGCTCGTCGATCTCGACTCTCTCCACAGGCGATGGCCTGAGTTACGGTTCCGTAGCGCAGATCATCTCGGCGACCCCCGCCGCACGATCAAGGCGAATGTCGAGACGTTCCTAGCGTTGAATGGCGTCCCGCTCCGTGACGGCAGCCGAGTGCTGATGCTCACCAACGCGCGTGCGTTGGGCCATGTGTTCAATCCGTTGTCGGTGTTCTGGTGCTATCACGGCAACGGGCAACTTGCTGCGATTGTCGCCGAAGTGCACAACACGTACGGCGAGCGGCATGCATACGTCGTGCATCCCAACGAGCACGGGTTCGCGGTAGCCAGCAAGGCTTTCCACGTCTCGCCGTTCTTCCCGGTTGACGGGGAATACGAGCTGCGGCTCGCGTTGCGATCGGACCGGGTAAGCACTGTCGTGACCCTGCGCCGCGACGGCGCCGTGGCTTTCGTGGCGACGTTTCGAGGGCGACCCGAACCTGCGACGCGGCCGGCCGTCGCCCGGATGCGGATCCGCGAACCGCTGATGACTCATCGCATCTCGGCCCTGATCCGGCTGCACGGCATCTGGCTGTGGCTGCGTGGCCTGCCCGTACAGCCGCATCCGGCCCACATCCGGCCGGGCGGCGTCTGACCAGCTCAGCAAGTCTGACCGACAAGGCGGAGGCAGCGGTGCGTCATCGATGACCTGAGAGGTCAAGAACGTGGCCAGATCCCGATAGCTGATCCAGTCCGAGTCGGCATGGACGCGCCGGTAGCGCTCGTAGCCGTCGCGACCCCCTCGGCCCCGATCTCCTGCTACAGCTCGGCGGCGAGTTGGCCAAGGCTGTTGTCACCGGGTTACCTGGCCAGGTGGCGTCCGCTCGGGCTCGCCTGATCCTGAACGCATTGCCTCCCGGAATGTGCCGTAGCGGTCCGGCAGTACTTCGGGGTCGTCAACGCGATGACGGGCATATCGTCCCGCTCGGGCGCGCTGGCGTGGTGTTAGTTGATTCCCGAGGTGTCGATGCGTGACACGATGCGGTCCGCGTCGCGGCCAAGGCGTCGCAGCTGCTCTGGCGAGAGGACGTCTATGACGAGCGATCGCACGTGTGAGACATGCCCGGGCGCCGCCTCGGCGATTGTTCGAAAGCCTTTCTCGGTCAGGATCGCTTTCGTGAATCGTCCGTCGGTCGGATCGGGCTCGCGGCGCACGAGGCCTCGTGCCTCGAGACGCTTGACCAGGTGCGACAGCCGGGACAGCGACGCGTTGGTGACCTCGGCCAGCGAGCTCATCCGCATGGTTCGCTCTGGACTTGTCGACAGCATGGCAAGAACCTGATACTCGACCATTCGCAGCCTGGAGTCGCGCTGCAGCTGCTGATCGATCGACCAGGGAAGCCAGGTGAGCATCCGTACGACGGACAGCCAGGAGTCCAACTCGGCGGCGGTCAGCCACTTTACGGGCGGTGCCTCGGCTCCGCGTTGGGCTGTCTCGGTCATCTGATCAGGATAGCAGTCACTAGATAATTCAAGTCAATCCGTGCGCTTGCGGGCTATCTTCTGCACCCGCCTTGGGTCATGACTACGAGCTAGGCGCTACCCGTTGGTTGCCCGAATCGCCTAATGTTAGGGAGTTCCTGTTCGACGTCCTCTGCCGTCGATGGTGGGTTCCCCCATCGCTTCGCAGCTCGACTCAGCTCGCCGCGTCTCCGGCCATCTCACAGGCAGTGACTTGACACATTAAGCCGTGTGCGCTGTACTTGAAGTTTCAAGTACAGCTGTATGGCGCCAATAGGAGGCGGACTGGCCATGAACGTGGCACTTACCGGTGCGACCGGGTTCATCGGATCTCACGTACTAGCGGAACTGCAAAAGCACGGCCACGAGGTGACGGCGCTCGTCCGCGACGACTCCCAGGCCGACGTCGCAACTCGCGGCGCCACACCGATCGTGGTCGACCTCTACGATCGACCGGCAGTGGTCAGCGCGCTCCGCACAGCCGATGGAGCTGTCCACACCGCCAGTCCGGGTGACGCCACTAGCGCGAATCTAGACGCGGCAGTAGCCGATGCGGCGATCGAAGCCTTCGTGGGCACCGGCAAGCCCTATCTCCAAATCAGCGGTGCGTGGGTCTACGGGAACAACCTGGCCATCAGCGAGGAGTCACCGATGAATGCGCCCGCTCTAGTGGCTTGGCGGCAACCGATCGAGCGTCGGGTACTCGATGCAGCAGACATGCGCGGAGTCGTGATCGTGTCCGGCGTCGCGTACGGCGATGGCGGGGGCGGGGTTCCTGGGGTGCTGCTCGGCTCACCCCGAGACGACGCCGGAAACTTGGTCATGCTCGGCACCGGGCAACAGCACTGGTCGACAGTTCATGCTGCCGACCTGGCGGACTTCTTCCGTCGAGTACTGGAAAACGACTCGGCTCGCGGCTATTACGTCATCGGCAATGGAGCGAACTCAACCGTTGCCGAACTTACCGAAGCGGCCGCAGTCGCAGTCGGCGCTCCAGGAGCCGTCGCCGGCTCCGACGAAGAGGCTCGCACGCGCCTAGGCGACTACTTCGCCGAGGTCCTACTGCTCGATCAGAGCACGACCGCTGCCAAGGCTCGAACTGAGCTCGATTGGTATCCATCCCATCCCGGACTGGTCGAGGAGTTCCGCCACGGGAGCTACCGCAACTGACAGGCGGTTGAGACCAGGGGGTCCTCCTCGGCGGTTCAGGAGTTCTCGCGGCGGCCGCCAATCGCGACAGGGACCTCTGGAGCGGGAAGCAGTTGCGGATCTTGGTCGATGAACTGGTTGGCCATGTTGTCGAGCGCTCGGGTGAGCAGTTCGTCGTCGCCCGCGCCCCAGTCGGTCAGTTCGTCAGCGAGCCACCTGCGAGTCGCGCCCACCAGCTTGTCGATCTCGCGCTGACCGACCTCGGTGAGTTCTAGCTGACCGTCATCACCCGTCAGATAGCCGTGCTCTCGAGCGGCCTCAAAGGCGGGATGCAGCACAGGAGCCGGCACGTGAACCCGTCGGCTTATGGCCTCGAGATTCGCGCTCCCGCGAACGCGGGCCCGGAGGTGTACCTGCCCGACGCACCAGCCGTCGGCGATGTCAAGGGTCGTGGCCGAGTCTCGCCTGATGATCGGGAGCGCGTCGCGTCCCTTGCGTCGGAACAGCCAGGCAATGGCCACCTCGAGGCACTGTTCGCTGTCAGCCCCCTCGGGCATCCCGAATCCATCGCCGACATCAGAGGCTGCCGCGCGCGATGTTCCCCGGAGCGGTACCTCTTTCAGAAATAACGCGAGCACGAATGCGATGCCCGCTACCGGGACCGCCGCGAGGAATACCACGTGGATCGCGTGCGCATAAGCGTCGACAATCGGGGCGATCTTCGCCTTCGGGTACTGGTGCAGCTCGGCCGGAGTGCTGACGACTCTGGGGTCGACGCCCGGCGACGCGGCAATCGCGGCGGGCAGGCGATGGCTCAACACATTCGAGTAGATGGTGCCGAAGACCGCCGCTCCGAAGGAGCTGCCCAGTGTCCTGAAGAAGGTCACGCCAGACGTGGCGACGCCGAGGTCGCGATAGTCGACGATTTCTGCACGATGATGGTCAGTACCTGCATGCACAGGCCGATGCCAATTCCGAGCACGAGCATGTCGAGCGCCATCGACCAGAACGACGTGGCCGCGGTCAGGCGTGACAGCAGGAACAAGCCGATGGCCATGATGAACGAGCCGGCAACCGGGAACACTTTGTAGCGTCCAGTCCGCCCGACGACGACTCCGGAGAAGACCGATGTGGCAAGCAGCCCGACCACGAGCGGCAGGGTCTGCACGCCGGACCCGGTGGCGGAGACCCCCTTGACGTACTGGAGATATGTGGGGAGGAACGTCAACGCGCCCAGCATCGCGAATCCAACGATGAAGGCCAGGATCACGCTGATGCTGAACACGGAGGAACGAAACAGCCTCATGGGCAGAATCGGGTCAGTCGCCCGGGTCTCGACGATGACGAAGACAGCGAGTGCCACGACCGAACCCGCGAACAGCCCAAGGATCGTCGTCGACGTCCAGGGGTACTCCGTGCCACCCCAGGACAACGCGAGGGTGAGCCCCGAGGCACCCAGAGACACGAACACGATCCCGAGGTAATCGATGACCGGTCGGCTAGCGCTGCGAGCGGTCGGCACGGTGGCCGCGGCTAGGACGATGACGCCGACGCCGATGGGCAAATTGATGTAGAACACCCATCGCCACGACAGGTGGTCGGTGAACAGCCCGCCGATCAGCGGACCGATCACTGTCGTGACACCGAAGACCGCCCCCAAGGCGCCCTGGTACTTTCCGCGTTCACGCAGCGGGATCACGTCCGCGATGAGGGCGGTCGCCGTCACCATCAGACCGCCGGCACCAAGACCTTGCACGGCACGCCAGGCGATCAACCACGTCATGTTGCCGGCGAACCCGCATGCAGCCGAGGCCAGGACGAAGGTCCCGGCCGACACCTGAAAGACCGCTTTGCGACCGAACAGATCGCCGAACTTGCCTGCGAGCACCGTCGCGACCGTGTCGGCCAAGAGGTATGACGATACGACCCACGAAAGGTGGCCGGCACCGCCGAGATCCCCGACGATCGTCGGCAGCGCGGTCGACACGACCGTCTGGTCGAGCGCGGAGAGCAGCATGCCGAGGAGCACGGTGAGGAACACGAGATTCATCCGGCGGCGGTCAATTACGCCGTCAGCCGACGGAGTCGGAGCCAACTCGACAGCCAATCGACCACCGCCTGACGAGGCTCGTGTTCCGTCACGACTGCGAACCTGACAATATCTCCCGCGTGGAGCCGTCCAACCCGGTTGTCCGGAGGTTCGTGGCTGCGCTCAACGCGGGGGACCGGCCGGCGTTCTTCGCGGTGCTGACTTCTGACGCGACGATGTCGGACGACGGGTCGGAACGAGACCTGAAAGAGTGGACCGAGCGCGAGATCTTCTCCTCGCACGGGCATATGAACGTCGAATCCGAAGCGGCGGACGGCCAGTCGCTCATCGCCGCGTACTCGAACTCGACGTGGGGCGAAATGCGCACCGCGTGGAGGTTCGAGCTGTCCGGCGACCAGATCGCTCGATTCGAGACCGGCCAGGCGTAGCAGCCGGTTGAACTGGCAGCATTCGACTATGACCGATATTCCTGCCCGGTTGTCCATCGTCACCCTCGGCGCACGGGACATGGGCGTTCTCCGATCGTTCTACCGGACATTGGGCTGGCCCGAACTGCCCAGCGGTGACGACACGTGGACCGGGTTTCTTCTCGGCGGCGTCCTGCTGGCGCTCTTCCCCATTCGCGACCTCACCTCCGAGGCCGCTCCAGGTACCGCTGATCCGACTGGCTGGTCGGGCGTCACGCTCGCTTGTGCCGTGAACACTCGAGAAGAGGTCGAGAGCGTGTTCGCCGCGGCCGTGGCCGCCGGCGCGACCCCGGTAGCCGCAGCGACCGACCGATCGTGGGGCGGCCGTTCAGCGTTCATCGCCGACCCTGAGGGCAACCGCTGGGAGATCACCTGGGGACCCGGCGCAACCTTCAATCAGCGTGGTGCCCTGCTGTCCTGGGGCTAGCCCGCCTCACGAACCAAACCGGCGCGCGCGGCCGTGGCGGTCATTGTCCAGACGCCAGCGGGAGAATGGTGAGACATCCGCCGGGAGAACGGAGCGGACTTCGTGACCGAGGATTCCGGCCGCGCGATGCGGCTGCAGCAGGCGCGCGCGTACCTTCACAACGCCGATCCGGTGCTGGCGCGGCTCATCGACGACCGGCCCGCCTTCGATCCCCAGGCGTGGATGGCCCGGCTGCCGCCGATGGACCTTTACGGCGCCCTGCTGTTCCAGGTCACCGGTCAGCAGCTATCCGTCCCAGCGACCCGCCGGACGCTTGCCCGTATCGAGGCCCTCTTCGACGGCCATCTTCCGTCGCCCACTGAGCTACTGGGCGTAGAGCCGGGCACGCTCCGCGAGGCCGGGCTCTCGTGGCGGAAGATCAACACTCTGCGCGACCTCGCCGAGCGGCTATCGGACGGCCGCCTGAACCAGAACGTCTTGAGCGGCCTGCCGGACGACGAGCTCCTGGCGCAGCTCACCGCAATTCCTGGGATTGGCCCCTGGACCGTGCAGGGCGCACTCCTCATCGCGCTACACCGAGAAGACGTCGTCCTGCCCGGCGATCTTGCGCTCCGTAAGGCGGTCCAGGCCGCTTATCAGCTGGACCATCTTCCTACCCAGCAGGAGGTTCTTGCTATCGCCGAGAAATGGCGGCCGTACCGCAGTCTGGCAACCAGCTACCTGTTCTCCGCCGCGTTTGATCGGACCGAGGCACCGCCGGTCGTGCCTCGCGATGCCGGCTGAGCGGGCAGGGGCTGATTCGCGAGGCGCAGCTGTCCGCGGGCCACCAGCTTGCCTTGCTCGTTGGTCAACTCGACGAGCCATAGCTGCAACATTCGCCCTTGTTGGATCGGCGTGGCCGTTACCGCCAGGCGGCCGGAGACATGGGGACGGAGGAAGTCGGTCTGGTTGTTGACACCGACGGCGAATTGTCCCTGCGGCTGGACGGCCAGGGACGCGCCGAGGCTCGCCGCCGACTCAACTGCTGTTGCGTAGACGCCGCCGTGCACGATTCCCCACGGGGTGTGGTGGTCCGCACCGGCGTCGATAAAGCCTTCGACTCGGTTCGGCTCCATCCTGGTGATCTGGAGGCCGGCGGCGTTCAGAAAGGCAGACTCCAGCGGAGGTTGATCGTCATCCGCGGAGTCGTGATCGTGGTTCACATCGCACCCCGTCGAACGTCTGCTCGCTGCTTGTGGAAACGGGCCGGGCGGCTGTCTCCCGTCGCAGCTGAGCATCTCACGATTCGATGGCGGCCAGAGCAGGTCTCCAGACGCGATCGGGCCGTCCAGCTGCGGGCTGTTCAGAGTTCCCCGGCGAGAACTGCGCAGACGTCGTCGGTTGTGGCAAGTAATGCGTCGCCGGCGAAGGTGATATTCGCGATCGCTCGGTCGGCTGCGGTCGCGTTGCCGCTTCCGCAGGCGTCCTGCACCACTATCGGGATTAGCCCAGGTCGGTCGAGTGACGCACGGTCGGCTCGATGCCTACCTCAGTAGCGACACCAGCGATGAGGAAGGCGCGCACGCCGCAGTCACGCAGCACGATGTCCAAGGGGGTGCCTTCGAACGCCGACATGGTGATCTTGTCGATGACCGGCTCGTCCGGTCGCGGCTCGAGGCCACCGGCGAGCTGAAATCCTGCCGATCCGTGCGGAATTAGCGGCCGGGTCTCCGCGGCGTGCGCCTTACCCTGCCAAATCTTGGCCTGGCGCAGCTGAAACACCCCGGCGAGCTGCGTGGGCATGAAGTAGTGGCGCGTGAAAACCGTACGCACGCGGCGTTTCCGCGTGACGGCCAGCAGCCTTTGGACGTTGGACATCACTCGGTCGCCGTCTGGAATCTGGCTCAGGATGCCGGCCTGCATGTCATAGACCAGGAACGCCAGTGTCTGCGCGTCGAGCGCATCCGCGAGCGATTCGGGCACGTCGAGGCCGTTGAAGCGATCCATCACCGCGACGCTACCTCGATGCGCGCTATGCCGGCGCGATCTCCCGGCCCACGGTCAGCGCAGCGCGCAATTGATCCGGCATGTCGTGCAAGACCGCATCGGCCAGTGTGGCCGTCGCATCCAACACTTTGCTGAAGAAGCACCGCGCGGCAGCGGCAAGAATGATGTTGAACACGTCAGCGTCGGAGAAGCCCAGCCCGCGAAGGTGATCGACATCTTCCTGCGTGATCTTCTCGGCTTCCAGGGCGACCTTTCTCGCGAACTGGACGACGGCAGTATCAGCCTCGTCTAGCGCATCGCCGGTGTCCTTCGCCGCGATGCGCATGACAGTGCCGGGCGGGTAGTACTTGGTCGCGAGGATTCGTCCGTGCACCAGGCTGCAGTAGCTGGATTTGATCCCCGTCGCCGCTGCGACCGTCGCCAGCTCGTAGAGCCGGGGATCCATGCCCGACGTAATCGCCTCCTTGAGCGCCAGCCAGACCTTTTCCACGTCGGGCCTGACGCTGAATGCACGCGTGTAGTTCGCCACGTACCCCTGCTGCGCCAGGTCCTTGTCATACATGTCCTTGACCTCTCCGGTAGCTTCCTCGGGTGGGACGGTCGGAAGATATGGCATCGTCGTGTTCCTCTTCGCGGATCCGGCGGCTTGTGGTACCCAGACGGTACTCAGCAAGCCGGGACGTTCCCATCACCGGCGATGTCGCTGGACGGTCAAAACAGCCGGGGGAGTGTCGGGTGCTGGCTAGCGGTGTCGGCCGCGCGGTTTGAGCCGCACACTCGGCAGAGGCGGCGCGGGAAGCCGGTCGCCGTGATAGCCGTGAACTGTGCCGAACCGGGTGTCAGCACGCACCCAATCTTCTCGCGCGGTGACGATGTCTTCGTGGTCGCGGCCCACGAAGTTCCACCACATGACGATGTGTTCCTCGAACGGCTCACCGCCGATGACCAAGAGGCGGGAGGGATCTTCTGCCGCGAGCGGCAGGTCGCTCCGCCCTGAGCCGAGGTAGAGCAACGGACCAGGGCGCAGCGCCAGCCCGTCGACCTCGACTGCACCGGTGAGGACCAGAGCGGCATACTCCCACGCCGGTTGCAACGGCAGCCGGGTGTCCGCGGCAGCGTCCAAGACAGCTTCCACGCCGACCAACGGGCTGTAGATATCGGCCGGTGATTCCGCTCCACCGAGTTCGCCCATGATGACGGTCACGGTGATCCCGGAATCGCTGAGCACCGGTAGGTCAGGAACATGGGTGAAATGCGCGCTGGCGTGACGATCCCGGTCCGGCAGCGCCGTCCATAGCTGCACGCCGTGCAGAATCGGCGAGTGGGCAGCCGGACTCTCCTCGGAGTGGGCGATACCGTGCCCGGCTGTCATCAGGTTCAGCTGACCTGGCGTGACGAGTTGCTGACTACCGAGGCTGTCGCGATGCAGCACTTCCCCCGAAACGAGCCAGCTAACTGTTTGCAGCCCAGTGTGCGGATGTGGGGGCACGCGCATCCCGTTCGACCCGCTGATGTCGTCGGGTCCGTAGTAGTCGAGGAAGCACCATGCTCCGACCATTCGCCGGACCGCATTGGGCAGCGTTCGGGTAACTGACATGGCCCGTGGGCCCCCCAGCGGCACGGCGGCGCCGAACTGCAGTTCCCGCACGGGCTCGACGGCCACCGTTGCCCGTCCTCCGCACGACGTCTCCTGTGGCTTCCGTTCCAGGTTGCTCATTTTTGCGGTCCCTCCGCCGACCTGGATGAGAACAGCTCATGCGCAACCGGTCTCGTCAGGCACGAGATCCTCCGTCGGGATCTTGAAGTCACTGCCGATCTTGACGATAACTCAAAGATCATCTCGCCTGCGTGAGCATCGTTGGCCGGTCTGCGCTCGTGGCCGTCAAGCTCGCCACGACGCGTCCACAGGCCGTCCATGGTCCACGCTGCGTAATCGCCCAATCCAGTGCTCGTAACCGTTGACGCGAAATTCATCTACTATGTCTGAACCGAGGCATCTGTTCGGGTCCTCGATCTACGCGGGCGGGTGAGTGTGCGCATGGAATCCAGCCGATGAGGAAGAAGCTTCTGGCCGGTGCGGTAGTCGGCGGCGTCGTGCTTGGGTTGTGGGCAATGATCGTCGGTGCCGGCAAGGAGACGGTTCGTGGCAGCGTGCAGGAGCGTCATCTCAAAGCTACTGCCCTGACCTTGCCGGTTCTCTACGATGCGAAGTTGATCACTACCGTCTCCGCGCAGGTGACTCTGCATGATCAAAATCCCATCCCAGTGCTCAACAAGGTTCCCGCTCTTCGGGATTGGCGAAACCACACCTTGACGGATACCGCGGATGTCGTGGTCAATGTCGGTACGAAACTGGGGGCCCTGAGGGCAACTCCAGATCCGCATACCGGCAAGCTCACGGTCGTGCTCCGTGGCGATCCTGATCCCGACAAGTCCGACCTGGTGCTTCAGGCGGCTATCGACCCGGCCAGCGAAAGAATCTCGAATCACGGCAACTTCGGTGACATGTTCGTCAACACCTTCGTCGATACCGCGAAGGCCCTGGCCCAGGCGATGGGTTCGGACTTCGTATCACCGGTCGACAATACCGATTCGCTACTTGCGAAAACCGCGCATTTGATCATGTATGACGCGGTCATGTCCGGACCGAACAACTGCGCGAACCTCGGGATTTCGGAACTGAACCGGGAGAACAGCGCCAAGATTGTCAGCTTCGCTACCGCAAATCCTCCCAAGACGCTGAAACAAGCCATTGCCCAGATCGTGTTCGATACGTATGCCTCGGCGCATCATCAGGTGCTGAGCCCGGACGATATCGACGTTCGTTTCGAACTATCCCCGCAAGGGCTGCCGAACCCGTTCCGCGACGAACTCGTCAAGGCGAGAGCGAGCACAAATAGCGAGCAAATCCAGCTGCAGAGCCCGGACTCGTATCCGCCTTGCAGTGTGACGCAGGGGGTGCGGTAAGGCCATGCCAGCTAGGGAACCCTGGGAATATGAAGGCGTTGCTAGCCAAACCACTGCGGAAATGCCGTGTACCTGCGGCTGTCACACCAGCTGGGCAGCAGCCGCCAATCCAGCAGTGGGCGGGTCACACTGGCCGACCGCCCATTACCCGGTTCCGATTCCACAGCCACCAAGCGGCACCAGGCCGGGAGTCGCCAACACGGCTTGGCTGCGGTGGGCGAAATCGATTAGTGGCACCGTGCTGGCAATGCTGATCGTGGCGGACGTAGGAGCTAACGCCGCTCACAATGTGGGTGCCGTCGTCTCGCGGGTCGTTCCCATCATGCACGATCAACCCTTCTATTTTGATCCATTGGCGATCGTCCACGACGTGGAGAAGGTCATTCACTAGTCGACTGCGCATCAGCGCAATCGGATCCCCCCGGACGCAACTGCGGCCGGGTCGGCGAGTTGGTCGAGGTCTTCCTCGAGGGTCGTGGTGGTAGGTAGGTACGGATCTCAGCCCTGGCCGCGGCGCCGGCGGAACCGGCGGGGCGAGTGTCCCAAAGACGCGGTGACGTCGTGCGCGCTCAGCGTCGCGGGCCAGAGATGACAACGATCGGATATGCCGACACGATGATCGCCTAGACCCAAGCTGTCCCGGCCCGAGGTGATCGGTGAGAGGTGTCGTTCGATGACGGCTGAGAGCGCCGAATTCGATCTCGTGGCGATCGGCGGCGGTCCAGGCGGATATGCCGCCGCCTTGCACGGTGCGTTAGCCGGACTACGGATCGCCGTTGTCGAGCGGGACAAGGTCGGCGGAACGTGCCTGCATCGGGGATGCATTCCGGCCAAAGCCTTCCTCGAGACGGCCACTGTCGTCCGCACCGTTGCGGGCGCCGACGACTTCGGGGTCACGGCCGGTCAGCCGTCGATCGATTTCGCGGTCAGCCAGGCCCGCAAGCAGAAAGTCGTCGAGCAGCTGTACAAGGGACTGGCCGGCCTGATGAGGCAGAGAGGGATCACTACCTACCGGGGCACCGGGACGTTGCTTCCCGGCCGCCGGGTGCAGGTCGAAGGTCCCGACGGTCAGCTACAGCTATCGGGGCGTCACGTCATGCTCGCACCTGGGTCGGTGGCGCGTAGCCTCCCCGGATTCGACGTCGACGGGAGCCGCGTGCTGACCTCGGACGAGGTGCTGGCCCTCGACGCACTGCCGGCCTCGGCCGCGATCATCGGCGGCGGCGTGATTGGGTGCGAGTTCGCCTCCATGTTCAGCGATCTCGGAGTGCAGGTGACCGTGCTCGAAGCCATGGACACGATCCTCCCGGAGTGCGACCGGGAGATCGTCGCGTGGCTGGCCCGCTCGTTTCGAAAGCGTGGCATCGCCGTGCACACCGGCGTCCGGGTCAAGGGACATCGCCCAAACGGCTCGATGACGACTGTGTACTTCGACAACGAGACGGTCACAGTCGACGCCGTGGTGGTGGCCGTTGGGCGGCGGCCGTTGACGGAGGGCGTGCTTGCGGACGGGACCGGCGTGACCGTCGATAGCCGTGGATTCGTGGTTGTCGACGACCACATGCGCACGACCGCGGACGGTGTCTGGGCCGTGGGCGATGTAGTCGACACGCCGCAGCTGGCCCATGTCGGATTTGCGGAAGGGATACTGACCGTCAGGGGCATCTTGGGGGAGTCGACCATACCGGTCGACTATTCCCGCGTTCCGTGGTGCATCTACTGCCACCCAGAGGTGGCTTACGCAGGGCTGACCGAGGCCGCGGCGCGGCAACGCGGTTTCGATGTCGCGGTCCAGAAGTACCCGTTAGGTGGCAACAGTCGGGCCCGTATCATCGGCGACTTCGAAGGATTGGTGAAGGTCGTGGCGGAGCGCCAGGCCGACGGCCGCCCCGGTCCCATTCTTGGCGTCCACCTGGTCGGCCCCTGGGTCACCGAAGTGCTCGGCCAGGGTTACCTGGCGGTGAATGCGGAGTCCGTCCCGGATCGCATTGCGCGGTTCATCCAGCCGCACCCCACGCTCTCGGAGTCTTTCGGTGAAACCGTGCTCGCTCTGACCGGGCGCGGACTGCATCTTGGCTGATCGTCGCGTCGAAGGGACCATGGACATGGCAGACGAGGGCTATCCGGCCGACCTCCGCTACCACAGCGAGCACGGCTGGACGCGCGTCGACGGAGACATAGCGACCTTCGGCATCACCTGGTTCGCGCAGGACAACCTGCAGGAGATCGTGTTCTTCGAGGCGCCGAACGTTGGCGACAAGGTGACGAAGGATCAGCCCTACGCCCAAATCGAATCCGTCAAGTCGGTCTCCGACCTGTATGCCCCGATGTCAGGCGAGATCGTCGAGGTGAACGGCGCGCTAGCCGACTCAGCTGAAGTGATCAATGACGATCCCTATGGGCAGGGCTGGCTGGTCAAGGTAAAGCTGTCAGATCCGTCTGAGGCCGATGGGCTCCTGAGCGCCGAACAGTACGAAGGGAGGATCAAGGCCTGATTCGTCAGGCGCCTTGCGCGGCAGCCTTGGGCGCGGGCGCTTCCGGGTTCGCCTGGTCGCCGGCCTTGTACGGGTGGAACAACGAGTGGTCCCCGGCGTCCCACGCCGCGCGGAAGCCGGGGGTGGCGAGGTCCCAGTCCGGTCGGATCTCCCGGGTCACGTCACGCAAGTCGCGACGCAAGTCCTCGAATGACGGGCGACCCCAGAACCAGTATCCGTTGTAGATGCTGTGGATGATCAGCCCAGGCTTGAGCACCAACGTGTGCGGGATCATCGGGTCGTGGAATGGGTCGGTGTATTCCTGGATGTCGAGGTCCTTCTGCACCTTGCGGCCTGCGTCGGACAGAAAGGTCCACTGCGCGCCGACCGAGCTGCGGAACTCATTGGTCTCGAGAATGTTGTCGGTCGAGATCGTCACGATCTGGGTGTAGGCGACGGCGATCTTCGGGTAGTTGGCGGCCAGCTCGAGGTGCTGCTGATGCTCCTTTGGGCAGAAATGGCCGCGAGAGAGGACGAGGATCATCGGATCGATGCCCTGCAACTCGCTCAGCCGGCGCCGAGTCTTGGTGTGATCGGTCAGCGCATAGTCCGGGAAGGTTCCGCCGGGCACGATGTCAGCGCGCATCCGTTCGTTCCTCTCTCCTAGGTTGTCAACCCGTTGCTAGTGTCCCGCGCCACCATGCCGTCGCTCGCGAGGCATTGTCTGCCAGCGAAGTCTTACGCATCCGAGACGACTCTGACGGCGGTTCCCGCGCACTCGTGATGCGGATGATCGCTACCGGGATGCTCAGTTGTCCCACTGGTTGCAGGAGTTCGCGCGACGCAACCGCATGCCGCCGCCCGGCCAGCTACCACGGCGTGGCGTGGCGTAGATGGCCAGGCTGCCGGCTCCATCCGGCTGGCGGGTCGACC
>Ga0207665_10001206_pt1 | contig 17435 bp, 16 predicted proteins | sample LARL112metaG_FD_184351 | JGI IMG/M metagenome (GOLD analysis project Ga0207665, IMG submission 184351) | Corn, switchgrass and miscanthus rhizosphere microbial communities from Kellogg Biological Station, Michigan, USA - LAR L11-2 metaG... | ecosystem: Host-associated > Plants > Roots >...
CGAGAGCACGACGACGTCAATCAGCATGAACTCGCGCGCCTGCATCGCCAGGTAGCCGAGCCCTGAGGAGGCCGCGATGGTTTCCGCGACGATCAATGTCAGCCACATGATGCCGAGCGCAAAGCGGATGCCGACGAAGATCGAGGGCAAGGCGCCCGGGAAGATCACCCGGCGAAACAGCTCCGCATCAGACATGCCGTAGACCCGCCCCATCTCGATCAGCTGTGGATCGACGCTGCGGATGCCGTGCAGCGTGTTGAGATAGACCGGGAAGAACACGCCGAGAGCGACCAGGAACAGCTTTGCCGTCTCGTCGATGCCGAACCAGAGGATGACCAGCGGGATCAGCGCCAGATGCGGCACGTTGCGCACCATCTGCAGCGTGGTGTCGGTCAGCTTGCTCGACAGTTGCGAGAGGCCATTGGCGAGCCCGAAGGCAAAACCAATGCTGCCGCCGATCAGAAATCCCGCACCGGCGCGCCAGAAACTGACGGCGATGTTGCGCGCGAGCTCGCCTGACAGAGCCAGCTTCCAGCCGGCCAGCACCACGTCGCTCGGCGCCGGCAGCACGCGCGCCGGCACGAGACCTGCGCTGCTTGCCGCCTGCCAGATGAGGATGATCACGACGGGCACGATCCACTGCATCAGGCCGTCGGCTTTGGGGATGTGAGGGCCGCGAGTCTTGCTGCGACTCCTGGGAGCGTCGCTCAGGCTCATGATTGCGCGGCCCTCGCGAGCGGCCGCTGCTCATTGGCGATGGTCTCGCCGAACGGCCCGGTATTGGCGCGCAGCGGCGTCACTTTGTCCGGCTGCGCCAGCGACAGATGCGGGAACACCAGCTCGGCGAAGCGATAGGCCTCTTCCAGATGCGGATAACCGGACAGGATGAAGGTGTCGATGCCGACCTCCTGATATTCGCGGATGCGCGCGGCCACCGTCTCGGCGTCGCCGACCAGCGCCGTCCCGGCGCCGCCGCGCACCAGGCCGACACCCGCCCACAGGTTCGGGCTGATCTCGAGCTTGTCGCGGCGGCCGCCATGCAATTGCTGCATGCGCTGCTGCCCGACCGAATCCATCCGCGAAAAGATTTTTTGCGCAGAGGCGATCGTGTCGTCGGTGACGTGCCGGATCAGATCGTCGGCGGCGGCCCACGCCGCGGCATTGGTCTCGCGCACGATCACATGCAGGCGAATGCCAAAGGACAATTTGCGCCCGCGCTTGTCGGCAACAGCCTTGACCCGTGCGATCTTGTCGGCGACTTCGGCCGGCGGCTCGCCCCAGGTCAGGTATTTGTCGACGGCGTCGACGGCGACATCGATGCCGGCATCCGACGAGCCGCCGAAATAGAGCGGCGGGCGCGGCGACTGGACCGGCTGGAACAGCAGACGCCCGTCCTCGATGCGGATATGCTTGCCTTCGAAGTTGACCGTCTTGCCCGCGAGCAGGTCGCGGTAGACGGCAAGAAACTCCCGGGTCACAGCATAACGATCGTCGTGCGCGAGAAAGATGCCGTCGCCCTTGTTCTCGACGGGGTCGCCGCCGGTGACGACGTTGATCAGCAGCCGGCCATTGGAGATGCGGTCGAGCGTCGCGGTCATGCGCGCGGCCACGCTCGGCGACTGCAGGCCCGGCCGCACCGCCACCAGATAGCGCAGACGCTCGGTGAACGGCGCGACGCTCGACGCGACGATCCAGGAATCTTCACAGGACCGTCCGGTCGGCAGCAGCACGCCGAAATAGCCGAGCTGGTCGGCGGCCTGCGCGATCTGACGCAGATAATTGAAATTCACCTCGCGGCCGCCGGTGGTGGTGCCGAGATAGCGGCCGTCGCCGTGGGTCGGCAGAAACCACAGGACGTTGGCTTTGGAGGATGGGCTGGTGCTCATGCGATGCGTCGTCCTTTCTCGATCAACGCGCCGGTTACGAGCCCGGCGTCCACTTCCAGATGATCTCTGCCACCCGGACCTGCTTCGGGATCAGGCCGGTCCGCGCAAAGCGGTCGGCGATCGCCTGCTGGCTGCGGACGATCTCATCGTCGATCGGAACCACCTGATAGTTGGAGCGGTCCACGAAACGTCTGACGGCTTCGATATCCACGCCGGTCGCGTCCGATTGGGCTTTTGCCACCTCGTCGTGATGCCCATTCGCCCACGCGCCTTCGGCCGCGAAGGTGCGGTTTAATCGGCCAACCAGCTCGGGATATCTGTCGACGAAATCCGCGCCCGCGATGTAGAACGAATTGGGGCGATGAATGTCCCTGTCGAAGATGAGAACGCGCGCGTTCTGCTTCAGCTCGGCGAGCGCCAGATAAGGATCCCAGATCGTCCAGGCATCAACCGATCCCTTGACGAAGGCGGCCGTCGCATCGGCCGGCGCGAGCGGCGCCGGCGTGATGTCGCCCCAGGCGATTCCGGCTTTTTCGAGCGCCGCGACCAGAAGATTGTTCGCGCTCGAGCCTTTGGCGAAGGCGATCCGTTTGCCCCGGAGGTCGGCGAGCGTCTTGATCGGCGAATCCCTGGGCACAATGATCGCCTGCGTGCTGCCGTCGGATTTTACCGCGGCGACATAGCGGATCCGCGCGCCCGCGGCTTGCGCAAAGATCGGCGGAGTGTCGCCGACATAGCCGAAATCGACACTGCCGACATTGATGGCCTCCAGCAGCGGCGGCCCGAACTGGAAATCGACCCATCTGATCTCGATACCGAGCGGCTGGAACGCATCCTCAAGTGTGCGACGCTGGCGCACCGCCGGGAAAAATCCGCCCTTTTGCGTGCCGATGCGGATCTCCTTCGGCGCGTCTTCCGCGCGCGATGGCCGCGATGCTGCAGCCGCCACGAAGGAACCGACCGACAGTCTCAGGAATTCCCGACGCTTCATTGTCATCTCCGACGCACACGCGCGCTGACCACGCACGCTGGTGCAATGCGGAAGATGATGGTGGGCGTCGCAAAGGCTGTCGAGAGAGATGCGAAAATAACGATGCCGACGCTAAGCCATCGGCATCAGACGCAGCAATTCTTTCGTCGATCGAAATCGCAGCAGCGCGATTATTTTCAGCACGCAATCGTGACTGCGCGTGTCGCGGCGAAAAAGATGATCAACCCGCTGCGGTCTTCGCCGCCGGCGCGACATTGATCGCCAGCTTGCCGTAACGATCGGTGAAGGCCGCGGTGTCGATCTCTTCGAGCTGGATGTCTCCGCTCATCACCCCGGCCTTCCAGGCGTCGTGCTCGCCATCATGCGCGAACTCGGGCAGCACCTCGCGCGCGAACAGGTCGAGCGATTCCAGGATGTGCTCATGGCTGTTCTTGCCGGCCTGGTTGAGCAGGATGACCTGGTCGATATGCGACGCGCGGAAGCGCCGCAGCTTGCGACGGATGGTTTCCGGCGAGCCGATCAGCCCGCCGCGCAACGCCTGCTCCTGCGCCTCCGGATTGTCGCGCTTCCATCGGTTGTACTCGTCCCACATGTTGACGGTTCCGGGCGCGGGACGCTGGCGATTCTGCGATGCGCCGTAATAGCGCAGCGCGAACTGGAAGAAGGTGGCGCCGTCGGCGCGCTTGCGCGCCTCCTCATCGGTGTCAGCGCACATGAAGAACGACACCAGCGCCATGTTTGGGTTGATCTCGTAGTCGGCGAGCTTGTCCAGCCGTCTGGTGATCGCATTGTAATAGGCGTGCACCCAGGCGTGCGCGGCATCGGCGCTGACGAACTGGAAGCCGAGCGCGCCAAAGCCGCCCCGGCCCGCGCGCTCGATGGTCGGCAGTTGCGAGCAGGCCATCCACAGCGGCGGATGCGGCTTCTGCACGGGCTTTGGCACGACATTGCGCAAGGGAATGTCGAAATATTTGCCGTGATGCTCGGTGCCGACCCTGGTGAACATCGGAAAGATCGCCTTGACCGCCTCCTCGAACACCTCGCGCTTGGTCTCCATGTCGCGGCCGAACGGCGTCAGCTCGGTGATCGAGGCGCTCTCGCCCATGCCGAACTCGCAGCGGCCGCGGCTCAGGATGTCGAGCACCGCGACCCGCTCGGCGACGCGCGCCGGATGATTTGTCGTGAGCTGCAGGATGCCGTGGCCGAGGCGGATGTTTTGCGTGCGCTGGCTTGCGGCGGCGAGGAAGGATTCCGGCGCCGGCGAATGCGAATATTCCTCCAGGAAATGATGCTCCACCACCCAGGCATAGTGGTAGCCGAGCCGGTCGGCCGTCTCGAGCTGCGTCAGCGCGTCGTGGTAAAGCCTGAGTTCATCGCCATCGTGCCACGGCCGCGGCAATTGCAGCTCATAGAAGATGCCGAACTTCATGACGCTTCTCCCGACGGCGTTTTCAATCAGTGTAGTCCCGCGTCGCAGCCTGTCCAGCCGCGTCGGGCTTGACCAATTCCGCGCGGCGGAAGAGCCGCTTGCGTCGCGCCGATGAATGGTTAGGTTGTGTGGCGCGAGTCGCAGCGGCTCGCGCTCCCCTCCTCCGCCGAGCCTCATGCCCTCATTCTCGCCGCACCAGGATTCCGCGCTGAAAGCCGTGGCCGATTGGCTGAAATCGCGGCCCGGCCGCAACGGCACGCCGCAGGTGTTCCGCCTGTTTGGCTATGCCGGAACCGGCAAGACCACGCTGGCGCGGCACATTGCCGAGGGCGTCGACGGCAGCGTGAAATTCGCCGCCTTCACCGGCAAGGCGGCGCTCGTCATGCGCAACAAGGGCTGCGAGGGCGCCTCCACCATCCACTCGCTGATCTACCGCGCGCGCGAAAGCGGCGTCGAGCAGCCGAGCTTTGAGCTGTGGGATGACGCGCCGGCCTCGAAGGCCAAGCTGATCGTGATCGACGAATGCTCGATGGTCGATACCGAGATGGGCCGCGACCTCCTGTCATTCGACACCCCGCTGCTGGTGCTCGGCGACCCCGCGCAGCTGCCGCCGATCCAGGGCGCCGGCTTCTTCACCGAAGGCACGCCCGACGCAATGCTGACCGAGGTGCACCGCCAGGCCCAGGACGATCCGATCGTGCGGATGTCGATGGACGTCCGTGAGGGCCGCGAGCTCGACATCGGCCGCTACGGCGAGAGCGAGGTGGTGGCGCGCTCTGAACTCGACCCCGCTCGCGTGATGGCCGCCGACCAGATCCTGGTCGGGCGCAACAACACCCGGCGTGCCTACAATGCGCGGATGCGGCAGCGCCAGAACATCGAGGATCCGCTTCCCGTCGCCGGCGACAAGCTGGTGTGCCTGCGCAACAACCGCAAGAAGGGCCTGTTCAATGGCGGGCTGTGGCGGGTCAAATCACGCACGGCGTCGCGTGCAAAGACCTCGCGCATCATCGGCATGCGGCTGTCGCCGGACGAGGAGCTCGCCCACAAGGTGACGAGGGTCTCGGTGCGCCAGGACTGTTTCGAGGGCGGCGTCGAGACGATCCCGTGGGAGCAGCGCAAACCCTATGACGAGTTCGACTACGGCTATGTGCTGACCGTGCACAAGTCGCAGGGCTCGCAATGGGACGACGTCGTGCTGTTCGACGAGAGCTTTGCCTTCCAGGACGCTCGTGCGCGCTGGCTCTATACCGGCATCACGCGCGCCGCCAAGCGCTTGAGCATCGTGGTCTAGTCCCCCGGCGCGGCAGGGAAGCAGAGCTGAGCTCAGCCTCGCACAACCAGGATCGCGACAATATGTCCGAGAATTCGGACGGCGGAGCTCACAACCCCGGCGCGTGCCAAGCCGGATCATGATGCCGCGACCACCAATCAAGACGCGCTGTCAATGGGTTCCGAGGCGGTTCTGAGCGCTGCACAGGTTGTGCATTTCCTGTAGAAACAACTTTCGTATGTATTGACATTCAAAAAAGAATTTAAACCGAGAGTCGCAAAGCGAACGGACACACCACATCCCCTTCGCCATAGTGGGCGCAAGGGCGGAATTTAAGCTCATCGAAAAAAGCAAACGGACGTCGACGCGGGACAGCCCGCGGCACGTGGTTCTTTGTGTTCGAGCAAGCGTCGAACGATGATTTCAAGATGAAGGGTATTGTTGTGATGACTGACAGTGAGACCAAGGCAGCCACGAACGGTTTCGGTATGCCGTCGTTCGCATTCAAGCTCGCGTTGCCCGGCATGTTCGGCGATTTCGCCGAGCAGAGCGTCGCTCGCGCGCAGGAAGGCTGCGAGAAGATGAAGGGTGCGTCGGAAGGAATGGCGGAAACGCTCAAGGAATCCTATTCGAGCACCGCCAGGAGCGCGACCGACTACGGTCTCAAGGTCATCGAGATTTCAAACGCCAATACCGCCGCTGCGATCGATTTCTTTGCCCATCTGCTGGCCAGCAAGTCGGTCACGGACGTCGTCACATTGTCCGCCGCGCAGGCGCGCAAGGGTTTCGACCAGGTCTCGGCGCAGAACAAGGAATTGTGGGAGCTGGCCCAGAGGCTTGCGGTGGAAACCGGCGAGCCGGTGAGGAAACGCGTCACCCAGGTCTTTCAAAAAGCCAGCTAATGCATGATCCGGAAAAGTGCGAAGCGGTTTTCCGAAAAGATCATGCGCAATCAAGAATCTAGAGCGCATCCCATCGCGCTTTAGAGCGATCGACGCCCCAAGGTCGACGCCCAAGGTAGAGGAGGGATCCGGCCGGTTGGACGAAGCTCCGCCACGCGCATGCATCCCCCATGCGCGATGAAGCGATGCCCAGGTGCTCGCCCCCCAAGTCGCACCACAGAGGCGCTATCCAACCGGCCGGTTCTTTTTTGTTTTCATTTCAACGACCGACACAACTTTTCAACGCACGACAAACCAGATCCAAGGGAGGCTTACATGGGTATGGTCATGGTCAGATGCCCGCAGACCGGGCGCGCGATTCCCACCGGCATCAAAATCGATCGCGAGAGCTTTCAGCGCCGACCGGTATTTTATAGCCGCACGCATTGCCCGACCTGTCAGATCGATCACACCTGGTTCGCGCAGGAGGCCTGGGTCCATGAACCCGGCCGCATGGCGCGGCTTGCAAGCGACGATTCGCTGATGGGGCGGATCTGATGTCGGAGGGGGGATCGCCATGACGCACATGCAAATGTTTGAGACCTCCACGTGGCTGATGCAGGCCAGGGAGTTTCTCGTCGAGGCGCGACGACTGAAGCCCGGCCCCGAGCGCAACGAGCTGCGCGAAGTCGCAGCCGTGCTGCGCGAGCTGGCCAGGCTCGAGGCGAACGCGGACTCCGAGTCGGAGCCGAACCGCGATCGGCTGCAGCAGACCTGATCCGGGACAACGAGGCGGTGACCGGGTAAGGCCCGCGTCCCTCCGCGTCATCCTCCAGAACCGAGCCGCGAGATCGAGGGCATGTCGAGCGAGAAGATCTCCTCGATCTCGCGCCGCGTGTTGCGGTGGCATTCGCATGCCACCGCCGTGAGCCGCGAGCGGTCGATCTCGATCTGCCCGCGGCGATCGGACCGGATTGCGCCGGAGGCGCGCAGATTGCGCATCAGCAAGGTCACCGTGGTCCGCCGCACGCCAAGGATCTGCGACAGCGCCTCCTGAGTCAGCGGCAGCACGTCGTGATCGACGTGGTCACGAAGATGGAGCAGCCAGCGTGCCATGCGGGCTTCGACCGGATGCAGCGCGTTGCAGGCAACGCCATGCTGAAACTGCACCATCATCGCCCTGATATAGATCTGCACCGCGTGCCGGATCGCCGGGCTGCGATCGAAGGCGATGCGAAACCGCGCCGCAGGAATGCGCAGGGCGGCGCCCGCCGCACGGACGATCGCGGTATTGGGCGAAGGCAACGGGCCGAGGACCGAAAGGATGCCGATGGCTTCCTCGCGTCCGACGACGGCGGTGGCCACCGTCTGTCCGTTGGCCATGTCGAGCATCAGCGAGATGGCGCCGCTTTCGGGAAACAGGACATGGTCGATCTGTTCGCCCGCTCGCGAAACGATCGCGTCCTGATCGAGTGCAACCGTCTCTAGTCCGGGCGCCAGCAGATCAAAATCTTCTGGCGGCAGCGTTGCCAAAAGGCGGTTGCCAATTCCGCCGGCATTCGTCACTGCGGGTCACTCGCTCTGAGCCGTCCGGCACAGTCTCGCACCTCGCGGCGCGCTGACCTTAACATATGTTCAGATCGTCGTATAAATCTCGTTCGTCCATGCTGAGCTAATCCAAATTTGCCTGCAGACGTTTTCGCTTTCAATAACCAGCTCCAAAAACCCTCGACGAGCGAGCCGAAATTTGCTTGCGACAGCTGCTTAGATGCGAGTGCGTCTGCACACACAACTGCAAAATGCGTATTGGTAACACCGTACGGGAAATTGTTGCGCCGCTACATTGGTAGCTGGCTTTGTCGAAGCGCAGCGCGCATCGTGCACAGGAGCGCCGCGGCATGAGGTGCGCCCGCCTGTGCGCGTCGCGCGTCGTGCAAAGCATATGCGGGAGGACGCGCGGGCGTCAGGCGATCGCAGGACTCATCAAGCCGTCGAGCCTGGCTTTCAGCGCCGCGCCATCAGCGAGCGGACGCAGCGGCGGACGCACGCGAAGCCAGCCGGCATCGCCGGTCTGCGCGGCAAGGATCGCCTTCAACGCTGCGGTGAACGACGATGTGCCTGCCACGACGTCGATGGCGGATTGCATACGCGCTTCCGCATTGGCGCCGTTGTCGATCATCGCCTTGACGAGGCCGGGCACGATGTTGGCCATGCCGCAGATCGTGCCGGCGCCACCCTCGGCCAGCGCGCGCGCAATATCGGTCTCGTTGCCGACGGTGATCGCAAGCTCGGGTGCGGCGGCGCGATAGGCGCGGAACTGCTTGAAGTCGGCGCTCGAGTCTTTCACGCCGGCGACCAGCACGCCGCAACGCCGTCGCAAATTCGCGGCGACTGAAGCCGGCACGGCGACGCCGGAGACCTGCGGAATATTGTAGAGCGTGACACGCAGGCGCTCGTCCGCCACGCCATCGATGATGGCGGCGAACGCATCCTCTAGTCCGTCAGGTGTGACACCGCGGTCGAAATAGGGCGGCAGCATCAGCACATGCGTCAGGCCGAGGCCGAGCGCCGAGCGCGCCAATGCGACCGCATCGGTGATGGCGGGAAAGCCGCCGCCGAGCCCGATGCGATCAGCGCCGATGCCGGACTTGAGCAGCGCCGCGACGGTCTCGATCCGCTCGGCGATGCTGAACGAGGTGCCCTCGCCCGTCGTGCCGAACAGCACCACGCCGTCGACGCCCTGCTTGAACAGAGCTTGGGCGTGGCCTGCGAGCCTGGCGTGATCAACGGTCCCCGCCGCCGTGAGCGGAGTGGCCGTCGCCACCCAGAATCCGCTGACTTGATCGGTCATGACATCTCCTCGCCTCGCCCAATGCAGCGGCGTACCAAAAACCCGCATTCTTGACTTATCTTGTACCTTACATACATGCTGCCCGCAACGCACCAGGACGCGGCGCGGCTGGCAAAAAAGCATGGCCGCCGGCCAAAGTTGCGGCGCAGGCATCACATGGACACGATAGCACCAGCCGAACGTTCCCACGACCTGCTCGCCGGGCTGCGCGAAAAACTCGGGGCCAAGGCCGTGCTGATCGGCGACGAGGTTCCCGCGCGCAATTGCAACGACTGGAGCGCGAGCCTGCCGCAAATGCCGGTCGCCGTGGTGCGTCCCAAGGACGCGGCCGGTGTGTCCGAGGCCATCGCCGCCTGCCGCAACGCCCGCCTGCCGTTCGTCCCGCAGGGCGGGCTGACCGGCCTCTGCCGCGGCGCCGCGCCCGAGACCGGCTGGGTCGCAATCTCGCTGGAGCGCATGGTCGGCATCGAGGAAATCGATCCCGCCTCCGCCACCATGACGGTGAAGGCCGGCACGCCATTGGAGACGATCCAGAAGGCCGCGGACGACGCCGGCTTCTTCTTCCCGCTCGATCTGGGATCGCGCGGCTCGTGCGCGATCGGCGGCAACCTCGGAACCAATGCCGGCGGCAACCGCGTCATCCGCTACGGCATGACGCGCGATCTCGTGCTCGGCCTGGAAGTCGTGCTGCCCGACGGCACCGTGATCACTGGCCTCAACAAGCTGCTCAAGAACAACGCCGGCTACGACCTGAAGCATCTGTTCATCGGCTCCGAGGGCACGCTCGGCATCATCACGCGCGCGGTGCTGCGGCTGTTTCCAAAGCCGCGCTCGACCATGGCCGCGCTCTGCGCGCTCGAGGATTATGGTGCGGTCGTCGCACTGCTCGATGCGGCGCGCGTCGGGCTCGGGCCGCTGCTATCGGCCTTCGAGGTGATGTGGCCCGACTATTGGGATGTCATCACCGAGCGCGCCGGCGTGCGGCCTCCGGTCGCCGCAGGCCATGGCCTCTACGTGCTGGTCGAGGCGCAGGGCACCGACGAGAGCCTCGACGCGCCGCGGTTCGAGAGCTGGCTCGAAGGGCTGATGGAGCGCGGGCTTCTGCGCGACGCCGCGGTCGCCCAGTCGCTGGCGCAGGTCAAGGCATTCTGGGCGGTGCGCGACATCTGCTCCGAATTCGCTCAGGTGCTGGGGCCGCATATCTCCTACGATATCGGGCTGGCAGTCGCCGGGATGGATGAGTTTGTGAGGACGTGCAAGGCGCGGCTGGCGGCCGACATTGCCGGATGCGAGAGCGTCTATTACGGCCATATCGGCGACGGGAACCTGCATCTCGTCGCCTGGGTCGACGGATTGCCCGTTGAACGCCAGCCGAAGGCGGCGATGGACGCGATCATCTATGGCCTGGTGCGCGAGATGGGCGGCAGCGTGTCCGCCGAGCACGGCATCGGCACGCTGAAGAAGGCGTGGCTTGGCCACGCGCGCAGCGAGGCCGAGATCGCGCTGATGCGCACGCTGAAAAGCGCGCTCGATCCGGATCATCTGCTCAATCCGGGCAAGGTGATCTGAGGCGTTTCGGGCGCAACGGCCACGCGAAGCAAAAAGTCACAGCTTGCCTTTCGATGCAATCGGAACGGAGGCTCCGATTGACAGACGCGATCGGGAGAACCAGAGTCCGCCGCGCCGCCCCGCGGGAGGCGCGCGAGGCCGGAGGGGCCGATGAAGTCGTTCAAGCTCGATGCGCCAAAATCGCTGTCGCAGCGGGTGCTGTTGCGGCTGCGCCAGGCCATCATCGACGGCGAATTCGCGCTCGGCGCGCCGATCTCTGAAGAAATGGTCGCGCAGTCCTTCGGCGTCAGCCGCACGCCGGTCCGCGAGGCGCTGAACCAGCTGCAGGCGCAGGGCCTCGTGGTGATCAGGCCGCAGGTCGGCAGTTTCGTGTTCACGCCGAGCGCGGCGGACATTTCCGCGCTGTGCTCGTTCCGCATCATCATCGAGCCCAGGGCCGCCGAGCTCGCCTATCGCCATGATCGCGCCGCCACCATCGCCGCCATGGAGCAGGCGATCGCCGACATGAAGGAGGCGCTGACCGGGAAGGACAATGTCGCCTATGGGCGTGGAGACAGCGCGCTGCATGACGCCTTCTTCGCCTATTGCAACAACCACTATCTCGTCGAATCCTACCAGCTCGTCTCGGGACGCGTCGCGGCGCTGCGCACCACTCTGAGCTCGCCGATCGACGTGCGCACGCCGGCCTCGTTCGACGAGCATCGCCGGCTGCTGCGCTGGTTCGAGCGCGGCGACCTCGCGGCATTCGAGACGCTGCTGACGCAGCACATCGGCAACTCCGGCAAGACCTACGCGCGCGCGCTCAAGGTGGAGTGAGCGGGGACAATTCGGCCCAACCCGCTTCAAGCCGGAAAGCAGGATTGCGCTGTGACCGTGAGAGAGCTCAGGTTGAGAATGGCCGGGAACTCGAACGTATAGCTGCCGCTGACCTGATTTCCACAGGCCGGCGTGCTGTAGGTGAAGGTCGAGGGCGGCAAACTCAGCCCCAGGGTCTGCTGCATCGCATAATTGGTAATGACACTCGCATTGCCGTTGGGACAGAGCACGGTGTTGACGCTGGCGCAGCGTGCGGCCATTTCCACGCCATGTTGCAGACCGACCTGGGTCCAGAACAGCATCCCGAGCGCCACAACGGCGAAGACCAGCATGAAGAACACCGGAGCGAGCAGCGCGAATTCAAGCGCGGTCGCGCCGCCCTCGTCACGCCATATCGGTCGCAGCCTCACTGCAATCTCACCGTTGACTGCGCACCGAGATTGTAGTTGGCCGGCACGACGCCGTAGTTCACCGTGGTACCGTATGTCGTTTGCGCGGAGACCGTGACATACCTCCCCGCCGTTGCTCCGCCCGGACATGTCGACCCGCAGTCCACCGCGGTGACGCTGGAACCGCCGGCGCAGCCGCAAAACAGTGTCGGAGCTGGGGATGCAGAGATCGCCGAATTGCCGCCTGTCACGATGGCCGAGATGGCCCCGGCGTCGAAACCATGCACGACCGCATAGGCCGCTCCGAGCTGGACTGCATCCTCCACCTGCATCTTGCGAACGACACCGAGACCGATATCGGCCACGGCAACGGCCATCAGCGCCAGGACCGGGACGGTCAGGCCGAATTCCGCCGCAGCGGTCCCGCTTGTCTCGTGTCCTGAGCGCGACAACAGCCTGCGCCAAGTCCCGGATGGTCCGTTGCGAGGCTGATATGCATGCGAGCTGGCCATCATCATCCCGAAGCCTCCGCCTATTCGACGAGTTGAGCCGTTTGCGTGCCGATCGTGGCGGTGCCGAGCGCCGCACAATTGACCTGCACGTTCGAATTTCCGGTAAAGGTGACCGTGTCTGCAATGATCTTGGTACAGGAGGTGGTGGTGCCATTGCCACCGCTGTAGCTCAGGGCGGCCTGGGGCAGATAAATCGCGCCGTTGAAACTCTGCGTGCTGCCGCCGGTCAGCGAAAAGGCCGTGCCGGTCTGCATGTTGCGATCGCCGTACATTACGATGCCCTGGGTGGGACCGGAGGTCGGCGCCGTCAGGTTGACGATCGCGTTGCTGCCGATCGACGCCGTTGCCCAATGGTTGGTGCCATATCCGGTAAAGACGAGCGTGACGCCAGTGCCGCTCAGCGTGGCGTTGCCGGCCACGGAGAGATTGCCGGAGTTCAGGTAGTAGACGCCCGGATCAAGGGTCAGCGAGGCTCCGGCATTGACGGTGATGTTGCCGCTGTAGCAACCCGGGCTGAGCGATGTGGTCTTGCCGTTGCTGTTGACCGTGTAGTTGCTCGGATCGCAGGAGGGCATCGTAGGGGGAGAGAAGCTGGCATAGGGATCCGCCATCGGGCGGACGCCGGTTCTGACCCCGTTCGTGGCGGTGATGCTGCTGGCGCCGGAGACCGTCCCGACCGTCGAAACCATGTTGGCACTGACCGACGCCGTCCCCGTGACGGTCAGCGCGGGGCCGCCGCTGGAATTGTCATAGAGATTGCAGTTGATCAGGTTGAGCTGCGCACCACCCTTGACGGCCACCGACGGGCTGGCCGTCGCATCGAGCGCAAGAACGCAGCCGGTGCCGGCATTGCCCAGCGCCACGGAGCGCGCGGAAATGACAACCGGGTCCCTGCCGAACAACGCCGATAACAACCGCTGTTGCGGCTGGCTGATGATGACCTCCACGGCCTGCGGCGTTGCGGCGTAATTGCCGGAGGACGGCGGCTGGTTGACCGTCACCGTGACGCCGTTGGCGCCGTTCGCATAGCCACTGGCTGCCGTCACCGAATTGGCTTCGGCGGACAGATTCATTCCGGCGGTTGCCGCGCTGACGGCGCCCGAATCGGAAGCGCCCTGCATGTTCTTGTGCTTGTAGAGCCACCACACCACCTCCGTCCCCAGTCCGGCGGCTCCGACCAGGACTGGCGTCATCAGCGCAACGACGAGAACGTAGCTGCCGCTCTCATCGCGCCTGAAACGATCGAGCAGATCGTACCGAGACGATCGGCCGATCACAGGAGGTGACGCGCTGATGAAGTCAGGGCGCTCCGAAGATTTTGCGCGGCAGTTGCTCCAAACGCTCATGTCGGCATCTGCATCCGGCCATATCGATTGCGGAATATTTGTGAGCCGGACGCTTTAAGCCGACGTATCAGCGACGATCGGGATTCCGGCGGAACCGGTAATGCGAAATTAGCCAGACTGCCTGCGTTGCGACGACTGCGACGGTAACGGAAGCGGTCTTGCGTGTGGCATCAGCATGAAGTTACCGAACAGGCCCGCGCAATTACGGACGGCGATGCCATGACGTCGCAAGACCGCTGCCTTGAGGTTCAAAAAAAATTTCGACGCCGACCGATATGGGCGCAGCAAACAAGATCTACGCCGCCTTCTCGCGGCCGTAGAGCAGCAGCATCAGGATGATCACGGCGCCATAGATCAGCTGGCGCCCGGCCTCGCTGATCTGCATGACCGACAGGATCGACTGCAGCAGCGTGATCAGGATGACGCCTGCGATGGTGCCGAGATAGGAGCCGCGGCCGCCCAAAATATGCGTGCCGCCGAGCACGACCGCGGCGATCGAGGGCAGCAGATAGGCATCGCCCATGGACTGCGCGGCCTTGGAGGCGTAGCCGGCGAGCAGCACGCCGCCGAAGGCCGAGAGCCCGCCGGACAGTGCGAACGCCAGCAGGGTGACGCGGCGCGTATTGATCCCCGAGAGATAGGCGGCGCGCTCGCGGTTGCCGATCGCATAGATGGCGCGCCCGAAGGTGGTGCGCGCGAGCAGCCAGACGGCGATGGCGCCGATCACGGCCCAGACCAGCACCGCGTTCGGAACGCCGGGAACGGCGCTGCCGGTCGCGATGTAGCGCATCGCGCGCGAGGCTTCGTCCTGCGGCGAGAAGCCGCCGGTGTAGACCACCATCAAGCCCTGCGCCACCGCATTGGTGGCCAGCGTGATGATCATCGAGGGAATGCGCAGATAGGCGACGCCGACGCCGTTGACGAGGCCGATCGCAACGCCGCAGAGGATGCCGAACGGGATCGAGATCCACAGTCCGAGTGCGCCATGGCCGGCCGCGGCGCAGGCCATCATCGCGCCCGTGGTGACGACCCAGGGCACGGAGAGATCGATCTGCCCGAGCAGGATCACCAGCATCATGCCGGTTGCGATGACGCCGAGAAAACTCGCGACCTTCAATTGCTGCAGCAGATATTCCGGCGACAGGAAGCTGCGCGAATACAGGCTCCCGAGCAGCAGCAGCAGCACGATGCAGCCGAACGCGGTCAGGACGGCGGGATCGAGACGGCGAAGCAAGGCGGGCAGCCGGATCGCCGGCCGGGGGGCGGTCGCGTCGCTCATCCGAACCACTCCAGGCGGTTGCGCACCTGGAACAGGCCGAACGCGCCGATCGAGACCGCCAGCATCAGCACGACGCCCTGGAACAGCGGCTGCCACAACGGATCGAAATCGAACACGAACAACAGGTCGCCGATGGTCCGAAACGCGAGCGCGCCGAAGATCGCGCCGACGGCGCTGCCGCGCCCGCCCATCAGCGAGACGCCGCCGAGCACCACGGCCGCGATCGAGAACAGCGTATAGGCGTTGCCGCTCGCATAGGCCGCCTCGCCCGTGTACGAGAAGAAGGTGAGAAACAGTCCGCCGATCGATGCGAGCAGCCCCGCCAGCGTATAGGCGAAGAACTTTGCGCGCTGGATCGGAACGCCGGACATGTAGGCCGCCGTCTCGGCCGAGCCGATCGCATAGGCGGCGCGCCCGACCACCGAGCGGCTATAGGGCACCCAGATGATGAGCACCGCGAGCGCGAGCACGACGAGGCTCGCGGGAAGGAAGCCGAACAGACGGCCGGTCATCGCGTCGGCCAGGGTCTCGTTGACCGATCCGCCCGGATTGGGCCGCAGGAACAGCGCGACACCGTAAAACATCGCCCCGGTCGCAATGGTGGTCACGATCGGCTGCAGCCGACCAAAAATGACGATCGCCCCGTTGAGCGCGCCGCAGGCGAGCCCGGTGGCCAGCACGCCCACGATGCCGAGCGCCGTCTCCGCGGCCGAGCCGACCACGATCGCGGAGGCGACGCAGTTGGTCAGCGTCAAGACCATGCCGACGGAGAGATCGATGCCGGCGGTGATCACGACCAGCGCCTGCGCCATTGCGACGAAGGCGAGCAGCACGCCCTTGTTGGCGGCGGTCTGCACCATGTTGACGCCAAAGCCCGCCGGATGGTTCGTCGCGTAGATCGCGAACATCACGGCAAAGATGCCGATCGCGGTCAGCGTGCCCTGCTGTTCCGAAAACCAGTAGCGCCAGTCCTTCATGGCCCGATCTTGCCTCCGGTCGCCGAGGCGGCATCCTGCACGTTCAGCGCGCTGGACACCAGCGCGCGCTCGGTGATCTCGGCGCCCGTGAGCTCCCTGGTCACCGCGCCATCATACATCACGAGCACGCGGTCGCAGCAGCCGATCAGCTCGTCATAGTCGGTCGAATAGAACAGGATGGCGGCACCCTCGTCGGCGAGGCGGCGCAGCAGCCGGTAGATCTCCTGCTTGGTACCGACGTCGATGCCGCGCGTCGGATCGTTGAGCAGGATGATGCGCGGCTTGTTCATCAGCCATTTGGCGATCACGACCTTCTGCTGATTGCCGCCCGACAGGGCGGCGACGGCAATGTCCGCCGACGCGGTCTTGATCTCGAGCAGGCGGATCACCTCGTCCACGAGTTCCGACTGCCGCTCCTTGTCGATGACCCCGAAGCGGGCGATGCGGCCGAACGCGGCCGCGGACAGATTGTCCTTGACCGACATCGGCAGCATCAAGCCTTCCGTCTTGCGGTCCTCCGGGATCAAGGCGAGACCGTTCCGCGCCGATTTTGCTGCACCCGGGCTCTCGATCGTGGCTTTGGCGCCATCGACCAGAATGTCGCCGCGGCAGTCACGCAGGACGCCGAACAGCGCCAGCAGCAGCTCACGCTGGCCCTGGCCGTCGAGGCCTCCGAGACCGATGATCTCACCCGCGCGGAGCGCGAAGGAAATGTCCTTCAAGCGACCGTTCCAGCTCAGCCCCCGGCATTGCAGTGCAGGCGGCTTGCCGCTCTCCTTCACGCCGGGCTTTGCGGGAAACACATGCGCATATTCGCGGCCGATCATCAGTTCGATCACCTGCGCGTCGGACTTGCTGCCGGCGGCAAAGGTCGCGATCTTGCGGCCGTTGCGGAACACCGTGCATTCGTCGGCGAGTTCGGCGATCTCGTGCATCCGGTGCGAGATGTAAAGCAGCGCGAGTCCCTCGGCGCGCAGGCGTTTCAGCACCGCGAACACGCGCGCGACATCGGAAGCCGTGAGCGCGGACGTCGCCTCGTCGAGGATGAGGATTCTTGGGCTCCGGGCCAGCGCCTTCGCGATCTCGACCATCTGCCGGCGCGAGAGCGGCAGGTCCTTCACCAGTGCGCGCGGATGGATGTCGTCGGCACCGGCGCGGGCGAGCGCTTCCTCGGCGAGCTTGCGCTGGCTCTGCCGGTCGATCATGCCGAGCCGCGTCGGCGGACGGCTGATGGCG
>Ga0207665_10001207_pt1 | contig 17435 bp, 12 predicted proteins | sample LARL112metaG_FD_184351 | JGI IMG/M metagenome (GOLD analysis project Ga0207665, IMG submission 184351) | Corn, switchgrass and miscanthus rhizosphere microbial communities from Kellogg Biological Station, Michigan, USA - LAR L11-2 metaG... | ecosystem: Host-associated > Plants > Roots >...
AGCCGGTTCTGCCTATGGACAGCGTGATGCGCGAGGGGTCGAGGACGAACTCGTCGGAGTCCCATGCCGCCATCATGTTGCGCAGCCCGGAGCGCAGCGGCTGTGCGATGCCCGACGGGCGGAACTCGTCCGGGATCAGGTCCGACGTCCGCAGGCACGCCATGTAGCGGCTCAGCAGGGGATGGTTGTCGATCGCGTCGCGCAGCTGCATGGCGTTCTCGATCTGGCGCTGCACCAGCTCGACGCCTTCCAGCGCGACCTGCCTGCGGCCGAGATCCAGCGACGCGAGGATCTGGTAGTTCGGCGACGTCGACGTGTGGGCCATGTAGGCCTCGTGGAACGGCTCGGCCACCTTCTGGTCGAAGTCCTGGTCGTAGACGTGGATCATCGAGCCCTGCCGCAGCGACGTCAGCGTCTTGTGGGTCGACTGGGTGGCGTACACCCGCACCCTGGCCTTGGCCGGGTCCGGTACCAGCCGACGCTCGAGCAGCTCCCCGTCGGTCGGCTGGTTGTCGGTGGCCAGCCGTGTTTCGAATTCACGCTTGTATTCGTTGTCGCCCAACTTGTCTCGCAGAAGTTTGGCCGCGGTCATCGCGGTCCGATTGCGGTACACGGGGTGGAATCGGGCGAACGCGAACCATGCCTCGTCCCAGAGAAACACCAGATCCGGCTTGATGGCCAGGCACTCCTCCATCACGCGCTGAACGTCGTAGACGACGCCGTCGAATGTGCAGTTGGTCAGCGACATCATCTTGACGCGGTCCAGCTTGCCCGCCCGCTTGAGCGCCAACAGTCTCGATTTGACCTCGCGCAGCGGCACCGCGCCGTACATCGAGTACGCCGGGAGCGGATAGGCCTCCAGATAGATGACCTCCGCGCCGGCCAGCATCATCCCGTAGTGGTGCGACTGGTGGCAGTTGCGGTCGAGCAGCACGATGTCACCAGGCGCGACCAGTGACTGGGTGACGATCTTGTTTGCGGTCGACGTGCCGTTGGTGACGAAGTACGTGTGCCGCGAGCCGTACGCCTCGGCGGCCAGCTTCTGCGCATCGCGCAATGGTCCGGTGGGCTCGAGCAGCGAGTCCAATCCGCCGCAGGTGGCAGAGGTTTCGGCCATGAACACGTCGAGCCCGTAGAAGCCCACCATGTCTTTGATCCAGTGGGAATTGACGATCGACTTGCCCTGTGAGATGGGCAGTGCGTGGAAGACGCCGGTCGGGCGGTGACTGTATTGCTTGAGCGCGGAGAAGAACGGGGTGCGATAGCGCTCTGCCACGCCCTGCAGGATCGACAGGTGCAGCTCCAGGACGCCTTCGCGGGCGTGGAACACTCGGCGGAAATGCTGGCCGAGCCGGCCTGCGATGTCCTCGACCTCGATCTCGGTCATCAGGTACAGGTCGAGCTCGGGACGCAGCCTCGCCAGCGACTTGGCCAGGATCTCGGCGCGCTCGTCTGGCGACTTGTGGTCGTAGAGCTCGTTGGAGATCTTGGTGTCGACGAATTCCGACAGCGCCGACAGGTCGCGGGTCGACTGGTGGGAGAACCGGCGGCGGATGACGACGGCCTGCAGATTGACGTTGAGCCGGGCCGCGATGAGCGCCTCGTCGCCGGATGCGACAACAACGAGCTCGTAGACGAACTCGTCGTCGGGGCGACGCCAGCTGCGGACCTCCTTGCGCAGTGCGCGCTCCTGAGCCTCGGTCATCGACTCGACGACCAGCACTTCGAAGTACGGCTGATCGCGCTTCGTGACGGGCTGGTGCTCGAGCTGACGTGGGTCGGCCCCGAACATGTCGTGTTCGTCCAGCCCGGCGTGCTCGACATCACCGGTGCGGTACCACTCGGTCGTGAGCGCGCGATTGATCCGCGCGACGGCGTGGGCGAACTTGTCGTAGCTGCCCGCCGTGAACAGCCGCTGCACGCGGGAGAACTGCGGCGTGCCCGGGTAGGCCCAGTACGGTTCCAGCGGTGTCAGCGTGGCGAGCAGGTCTCGGCAGATCGTGACGTACTCTTCCTTGAGCTCGCCGTTCGTCGTCGGCTTGGTGAGCCGGTCGGACGCCTCCTCCAGCCTGCACCAGGCGTCGCTTCGCAATTGCCAGACACTGTTGTACGCACGCGAATTATCGCTCACAGCAGACCCTTTCGTCAGGGAAAGCGTGGCAGAGTAGCGACCACGGGCAGGCGAGCAGCAGGCGAATGCTGCGCGGCCATCGGGTAACGACGACTCGCTGGGAAGTTGCTTAGAGCGAGCGGGCGAGGCCGGGCGTGACCGGGGTGGTGTCCGCGCGACGGTCCGGGTGGTCGCGTTCGTTGAATTGGCGCAGCCCCTCGAAAGTTTCGGACGCGAAGATCGACCGGTTGAAGCATTGCGCTTCGATGCGTAGGCCGTCGTCGAGTGGTCGGCCGTGCCCGGTGCGGGCGGCTTCGAGGTCGGTGCGCAGCGCGGGCTGGGGGAGCGCGGCGATGGTCTCGGCGAGCTCGACTGCGCGCTGGAGGCAGGTGCCGCTGGGCACGACTTCGTTGACGAGGCCGATGCGTTCGGCTTCGCGGGCATCGATCACGCGTCCGGTGATGATCAGTTCGATCGCGCGGCGGTACCCGAGAATGCGGGTAAGCCGTTGCGTGCCACCGTCGGCCAGCCCGATGTTCCAGCGTCGGCAGGTGACGCCGAACGTCGCATGCTCGTCGGCGATCGCCATATCGGTCCAGCATGTCCACTCGAGGCCGCCGGCGTAGGCGACGCCGTTGACGGCCGCGATTGTGGGCTTGTAGATGTCGGTCCAGCGCGAAGGGCCGAGCACGCCGGGACGCTCGCCGCGGTCGTGGGCGGCGATCTCGGCCGCGCTGGGGTCGATCAGTTCCCCGGCGGACGCGGCCTTGAGATCACCGCCGGCGCAGAACGCTTTGTCACCCGCGCCGGTGAGGACACCGACCAGGGCGGTGTCGTCGGCGCGGAAGCGGTCCCAGGCGTCGATCAGCTCGCGATGTGTCTGCGGCCCAATCGCGTTCATGCGCTCAGGCCGGTTGATCGTGATGATCGCGACCGGCCCGCGCTGCTGGTAGATCAGATGCTCGTACTGGGTCATCGGGTGGGTGCCAGCCGGTCGTCGAGGTTGGCATGGAAACGCCCGATGGCGCTCTCGTGCATGCCGAACTCGACGAACGTGTTCGCCCCGGCGTGCAGACCGCGCTGTACGCCCTCCGACATTTCGTTGTCCTCCACGCCACCGTCGTTGAGCAGGTTGCGCGCACCCGCGGCGGCGTCGGGGTTGGCCGACACGTGCTCGGCCACGGGTGGCGTGACCATGGCGTAGATCGTGACGGTGGTGTGGTCGATGTCGATCGGGTCGATCGTTATCACCAGCACCTGATTGGGGAACGTCGCGAACATGACGTTCGGGAACAGGTGATACACGTAGGTCACGCGATGGTCTACGATCCACGTCGACTCGGGCCGGTCACGCAATCGCTCAATGTTTTTGTAGGGGAACGTGATCCGACTGTTCGGCCCGAACGCTTCCACGACGTTGAGATCGTCGTATTGGATCGGGTAGAAGGTGTCCTTGTGCGTCGAGCGGATGTGATAGCCCTCCAGGAACTGCTCCACGAGGACCTTCCAGTTCATCGGCCGGAGAGTGGGTCGTACTGCAACAAGCCGGTTGGCGGGCAAGAGCTTGTCGCGCCACGGGCTGCCGTCGGCCAGTCCTGCCATCGCGACGTCGGCCTGGTGTCGCGACGTCGGCGACTGGAGTGGGCCTATGACGATGAGGCCATCCACTTCACGGCTGTCGACCTCGACCAAACCCCGGGTGGGGATGTCGAGGTCGGGGAAGGCGTCGGCATGGGGGACGTGCGACAGCGAGCCGTCGAGGCGATAAGTCCAGCCGTGATAGCGGCAGACCAACGCGTGTGCACAGCCCGGGCCTTCGACGAGGGCCATCCCGCGGTGGCGGCAGGAGTTCCGGAACACTCGCGCGCGGCCGTCGCGGCCGCGGACCGCGAACAACGGGACCCCAAAGGCGACGCGTTCGGCATGGTCGCCAGGGTTGGGTATCGCCGCCGACGGTAGGTAGACGCTGGGAAAAGAGCGGAGCATCTCCAGCTCTGCGGTGAATCGGGTTGGGTTTAGGTAGTTCTCGACCGGCTCCCGCCAAGCGTCGCCTTCATCGGTCGTGCCCGCGTCGATGTGCGCGAGGATGCGGCGAACGATCTCCGCATCGTCGGCGACCGACACCGTTGTCGGAGTGCTCATACTGTGCGAGTATCACACTATGAGCGCCACGCGTCAACAAGTTTGTGAGATGAGCGATGATGGACGCGTGCCGGCAGTCGATGAGCGCCGTGACCGCGTCGCCGATTTGATCGGCGACCAGTCGCTGAGTGCTCGTTCTGTCCTTGCGACGGCGTTGCTGGGTGCCGACCAGCCGCACCTTACGGTGGGGGAACTGGTCGCGATGGCCTCGCTCTTCGGCATCAGCGACGGCGCCGCCCGTACCTGCTTGTGGCGCATGGTCGCCAACGGGGAACTCACCAGCGACGACGGCACCTATGCGCTCGCGGGGGGCTTGCTCGAACGGCGTCAACGCGTCGACGAGGCATCCCGGATCGCTGCTACTCGGCCATGGGGTGGCACGTGGGAGTTGGCGGTGGTCTCGCTGGAACGCCGGTCGGCGGCCGATCGGCTTGCGCTGCGCAAGGCCGCAACAGCAATGCACCTCGCCGAACTACGGGAAGGCGTGTGGATTCGTCCGGACAACCTCGACCCGGACCGCTTGCCGACGCTGCGCGCCGTGCTGGATCTGCAGTGTGTTCACTTCCACGACGCCGCAACCAACATTCCCGCGGCTACGGTGAGATCGCTGTTCAGCCTTGATGATTGGGCAGCCGACGCGCGGCGGCTGACCCTCGCCATGCGCGACGAGATCGACGCCGACGCGGTCCCTGCCGAGGACTTCGCTTATCAATTTGGGCTGTCCGTCACGGTCGTCCGGCATCTTCAACTCGATCCACTCTTACCCGCAGAACTTATCCCACAGGAATGGCCGGGACAGGATCTGCGCAGCACCTACCGTCGCTTCAACGACGTGTTCAAGCAACGGCTGAACACCGCCTTCCGTTGATGCGCGAACAGACACAAAGTTTCCCAAAATTGTGGCATATCGGGGACTTTTGCGTTCCCCGGCTTGCGCGTGGGCGCAGCTCGCGCACGTCCAGTTCGCAGCGTCAGTTCCGCAGAATCGGCCGCAACGCGTCGAGCACGGCCGGGTCTTCGATGGTCGACGGCAGCGGTTCGTCGCGTCCGTCTGCGATGCCGCGCATGGTCTTTCGCAAAATCTTGCCCGAGCGGGTCTTCGGCAGCGCGGGAACGATGTCGACAAGCTTGAAATACGCTACGGCGCCGATGTTTTCGCGTACTGCCGCGATCAGTTCGTCGGCCAGCCGCTCAGCCGCCGCGCCGGCCTTGAGCACGACGAAACCGCGCGGCACCTGGCCCTTGATCTCGTCGGCGACACCGATCACCGCGCACTCCGCGACGGCCGGGTGCGCGGCCAGCACCGCCTCGATCGATCCCGTCGACATCCGATGTCCCGCAACGTTGATCACATCGTCGGTGCGGCCCATCACGAACAGGTAGCCGTCCTCGTCGAAGTACCCGCCGTCGCCGGTCAGGTAGTAGCCGGGGAACGCCGAGAGGTAGGAGGAGACGTAGCGGTCGTCGTCGCCGAAGACCGTCGGCAGGGTGCCCGGCGGCAGCGGCAGCCGCACGCAGATCGACCCTTCCTCGTTCGCGCCGCACTCCAAGCCGTCCGGCCGCAGAATCCGCACGTCGTAGCCCGGCATCGGCACCGTCGCGGAGCCGGGTTTGATCGGCATCGGTTCGACGCCCATGGGGTTGGCGGCGATCGCCCAGCCCGTTTCCGTCTGCCACCAGTGGTCGACGACCGGGATGCCGAGGACGTCCGACGCCCAGCCGTAGGTGCCGGGATCGAGACGTTCCCCCGCCTGGAACAGGTACTTCAGCGCCGACAGGTCGTACTTGCCGAGATGCAGACCCTCGGGGTCCTCCTTCTTGATCGCGCGGATCGCCGTCGGCGCGGTGAACAACGCCGTAACCCCGTGTTCGGACGCGACACGCCAGAACGCGCCCGCATCCGGGGTGCCGACGGGCTTGCCTTCGTACAGCACGGTCGTCGCGCCCAGCAGCAATGGCGCGTACACGATATACGAGTGCCCGACGACCCAACCGACATCGGATGCGGCCCAATAGACTTCGCCGGGATGCGTGTCGTAGATGTTGCGCATGCTCCACAGCAGCGCCACCGCATGTCCGCCGTTGTCGCGGACGATGCCCTTCGGCTTGCCCGTGGTGCCGGAGGTGTAAAGCACGTACAGCGGGTCGGTCGCGGCGACCGGAACCGCGTCGACGGGTTGCGCATCGGCCATCAGCTCGCGCCAGTCGTGGTCGCGCCCCGCGAGCGGCTCGCACGGACGCTGTTCGCGCTGCAGGATGACGCACGCGGGTGGGGCGTGCTCGGCGATCTCGAGTGCGGCGTCGAGCATCGGCTTGTAGTCGACGGTTCTTGTCGGCTCGACGCCACATGACGCCGACACGATGACCGCCGGCCGCGCGTCATCGATGCGCGCAGCGAGTTCGTGCGCGGCGAACCCGCCGAACACCACCGAATGCACCGCGCCGAGCCGTGCGCACGCGAGCATCGCGATCACCGCCTCGGGCACCATCGGCATGTAGATCACCACGCGGTCGCCCTTGCCGACGCCCAACCCGCGCAGCGCTCCGGCGAAGCGCGCGGTCTCGTCCAGCAGCTCGCGGTAGGTGTAGGTGCGCTGCGCCCCGGTCACCGGTGAGTCGTAGATCAGCGCATGCTGCTCGGCGCGGCCCCCGTCGACGTGGCGGTCCAGCGCGTTGGCGCACGTGTTCAGCTCGCCGTCGGGAAACCAGCGGTAGAACGGCGGATTGGAGTCATCGAGGACACGCTGCGGTTCACGGGTCCATGTCACCGCCCGCGCGGCGTCGGCCCAGAAGGCCGTGGGATCGGCGATGCTGGCGTTGAACAGGTCCCGATAACCGCCCATACGGGCACGGTAGCGCGGAAGCGGCTGTCAATAGTCCGGTTTATGACTGCCGAGCCACCGCCCATCGAAGGGGGTGCCCCGATCATTCCTCGAGGCCCACGGCGTCCGCTTTCATGTGACCGTTTCGGGTGCGGCCGACGGCCGTCCCGTCCCCGCCGAGGAAACCCGGCGCTGACCATCGGGCGGCGTTTGGCGCCGTCGGCGTCGGGTAGCCCGCGGGTATGGCAAGTACAAGTCTGGCGCTCGTGACCGGCTCCTCGAGGGGAATCGGGTTCGAACTCGCGAAGCTATTCGCCGACGACGGGTATGACCTGGTCGTCGCCGCGGAGGACGACGCGATCCACGCCGGCTCGGACAAGCTGGCGACGGCCGGGGTAGAAGTCCCGTCCAGGCTGACGTGCGCAACCCCGAGGACGCCCAACGCGTCGCGGCATCGCCGCTGTCGAAGGCGATGGGATTGGCCAACAGCGTGCTGCCGGACTCTGTGATGGCGGTCGCGAGCCGCATGATCTCCCTTCCGGTCGGGCGCAAGTGACGGCGGAACCAGCGGCGATCGACAGCTCACTGACCGTGAAGCGCGACACCACCGCGACGCGCCAGCAGGTGTGGGACGTGGTGGCCGACGGCTGGACCTATTCACAGTGGGTGGTCGGCAACACCCGTATGCGAGCGGTCGATCCCGGATGGCCGGCTCCAGGCAGCAAGATTCACCACACCGTCGGCGTGTGGCCTTTGGTGTTCAACGACGAGACAGAAGTCGAATCGTCGACGCCGCTCGAGGTATTTATCCTGCTCGCCAAGGGTAGGCCGCTCGGTGGCGCCCGAATAGTATTGAGGCTGTTCGATATTCAGGATGGTTGTCGCATCGAGATGGCCGAGGTGCCGGTAGGTGCGCCGTTGAACCTAGTCCCGCGCCGATTGGCGTTGGCTGCGGCATATCCCCGGAACCGCGAATGCCTCGCGCGACTCGCCGCGCTCGCTGAACGGCGGACACGGCCAGCGTGAGCGGACAAAGCGCCCATGCCGTGGTAATCGGGGCAGGCCATTGCGGGCTGGTCGCCGCGGCGACGCCGGCCGATGCCGGCTGGGACGATCTCGGTGCGTCCGGAACCACCGGTGACGCACGAGAAAACCACTGCGCCGATGAAGATTCCGGACTCGGGCGTGAACTGGGTCAGTCTGTCGATATAGCAGGTACTGGCGCAACGGCGCCGGCGACTTCTGGCACACGGGTCAAAAAAGGAGCTCCGCCGCAGCGGAATCAATCGGTTCATATAGTGAGCTATGCGGTACTGGTGGCACCGGCTGCGACGACACCGCGTGACGCACACGGACTGGGTAAAAACGACGATGATTGGCGTAACTTCAACGACGGTGTATTGCACCACCTGCGGAAAAGGATGGAAACAAACGAGGGTCCGCCACCTCGATCCCGCCGAGGACCACCAGATTTTTGGGGATTGACACACCGAGGTGTAGGCAGCCTCAGCGGTGATGTGGGTGGGCAAGTCCCCTGACATGGGTCAGTGCTGTTTCGGTGGCGTCGGCTTCGGCCGGAAAGGCGGACAGGATCAGCGTCCGCTGATCAGTTGGGCCCTCGCCGTCGCTCGCTTCTGGAGATGAGGCGTGCTGCGTGAGACCGCCCGTACGGTCGACGACGCCCGGAGGCGCCGAGCAAACAGAGCAGTAGCGCAGGCATCTGGATACCAGTAACGTGAGTACTAGCAACAGCAAACACTGACGTCGGAAAGTTCATCTCTTGATGCGGCCCATCCTGTTTCCAGTCCTGATCGCGGGCACGGCGGTGTCGCTTGGGTTTGCAGCGCCCGCGGCGGCTGACACGGGAGACTACCTGCATGCATTGCAAGACAGGTACCCCTCATTGAGCACCCAGCAGTTGCTTTCCACGGGCGCAACGGTCTGCAACGCGGCCAGTCGCGGCATGAACTCGCCGGATATGGTCATCATGGTGCAAAGAGACATCGGCGTGTCAGTGCCCGCAGCCTTGGACATTGTCAGCGCGGCCAGGGTACATCTCAAATGCTGAGCTGATAGCTCACGTCGAGCGAGTGGCGACGTCAGACGATCTCTGAGTTGGGATCAAGACCCGCCAGCACACGGCCGTAGACCTCGTCTCCGCTGTTGGGCTGTATGGCCGCATGCTGATGCAGCACGTTGATATCGCGGAAGTACCGCTGAATGTCGGCGGTAAGCAGGGTGTGCGACGCACTGCTGGCCTCGAATAGCTGATTGGTACAGGCCCGGGAGAGGCTGGCGATGTGGCCGATGTAGGCGCGGGCCTGCGCACGCTCCAAGATCGTCGGTGGCCTTTCAAGGACTCCGCGATACAGTGCGCTGAGTCGGCTCGTGAACATCTCGGCGGCCTCGAGGTGGTACTGCGCCTTGGCCAACTGGTGGTGCACCAACGGGGCTTCGGCGGCTTTTGGCCATGCGGTGTAGGTGATGGCTCCACGGGTCGGCAGAGTCTGCATGAAGCAGTCCATTGCTCCACGTGCAATTCCGAGCAGTGCGGGCGCACTCCCGGCGTTGATGTACAGCACAAACGGTCGGTTGAAGTAGGGCAGATACGAGTAGCGACGCGTCGGATAGCGGCCCTCGGCAAGGTCTTTGACAAGAATCGTGCGCGCCGCAGGGACGAACACGTCGCCAACCGTTGCGATGTTCGTGGCCGTGCCTGCCATTCCGGCTGCGCGCCAGTTGTCCTGATGCTTTACCTCGGTCGTAGGCATCAGCACTAATCGCGGTCCCGAGTCTTCTTCGCCGGGCACGATGCACCCGGGCGCGAACCAATTGCTGTGGACGCCTGCGGTGTTCCATGTCCATTGACCGCTGACGCGATAGCCACCATCGACGGGCACCGCCTGGCCGGTGGGCGCGATGGTCGTGGTGATTCGCAAATCGGTCGTCGCATAGATCTCGTCGGCTGCCTCGTCGGCAAGAAGCGCCGGAATGACATTGGAGATCAACATGATCGTGCACATCCAGCCTGTGGAGGGGCAACCCCTCGAGATCTGCGCCAGGACTTCGGCGACGATGTCTTCGTCCGCCTGGTGGCCGCCGACGTCAGAGGGCATCGCGAGCCGGAAGACCCCGGCTTCGGTCAAGTCGCGCAGGTTGTCTGGATGCATGCGGCGAAGCCGTTCGGTCTCGGGTGCTCGCACACGCAACCGGTCCACCAGCGTATTGACATCTGCCAGCACCGCTTCGGCGGTGCCGGCGGTGTCTGAGGGAAGGCTACGAAGCGCAGTGGACATGCGAAAGGGCTCCTCGGTCGAAGTCGCGGGCGTCTGTGTTTAGAGACGCGCAGGAGGTACGAATTGTTCACAACGGGCTCCCGAACCGGTGTGACGTACATCACATGCGTCTGCTCGCACTAGAACTCACTGCTGAAAGCGGTAGCCCATGCCCGCTTCAGTCAGCAGGTGCACCGGGCGTGACGGGTCGTTTTCGAGCTTGCGCCGCAACTGCGCCAGATACACCCGCAGATAGTGGGTTTCCTTGGCATAGGCCGGACCCCACACCTCCTTGAGCAGCTCTTCGCGGCCGACGAGTTTCCCGCGGTTGCGCACCAGCATCTCGAGCATGCCCCATTCGGTGGGTGTGAGATGCACCTCCGAGCCGTTCTTGGTCACCTTCTTGGCGGCCAGGTCGACGGTGAACGACGACGTTTCGATGACGGGTTCGTCGGTGTCGGACGCGGCAGCGCCCCGGCGCACCGCGGCCCGCAGCCGCGCCAGGAACTCGTCCATCCCAAAGGGTTTGGTGACGTAATCGTCTGCGCCGGCATCGAGCGCTTCGACCTTGTCCGACGAATCCGTGCGCGCCGACAGCACGATCACCGGCGCCGACAGCCATCCGCGCAGCCCGGCCAGCACTTCGATGCCCGACATGTCCGGCAGCCCGAGGTCCAACACGATGACGTCGGGCCGGCGATCGGCCGCCGTTCTGAGAGCCTCACCGCCGCTGGCGGCCGTGAGCACTTCGTAGCCGCGCACCGACAGGTTGATCCGCAACGCCCGCAGGATCTGTGGCTCGTCGTCGATAACCAGCACCCTGGTCTTTTGCGGGGTCATGCCGAGCCGTCCTTTGGTGGTGCAGCGAGGTCGATTTCGACCGTGAGTCCGCCGCCCGGAGTGTCGGTCGCTGAGATGGTGCCGCCCATCGCCTCGACGAAGCCGCGCGCAACCGACAGGCCCAACCCGACGCCGATGCTGGTGTCGTGGTCGCCGAGCCGTTGGAACGGAGCGAACAGCTGGTCCTCGGTGCCCCGCGGTATGCCAGGGCCCTCGTCGACGACGGCGATCAGCACGCGATCACCGACTTGGCCCGCCGTGACCCGCACCGGGCTCTCCTGCGCGTAGCGCAGCGCGTTGTCAACCAGGTTGGCGAGCACTCGCTCCAACAGGCCACTGTCGGCCATCACGACGGCATCGTCCACGTCGACCTTGACACGGTCGACGCCCTGTCGGCGAAAACCCGTGACGCCCTTGCTGATTCCCAGAAGGGCGCGCTGGACGGTCTCCTCGAGGTATACCCGCCGCAACTCCGGGCGCAGTACACCCGCTGCCAGCCGCGACGAGTCGAGAAGGTTGCCGACGAGTGCGGTCAGCTGGTCGATGGATTCCTCGATCGTCGCCAGCAGTTCGGCGGTGTCCTCCGCGGAGAAGTCGATGTCGTTGCTGCGCAAGCTCGATACGGCGGCCTTGGCGGCGGCAAGCGGCGTCCGGAGGTCGTGGCTGACGGCCGACAGCAGTGAGCGCCGCAGTTCGTCGGCCTGCGCGATCGCCTCGGCCTTGCCGGCCTCTTCGGTCAGTTCACGCTGTTTGACAATACCCGCGGCTTGTTTCGCGACCGCACTCAGCACCCGGCGGTCGCGGGCGGGCAGCTTCCGGCCGGTCATCAGCAACCAGAACTCGTCGTCGCCGACCTCGATCGCGGTGTCGGCGGTGTCGACATCGACGCAAGGATCGGTACCCACGCACCCGACAATGCCCGTGCCTTCCCGCAGCAGGCTGACGGCGCGCTGTGAATATGTTTCGCGGACCCGTTCCAGCAGCGTGTCCAGGTCGGCGCCGCGTAGCACCGATCCGGCGAACAGTGCGAGCAGTTCGGCCTCCTGCGATGCGCGCCTAGCTTCCCTGGCGCGGCTGGCCGCCCCGTCGACCAGGGCGGCGACCGCGACGGCGACCAATAGCAGGACGACGACGGTCACCGCGCTGTCAGGTTCGGCGATTGTGAACGTGTACCGCGGGTCAACCAGGAAATAGTTCAGCAGCAGACCGGAGAGCAACGCGGACAATGCAGCCGGCGCCACTCCGCCAAGCAGCGCGACGATGAGCACGCCGATGAAGAAGATCGCGCTTTCTCCGCCTATCCCCAAGTACGGGTCGAGGAGAAAGACGATCACCGCACAAATTGCGGACGGAACGACAACGGCGGCAAGCCAAGATATTGCGTGGTGCTGTCGGGGCGTTATTCGCGTCCACACCGAGCCCCGGCTGGCTTGCTCGTGGGTCACCATGTGCACGTCGATCTTGCCGGAATGCTGCACTACGGCGGCGCCGATGCCCTCGTCGAAGATGCGTGCCCACCGCGATCGCCGGGACGTGCCGATCACCAGCTGAGTGGCGTTTTCGTCGCGAGCGAAATCCAGTAGCGCGGTTGGGACGTCGTCGCCGATTACAGTGTGGAGGGTGGCGCCCAGGCTGATGGCCAGCTCGCGCACCTTGCCCATCTGCGGCGCGGAGACACCAGACAGCCCGTCGCCGCGGACGACGTGGACGACCATCAGCTCGGCGCTGGACCTCGATGCGATGCGAGATGCCCGGCGCACCAGGGTTTCCGATTCCGGCCCACCCGTGACGGCGACGACAACACGTTCGCGCGCCTCCCAGGTGTCGGTGATCTGGTTCTCTTCGCGGTACTTCTCAAGGGCCGCATCGACCTGGTCGGCCAGCCACAGCAGCGCCAATTCGCGCAGCGCCGTGAGGTTTCCGCGCCGGAAGTAGTTCGACAGCGCGGCATCAACGCGCTCCGGTGCGTAGACATTGCCGTGGGCAAGCCTGCGCCGCAACGCTTCCGGCGTGATGTCGACCAGTTCGATCTGGTCGGCGGCGCGAACAACCTCGTCGGGCACCTTCTCCTGTTGCTCGATGCCGGTGATCTGGGTGACGACGTCGTTGAGGCTCTCCAGGTGCTGCACGTTGACCGTCGAGATGACCGTGATGCCCGCATCGAGCAGCTCCTCGACGTCCTGCCAACGTTTGGGGTTCCTGCTGCCGGGCGTGTTGGTGTGTGCGAGTTCGTCGACAAGCACCACCTGTGGCTCACGCCGCAACACAGCTTCGACGTCGAGCTCGGGGAACTTCTTTCCGCGGTACTCGATGTAGCGAGGCGGCACCACTTCTATGCCCGCGATCTGCTCGGCGGTTTTCTTGCGACCATGCGTCTCAACGACCGCGGCAACCAGATCGGTGCCGCGCTCCAGCCGGCGGTGCGCTTCGCCGAGCATCGCGAAGGTCTTGCCGACCCCCGGCGCCGCCCCCAAGTAGATGCGGAGCTCGCCGCGCTTCTTCTTGTAGTCGGGCCGGTCGGCCAACGGCTGGTCGGCTGTCACATGCTCATCATCCACCGGACACGTCAGTTGTTGGCGGGATACTTCTGGTCCAGTGCCAGGTTCAGCTGCAGCGCGTTGACCGTGGGCTCACCGAAGAACCCGAGCCAGCGTCCGTCGGTGTTGTCGGCCACGGCCTGCCTGATCTGGTCAGCGCTGACGCCGCGCGCCTTGGCGACCCTGTTCACCTGCAGATCGGCATAGGCGATCGAGATGTGAGGGTCCAGACCGCTACCGCTGGCGGTGACGGCGTCCGCGGGCACTTGCGGGTCGGCCGAGGCGGCGCCGCGGATCGGCACGATCTGCCCGATGCTGTAATCGTCGCCGAACTTGGCGCATTCGACGCGCACACCCTCGTAGGTGTTGAGGAACGGCGTCCGCGTCGTGTTGCACGGTTCGTTGATGCTGACCACCTTCGTCGGGTGGATGACGTTGCCGCGCGAATCGCGGGGTCCGATTACCGACAGCACCGCGCCGACACCGTCGCCGGTGCAGAACGGGCGTGATCCGTCCACACCCTCGAGCTCGCCGATGGACGCGCTACGCGAGCAGACCAAGGTGAGAAGGCTGGCCTTGTACCCGTTGTCGTCCTTGGGCAGCGACGGATCACCGGGCGTGTCAACGACGCTTTCCGGGCCGAGGTTGCTCGCGCTGGTGGCCAGCGGGTCATAGCCGTCACCGGCCGCCGAGGGCCGGCTCTGGAAGTACTGGGGCAGCGGGTTGCCGTCCTTGTCGGTGAACGACTGGCCAATGAGGCTGCTGCCCACCGGCTTTCCATTCGCCTCGATGATCGATCCGTTGGCCTGGTCCCGCAGGCCGGGTATCTGGGCGACCAGCCAGATGAACACCGGGTAGGCAAGACCGACGATGACCGTGAGGACGAGCAATGCGCGCAGCGCCGCCCAATGCTGACGAGCCAAATTTGAGATTTTCATGTCACATCCCTGGCAGGAATTGGATTACGAGGTCGATGAGTTTGATCCCGATGAACGGCGCGATGATCCCGCCGAGCCCGTAGACGTAGAGGTTGCGGCTCAACAACTTTGACGCGCTGCTCGGCGTGTACCGCACACCGCGCAACGACAACGGAATCAGCGCGACGATCACCACGGCGTTGAAGATGACCGCAGACAGGATCGCCGACTGCGGGCTGTGCAGCCGCATGATGTTCAGCAGATCCAGCCCGGGGAACAACGCCACAAACATCGCCGGAAGGATGGCGAAGTACTTGGCGATGTCGTTCGCGATGGAGAACGTCGTCAACGCGCCGCGGGTAATGAGCAGCTGCTTGCCGATCTCGACGATCTCGATGAGCTTGGTCGGGTCGGAGTCGAGGTCGACCATGTTGCCGGCCTCTTTGGCCGCCGACGTGCCGGTGTTCATCGCCACGCCCACGTCGGCCTGCGCCAGCGCCGGTGCGTCGTTGGTGCCGTCGCCCGTCATCGCGACCAGCTTGCCGCCCGCCTGCTCCTTCTTGATCAGAGCCATCTTGTCTTCCGGGGTGGCTTCGGCGAGGAAGTCGTCGACACCTGCCTCGTCCGCAATGGCCTTGGCGGTCAACGGGTTGTCGCCGGTAATCATCACCGTGCGGATGCCCATCCGGCGCATCTCGTCGAAACGCTCGCGCATGCCCTGTTTGACGACGTCCTTGAGGTGGATGACGCCGAGTACGGACGCTGTGCCGTCGACGACCTGCCCGACGACCAGGGGAGTGCCGCCCGCGGCGGAGATGCCGTCGACGATGTCGCCCAGTTCGGTTGACACGCGGCCACCTTGGGTGCGCACCCAGTCGGCGACCGAGCTGGCTGCGCCCTTGCGGAGAGTGTGTCCGTTTTCGAGGTCGACGCCCGACATCCGTGTGGTGGCGCTGAATTCGACCCAGTGCGCCTTGTCGAGTTCGCCGGGTGTGCGTGCCCGCAGCCCGTACTCCTGCTTCGCGAACACCACGATCGAACGGCCTTCCGGCGTCTCATCCGCGAGGCTGGACAACTGCGCAGCATCGGCCAACGCTTCGGGCGTGACACCGGTAAGTGGAACGAACGCCGCGGCCTGCCGGTTGCCCAGCGTGATGGTGCCGGTCTTGTCCAGCAGCAGGGTGTTCACGTCGCCCGCGGCCTCGACGGCGCGACCGGACATGGCCAGCACGTTGCGCTGCACGAGGCGGTCCATTCCGGCGATGCCGATGGCCGAGAGCAGCGCCCCGATCGTGGTCGGGATCAGGCAGACCAGCAGCGAAACCATCACAATGCCGCTCACACCGTTGTTGGTGAGTGCCAATGTATCCGGGACACCGGGGTTGTTCGCCTTGGAGAAGATCGCGAGTGGCTGCAGGGTCGCGACGGCGAACACGAAGATGATCGTGAGCGAGGCGAGCAGGATGTTCAGCGCGATCTCGTTGGGTGTCTTCTGCCGGTTGGCGCCCTCAACAAGTGCGATCATCCGGTCGATGAAGCTCTCGCCGGGCTTCTGCGTGACCTTGACGACGATGCGGTCGGAGAGCACCGTGGTGCCGCCGGTGACCGCGGAGCGGTCGCCACCGGACTCGCGGATGACTGGTGCAGATTCGCCGGTGATCGCCGACTCGTCTACCGATGCAATGCCTTCCACGACGTCGCCGTCACCGGGGATGGTCTGGCCGGCTTCGACCACGACGATGTCGCCCTGCTGCAGCAGAGGCGCGGCAACTTCTTCTTCGCGGCCCGGAGCGCCCGGGGTCCAGCCGACGAGCCGACGGGCCATGGTCGCTGTCTTGGTCCTGCGCAGCGACTCGGCCTGCGCCTTGCCGCGCCCCTCGGCGACGGCCTCGGCGAGGTTGGCGAAAATGACTGTCAACCATAGCCATACCACGGTCAGCCAGCCGAACCAGGACGGATCAGCGATCGCCAGGATGGTGCTCCAAACCGCGCCGATCTCGACGATGAACATGACCGGATTGCGCCACAGCGTGCGGGGGTTGAGCTTACGCAGCGCGTCGGGCAGCGCCTTCCACAGCATCTTCGGGTCCAGCAGTCCGCCCTGAATGCGCTTGGAACCGATGGTTTTCGGCTGTGCGTGCGGTGTATCGAGGGTGGGTGTGGTCATCAGTGAATTCCTTCAGCGAGAGGGCCGAGCGCAAGCATCGGCAGGAAGGTGAGGGCGACGAGGATCAGCGTCACGCCGGCGACCATGCCGACGAACTGCGGCCGGTGAGTGGGCAACGTGCCGATGGATTCCGGCGTCTTGCCCTGCTTGGCCAGCGAGCCGGCCAGCGCGAGGACGAAGATCATCGGCATAAAGCGGCCGAATGCCATCGCCAGTCCTAGCGCGGTGTTGTACCACTCGGTGTTGACGGTAATGCCTGCGAACGCCGATCCGTTGTTGTTGGCCGCCGAAGTGAACGCGTACAGCACCTCGGAGAGCCCGTGCGGGCCGGTGTTGAGCATGCCTGCCCGCTGGCCGGGCAGCGCCATCGCCACGGCGGTGCCGGTCAGTGCGATAAGCGGGGTGATCAGGAAATACGTCGCGGCCAGCTTGATCTCACGCGGGGTGATCTTTTTGCCCAGGTATTCCGGGGTGCGGCCGACCATCAGGCCCGCGATGAACACGCTGATGATGGCCAGGATGAGCATGCCGTACAGGCCGGAGCCCGTGCCGCCCGGCGCGACCTCGCCAAGCTGCATGTTGAACAGCGTGATCATGCCCCCGAGGCTGGTGTAGGAGTCGTGGA
>Ga0207665_10001208_pt1 | contig 17431 bp, 14 predicted proteins | sample LARL112metaG_FD_184351 | JGI IMG/M metagenome (GOLD analysis project Ga0207665, IMG submission 184351) | Corn, switchgrass and miscanthus rhizosphere microbial communities from Kellogg Biological Station, Michigan, USA - LAR L11-2 metaG... | ecosystem: Host-associated > Plants > Roots >...
AATATCTGCGCTAAAACATGGTGTGCTCCTAATCAACATTGTTATGATAGTCATTTCCTAAACTGTAAAGGAATAGAAAATAATGATGATGTATCTACATAAATACCGCTTCTAGTATCTCCTCACAGTGTTTACAACCTTCTTTATCTGCATGTTTCTGGACTATTCGCAATAAATTTATCAAAATTTCCATAGCGTCATTGCTGCCTAAAGCCTGTAATGGAGCTATAATTTTTTGTTCCTTCGTTGTTATCTTAGTTGTAGTCACTTGATTGAAACTTTTATCTAAATTATATAACTACTAGATCCCCATTGGTACAGTCTCCCCCTATTGTTGTAGGGGCAATTCACATCATTTTTATACTAAAATGTTCTATACTCGATTCAAACCTTAAATACGCTATACAAAACGCGTACACATGAATAGCACTAGAAGAGTATAGCACAGACGAGACAAATTAGGATAATTGATTAAGATCGCTATAAAATTATCTACTTGATTATGCAATTCTTAACATGGTAGACAATTATTAGAACAACAGGATTAATTAATTAATTAATTATTATAATACAATACGCAAAATTCAACACACTAAACTTAGATAATATAGTGATATCTTTAGTTGATATTGATCATATTATCATATCATTAGTAGATTGATTGTCCAAATATTACATCGAATTAATAATATATATAAGAACAGCTTATCTGATAGACAGATCAGTATATTGAGTTGATTTAGCCTAAATTTGAGATCAAGACAGACGATAGATATTTCATTATAATTGTAGTTCTTGCAAATCCTCTGTCAGCAGTAAATATAGTATCTATAGTCATTTCTATATCTAGTCTATCTAATCACTTTCAGTCTGGCCAAAAAGTGAGTCTTTTATACGGTACACTTACAAAATTTTTAACACATTACCTAAATCTGTCGAGTTAGATGGAATAGTACAAAATAGCAAAAAGATGTAGTCTCATCCGAATGTAAAAGTGTATAGCTGAAATCCTTTTCCTTTCACATTAATAATTATTGAATGTACCCCATAGCTATCATGCAAAGCCAAATTATACAATCTTTGACCATTTAATATGAATTTGCCATCATTGTTTAAATCTGTACCAATCGATTTTATTGGGATCTTTGAATTACCATCCTCAGTAACTGTTCCAGTTTGCCCCTTTCCTGACGCTACTATATTGACAGCCTTGGCATAATATGTTAGGATTATGCTCCCACTATTACCCTGAAGTTCTATATTGTCACGATTGTTTTTCCATTGACCATCTAAATATACAATATTAGGCTGTAAATTAGTATTTGAAGGAATAGTGTATGTTACGGTTTGTTCTGGCTCAAAGTTTTGACTATTACCTAAAGGAGATCTTGCATAACTATATCCAAGGTATAGTTCAGGCGTAGTTTGCTTCGATAAATCAATATATTGAAGACTCTTTGAATTGATTGTTGGTGCTGTTTTAGTGCTAAAGCTTATTTGTTTAAGGCCGTCAAGAGCTGCTCTTTCTGCAAGCAGGGATTGAATTGTCTTCTCTGTTTCAGCATATCCGCCCTCACCTATATGGTCTTCTCTTATATATCCTTGTGCATCTATGAGGTAATGTCTTGGCCAATATTGGTTTCCGTACGCATTCCATGTACCAAGATTATTATCTAACACGACAGGATACATAATTCCAAATTTTTGAACTGCAGTTTTCACGTTGTCATAATTCTTTTCAAATTCAAACTCTGGAGAATGCACTCCAATTATTACAAATCCTTTGTCAGCATATTTTGAGTACCAATCATTCAGGTAGGGTATTGTTCTAATGCAATTGATACAACTATATGTCCAAAAATCTATTAGTACTACTTTACCCTTATAATTTGCAAGATGTATTGGTTGATTGTTGTTTGGGGTATTGAGATAACCAGAGATCTGTGTCAGATCGGGTGCTTTTTGAAACTGTGATTTATCAATATTCGTGAATTTATTCTTATCAAGGTTTATTGTTATGATATTTCCATTCTTTGAGGTTGCTGCAGAAATGGCTTTATCTATTTTTTGTTGTTGTATTATAGAGGACGATTTATTAAATGATGGATTATTAAAATAGATGGCAAAACCTACAATTAAGGTTACAACAGCAATTGCCATTATTGCCGCGCTTATGTTATCCTTATTTTTGAAAAAAGTCTGCTTAGTCATTGTCCTCAGAACATCTCCTACTACAATAGCTGTATCCTATCTTTGACTGTGATAGATTGAAGCATCATCATGGTGATCCCTCCAATTTAATTAACTGATCAGCAAGTGGTATATTGGAGAGCAAAGTCAATTGATTTGTGAACAGGAGTATACCTACTATTATCAAAATACTACCCATAACTAAATTAAAGTATTTCAGATGTTTTACCATTTTTCTAATTATTCCTGTAGCCTGAGAGAAAAATGCTCCAGTAATTAAAAATGGTATTCCCAGACCCAGGGAGTATGCCAATAATGAGTTATATGCTGCTCCTGGTTGCGTAGCAGCTAATGCAAAAGTACTCCCTAATATAGGACCTACACATGGAGTCCATCCTGCTGCAAATGCGGCTCCAAATACGAATGATGTGATATAGCTTGTCTTAAATCTAGGTATCTTGGTCATCTTTTTTTCAAAATTTAGGTTTCTTAGTTTTGTTGAAAGTATTAAATACGCTCCAAATCCTATAATCACAACTCCTCCAATGAATGTTAATGAGTGCTGAAAACCATTAGCTCCAACAGTTGATACAAGTACACTATTTAGTATTACTCCCAGTACTGCAAATATCAAAGAAAAACCAAGGACGAAATAAACCGTATTAAGAAATATGTTAAGTCTTGTTCGTCTTCCAAGCGTTAGCGTTGGTGATGATGATTTTATTGTACTATTATTGGTTGTCGTTGTTGTAATTCTCGCAGTTCTCCCAGCTCTGTTTTCATCAATATTGGTTATTGTAGAAGTACGATTATTGTCATCATTCTTTTCTAAATCTTTAGCTTCGTTAGCAGCTGAACCTGAGAGATATGATATAAATCCAGGTAATATTGGAAGTATGCATGGAGAGAGAAATGAGGCTAAACCAGCAGCTGCTGATACGATTATGTTTGCTTCATTTATCATTTCTACTATTAATCAGCTCCTGATATAATGATCCTAAACAGAAAGAATAAAGGCTGTCATTATCCATCAGGAAAAGTTAGCCTTATTAATATTAATACTTATTTCCAATTATATTCCAGATTATTTCCGGATGGTTAACAACCAAATTACTTAAATTTCATCTTTTTGATCAGTTCAGGTTATGTTAAATTTGTAAGGGACATTAGCAGTAATATTAAACGAGATAGAAGAATAACATTTTCAAGATTCGAATGTGTTAAGAATATTTATGGAAGAACAATTTTTAAACAATACTGGTCTGATGTATTTTATGTTAACAGGTTCTCCTATTCAGATATGTTTTCTCCTGATGTGCCTTTCTACGCTCCAATGCCTTATAGGCGACAACTCCATGCAATTAGGGTAGACCCATTTGTTTTCAAAGACTACACCAATTACTTTTATATCCTGAATTGCAGTGTTACACCGGTGTAACACCGGTGTAGCACCAAGGTAATGAATAACTTGATCTAAGATAGTAAAATATTAACTTATTGATGACTTATTTGGCCCTGTTAATTAGCGATAAATCTATAGCTGTAAACAGTATCTCATATTCAATGAGTTTATTTGAATGTGACAGAACATTCATAGAGACAATATTGCTTGCGTTATTATAATTATATTTTCTAGGCCTAAGTAAGTTTCAGAAACACATCTAAGGCAATCCAATTACTTAAAAGAGAGAGTGGGAGTCATGCTGCTATATGGAAATGGGTTCAGAGATTCAATCCCAGATGTTTATACTGTTATAAAAGAGTAGCAGCCTTTCTATCGATGGAACCCTGATGCTGATCGGTTCTGACTAGGCTTGGTTATGAGTTGCTGTTGTAGAACCAACGCACAGACAAATTCTTGGAGTTTACATCTCAAGACATAGGAATATGATTGTAGCTGAAGCATCATTGCAAACGTTGATCAAGATTTATGGCAAACCATACTGTATATTCAGATGGTGGAATATGGTATCCGAAATCATGTATATCATTGAGACTAGAGCATAGATTACATTCGCCATATGAGAAGAGTATAGTTGAAAGAACTGTAGAATATCTAAAGTGTAGAACCCAAAGCATTTGATGATTATTATCCATGTATGAGAGCTGGATTATGCAACCTTAGACACGTCCACAAATGGCTCATTCTGTTCATATTTATGCAGAATGGAGTTATAAAATCTAGTACTAAATTTGACAAGCCAAGGAGGTGGAAATATCTCTAAGTTAACAGGACCATTTCTTCATAGGAAGAGAATAAACAGCAAATTTTGTGAATGCAACTAATTGCAAATATGCGCGATTTAATATTATAATTTCTATATACCGGGTAATATGAGTAAGGCCCATTATATGCCAGACTATCTGTCAACTAATTGTTGCGCCTGTATCTAAGTAGGGATGAAGGTAAGTAGGGATGAAGGGATTCCCTGGATAAATCTCTAAAATATATTTATTTTATTTTACTTTTTCAGCTTGTAATAAAGAATAGGTCAAAGCAGTTAGAGATACAGCAAGAAAGGAGATGAATATGACAAGAACTGACTCCAACAATCAGATCATCATCGATTCAAATCATTTAGGAATTCTTGGTAAAGTTCTGGATAATGTTTTCAAGTCACAAAGAATAAAAATCATAAACAATAGGCATTTCCTTTTATGTAATATTTAGCTGAATTGCTTTTAACAAAGATACAGCGTTATTCTCTGCACCTACCATCAACGTATATTTTCCTGGTTTTAAATCTGCTGAAGGAGTAAAAATTAATCTGATTTTCTCTACATTCTTCTTTGAGGTATCAATTGTAAATGAATTCTTGCTAAAATATGCCTGTGAATTCCCAAGATCTCCAGTTGATGTGAAAGTTCCAGATACGATCATATGGATAAGATTATTATCAATTTCATCTTTAGGATAAAATGAAGACTGCGATCCTGTTGTTTTAATTTTAATATTGATCTTCTCACTTTCTCCTCTTTTAACTGTTAACTCTTTCATATCTGACTTTGAAGAAGAAACTCCTACAGAAAATGGCAGATGTCTATCAGAAACATCTATTTTACCAATCTTATTTTCTGACCACTCTGTAAACCAGACCTGCATAGCTTTTTCGTTATTATTATTGTTGCTATTGCTATCACTATAACTATTGTCAGTAGAAAACTGTAAAACATTAGCAATACCGCATGTTCGTCGAGTATTATTGTTACTATTAATGGCGCTAGAACTTACTGTATTATCAAACGAAGAACATATGCCCCACAATATGTTTTGTGATGGAATCCAATACTCTACTAGCGTTCCATGCGAAGGATCAAATCTGGCGATCTTGTTTCCTTCCCATTCGTTAAACCACAAAGACCTACCAGACTTTTTAATCCAGTATGGAAGAGTATAAGCATGTTTAGAGATATTAGTAATATTATCACTATTATCTTTTGAACTGGATATACCATTAATGCCACTAAAGATCCTAGAAGATGCATGTGAAGTAGCAAATTTTACAATGCTAATATTATTGTTATCATCGTTAAGTCCATGTGATTTGAATCTATAAAATATGCTTGTGCCTGCATTTGTAACCCATAGATCTCCAGAATCTGGGTCTACAGTCATTCCTAACGGTGAGCTTATTTCTTTAGGTAACTCGAACTTGTTGAAAGTTCTCGTATCTAATTTATACCTTATTAAGTAACCTTTCTTAGAATATGCCATTACAGAGATCCAAATGTCATGCCTTTTACTATCATATGCGAGCGAGCCAATTGTAACATAAATAGGATCGATTCCTTTAAAATCATTCGCAACAGGAAGAGCAATTTGAGAAATTCCTTCTGACGTTCCATTCTTCAGTTTAGCAATGTTGGCATACCAAAGTGACTCTGAATATGTGCCTACAAAGAAGATAATATCGTCGTTATTATTACCAATATCATCGGAAGCAAATTCCATAGAAATTGGGTATGTTGTACCGAAATACTGTGAGCTACCAGGGATCTTGTATATTTCGAATTTTTGTGATGATTTAATAAATCGCCAAATTGCATTTCCTTTCTCGTCTGTAAACCAAACATCTCCAGTTTTTCCATTAACTTTCATATCCCATATTTGAGAAAAGCTATGAGAATCTTCACGCGGGCTCCATTCTGGGATGATGTGCTCTTGATCGAATCTCTTTTCTTTAATATTATAGCTCCCTAACACACCATTTTTGGTCGATGCATACCAGACCTTTTTTGCATCATAATCGAAAGCAATTCCTAGAGGCATTTCACAAGCCTGCGGAAGAACATATTCAGTTACATAAATATTATAATTAGCTTCTGCATTAAGACCGCAAAACTCATGTTGAAATTTTCTGAAAGAGTCATTATCGTAGTTATTACCAATAATGGTATTCCCTTTTTTGAAGTCTACTTGATTTGTAATGGAGGACTGGTTCTTATTATCCTTCTTCATTTGCAAGGTTTCTTCAGTGTCTAAAATTTTTATATTTTGTTGATTCGATAATAGATTACTGGTACTATTATTAGATTTTATATTGTGAGTAATAATTTCTGGAATGGCCATCAAATTTTTTTGTTCACAAAGATAAATAATTGAAATAATTAGAGACACTCCTATCAGAGTTAGAATAGTTAGAATAGTTTTTGACACAACAGACACAAAAGTGGTTCATACTAATTAAATCTTATTTGTCATTGTGATGACAAAAATAATGCTCTTATTAAGAATCAACATTTGGAATGGATGCGTAGATATTATGAATATATCGTATTAGATATTAAAAATAGACTATATAATATTAATTCATTGTTCAGTGAATGTCTAAATTAGGAAAAAATTGCTCGAGTTTTATATGGCTCAATTTATTGTCGAAATTATGAGTAATCAGATAGGAAGCAATAAAATAAATGGAAAAATATTTATCCTCATATCTGGACTTGTATGCAAAAAATAGTCAGAAAATAGATGGATTATTTTTTATATGTTTAGTTTGCCATAGTTGCCATTTGATACCCACCCCGAGGTCGTAACAACTTCCTAAAATAGCCAAAAGAACTGGTGTATGGATAAATGGTCTTAAATTCCACCAGTAGTAGCAAACTTTCCTAGTGATAGTAAAGCGTTACTACTAAAATTATACTATATCTAGGGGTGCTATTGCTGGAAATAAGGATTTGACAGTTATCACATGATTCTTTCGCAGTGTGTTAGTAGATATGAATAGATGACTGTCCTATTAAACCCCTTGTTATACTAAAGGATTGACTGGGTTATCCGCTTGTCTATAAATTTATGCATGGAATGCTTCTACGATTGGATCCTCATTGACACTAGACTATTACTCATGTTATTTTTACTCATATATGATAATCAAGTAATGGAATTCCAAATTAATCACGTTCATGCTCGCAACCAACGCAAATACAGTAGCGCTTCATAGTTTTCAGATCATTTGTTTACATGACAACCGCTATCTAGAATCTCGCATGTACTCGTCGCGCCGCCTCAACCACGACTCGGTCTCATTTCGCCCCTTGGGTGCCCGGTCGAGCCACTGGTACATCCCCCAGAGCACGTCGAGGCCTCGCGCATAGGCTGAGTAAGTGTGGTAGATGACGCCGTCGGAGAGCGCGAACGCGCTCATGCCCGGTGCCTCGCGGGTGTAAGTAGGGACATCGGTACCGGTCATGGCAGCGAACACTTTTGGCGTCAGCGCCAAATCATCTTGACGTCGGTCTTGACGGCCCTCTGAATCGGCTTCCGAACCTGAGGTTATGCCACCCTTGTGATAGTTATAGTACAGGTTGCCGGAGCGCTGCTGCTCCTCTGTGAACGACGTGTTGAAGTCATAGTTAAAGTCGCTGTCCAGTGACGACGCCCACATGAATGTCCAGCCCATGCGGCGCTTGTAGGCCTGAAGCGAGGCGATCGGGGCGCGTGAGACTGCAATCATCGTGACGTCGTGGTGCTCAAGGTGCACGGCAAAGCCATTGAAGCCGTCAGCGATCGCAGAGCATGCCGGGCAGCCGCCAGTGTACTCAGGGCCAAACATGAAGTGATATACAAGGAGCTGCGAGCGTCCTCTGAACAGATCGGCAAGGGATGCCGTGCCCTCGTCGGTCTCGAAACGGTACTCCTTATCGATTCGAACCCACGGTAGGTTCTGCCGCCACTGCGCCAGTTCGTCGTTATGCCGCGTCAGCGCCTTCTCGGCCTTGAGCAGCTCCAGCCTGGCCGCAAGCCACTCTTCACGCGTTCCGATCTTGTGGTCAGTCATTGTTTCTCTCCTTCTTGCTGCCAAAAAAGCCCTTCTTTTCTGCAATTACCACGAGGCGCTGCGAAACGAGGCCGTTTACCACCATCTCCATGAGGGTCTTGTCAAGCCTCGTGACCTTGGCTATCTTGCCTACCGACTTCGTCCCCCTTCGAATTACGTCAAGCATCATTAAGTGGTTCGAGCTATCGTTCATACACGGCATGACATTATTTTAATAAACACAGCATTTAAGTTATTTACTAGACTGAGTCCTGTGATAGTGCAGCGTCCTGTAGAGAACTATCATGGTCGCGGCGTTCAATATCCTGCCTGAGGATCAGCTTTTTAACCTTTTTTGCGCGCACAAACTCCAGTCTGATATCTAGACGATATTCGTAAGATTGTGCTATTTCCATTTCCTCCTTGGTATCTCCAAGACCAAAGTACATTAGGATGTTCTAAGCAATTCCTGTGCTATTTCAGTCTCAATCATTGACTGTACTAACAGAGTTGCAACTTTATTCGCCTATCTTCAATTTGTATTTGTATTTATGCATTACCAAGGTTACAATATGCGATCTACTCTTTTGTGAAGGTTATGTTTACGTATTTGATGGATTGACATGAAAAAGGTCCCTTTAAGAAAAAGATAATTCATTAATTAATTCATCTAGAACATATGAAATGCTCATCTCTAAAACAGCCATATGCAGATCTTTTGGTATCAGGAAAAAGATCATAGAATTGAGAAATTGGAACACCAAACTTACAGGAAAATTCTTGATACATGCTTCAAAAATATCGATAATGGAAGATCGGAATCCTTAGGTATCGATTACAAGAAACTTGTGCAAGGAGCGATAATAGGAAGTGCAATTCTGTATGACATCAAACAATATAAAAAGAAAACTGAACGTGAAAAAGATAGAAATAAGCATTATGCAGATATAAAAAATTTGGTTCCTGCAAATATGGATTTATGATAAAGAATTCACATAGACTTCGAAGTTGAGTATACTGTTAGATCGTAGGTAAATCATCTATAATTTGGTCTATTCCTACTATCACGAAATTTACCAATCAATCTTTCTTTATTTTTGAGATTATAGGCATTAACTTGAGATAAGATGAATAGCAAATTCTTTTCACCACCATTTGAACCTGTAGAAACCATATAAACGGCTGATTTATCAGAGTATTTCTATAAAGTGGAGGACAGCGAGTCTTCTAGACGTACTCTAATAGTCATGGTGGTTTTGGATTCAACTGTAGAAGAACTTTACTTTTGCAGTTGCTTCTGCAGAGAGGTCATAATAGCTTAACATTTTAAGTATTTAGTCAGGATGGAGTAATATATAAGCAAAAGATTCCATTAGATACGTTTGGGAAGGAGTAATCACGCCAATTGTAGATTATGCATTAACCAGGACAAACGATTAGACCCTAAACGCAAAGCGTTAATTATTAGGCATGGAAGGATATTTAGCTGTCAGAGCTGTTGCTTTTGATCATTGTATAGCCACCTGCATATTAAATGCTGATGTTTTTAATAGTTACTATGCTTCCATATCAGGCTTTCCTAAATCCTTACCAATTGCAATAGAGCGGTAATTCAAAAATTGTTAATACACTGCTTTACAATTTGATGGAATCTGATCTAAATGTAAGGTTTAACAAGAGATATGGAAGGTGGACAGCTGGAGTTAATACACCGTTTAAACTCTACAAAAGTCCAAAATTACACTATAAATATTATACAAACATTAAATGTCAGACACTAGTCCTTGGAGCTGATAAAACGATCTATCAGGATCGGATTCTGATACTACTAAATCGTCATCCCCATCAGGGTTTGATCTTGCATCATCACATACTGGACATCATCAGCATACAACGTCACACAAAAGATCCGATCACAAATCATGCGATCCTACTTTAACAACATTTTCAACCTTTTTGGATATTGTCTTCTCGCCTTAGAAGACTTTGCATACACAAATACACATAGTGGGTCTTCCTTTATTACTTCTATCTTTACTTGTTAGGGATAGCGAATTTGACTACATATTAATAAAGCGTGCGATAATAAAGGAACAACTTTTTTTAAATTCATTATCGACGATGGCGCTATGAATGTAGTAACAGAACAATGGGTGGGGACACAAGATATTGTAAGATGTCTAACAGGAATATCTCGATATTATGATCAGTGGGAGCCCCCCATTACAATTCAGTTGTGCCTTATAGCCTCAAAGTCCAAATCTTGAATGCGATACTCATTTTGACAGTATCCTTATTAGATACGCTCTCTCACATGAGATAGAAAGGTATGAAAGATCGATGAATCTCCGTCAATTAGTTGGTCTTAATAGAAATTGGCATATTGGAACGAGACAAGAAAAAGACAAGATATTCGAAGAAGTTATAGGATATGATGATATAAAAAAGGTATTCAGGATGGCTCTAAAGTCAGATGAGCCAATCCATGTATTGTTGGTCGGTGCACCAGCTAGTGCGAAGACAATCTTCCTTGAAGCACTGATGCATAAGTTGGGTGATAAGCAAGCCTACTTTGCTATTGGAAGTAGTAGTACGAAAGCAGGAGTAGTCAATATGCTATTCATGAAAGAGCCAAAGTATCTGATGGTTGATGAAATCGACAAAATGTCTGCAAGTGACCAGGCAAGCCTGCTTGGTCTGATGGAAACGGGTGAGATGGTAGAAACTAAGATAAATAAAACTAGAAGCATTAAACTGAAGACATGGGTATTTGCCACCGCTAATACAACAACAAGATTATCGAAACCATTACTCACAAGATTCATGGTGTTTAGTCTTAAACCGTATACATACGAAGATTTCGAAGAAGTAACCGTCCATGTTTTAGGAAGACGATACAACGTAAAGATGGACTTGGCTATTGTAATTGCCAGTGCAGTATGGCACAAAATGGGTACACCAAACATAAGGCAATGTTTAAAGATCGCAAAGATGACTAAGAAAAAGGAAGACGTTGAATGGCTTATCGATACTATGGGGAAGTATCAAGATAGGGGAGAGGATTGGAACGAGTAAGGTTATAGTAAGAATCCAACAAGAATTTTAATTGGATTCATATAGGGATCTTGGCAACGATGGCAACAAATTGGGAACACCGAAGACACCAAAGATAGATGAACTAGATATAGCATCAGATTAAACATAAGTCATTATCTTTGATCGGTAAAACTGGGCCTGATTATATTGAAGCTGGAGTTGTCCTTGGAACGGTGGGTCTTCGTTAATTGCAGATAAGACCAATGCTCCGACTGAAGTAAGATTGTCGGCCTCCATAATATGTTAAATGAACAAGGTTCGAAGTAGTCAAAGAAGAAAAATCTGGTGTGTTTACAAAGCGATAAAAAGTACCGTAAATTTTTTGGCATAGCCATAGCGGCCGTGTTATATTAGGTCCAGACAACCAAATCAAATGGCGTCCATCAATATCCGCAGTGGTTGAGACTTTGTCCCCACCATTGGACTAAAGTATGTTGACTACCTAACAATATGCTTCAGTTTATTAATTATTCTTATAGTCGTGTAGATATCTCACTGTGGTGAGTGTAAATCCAAACACTGGTAGAAGACTACAATCAGGTCTATCAATTCCAGCCCTTCACCAGTTTCTATTAATTCACCACTTTTACTAGGTATGTGACTAGACCAATTTCTTTTATCAGGTTTATCATTGTGCATGAATCTTGTATTTATGACTCGTTAACTCCTTCTTGCTATCAAATAGGACATTACAATTATACATTTAGACTCAAAATCACCTGGATAGGTGAATCGCTTTTCTCGATTTGGAGGGATCAGGGCATATTAACAAAGTTTTAAGCTAACCCTATCCATAAACAAAATTAATAAATCTCAGCTATCTTTTGTCCTCTCTTTTCTTTACTACACCACGGCAGTATCGGAAAGGTTCCAGCGACGCTATTGGCCTATCGAATTAGGAGTCTCTAATATACTAATCTGGTTTAGTTATTATACCCCAATGTTATCTTGGAAGCCACGATTTAGCCTCAACTAAGAGAGATGATAATAACTAGAAGATCATGACGCTTCTAAATAATCCTAATTTATACAGTATTTGGCGCGCCTCATGATAGATATGGCTTCTATTATTATTGTCCATATACTCAGTCTATAGATTTGATCTCTCAATCCAGAAAACTCCTTTAATATGATATATTTCATAACGTTAATAGAAGACACTCTTTTCCGATATGACTATAGCTGACTTCAAAAATCAGATATTGTTCGATTTGATAGAATTTACCATGTGATAGAATTAAATACATGTTCACTTCGACTAATGTGCTACTACCTATAAATTTGTAGAGTCAACAGTTTTGTTTGATAATCAATTCATTACAGGCCTTCATGGTTAGAGCTCAATTCTTATATGCTATCCACAGTCAAGTTTATGAGACAAAATATGGCAGATTCAGTAGAAAACTGGGAATCACTAGTTCAAAAAACTGTCAGATCAAGTGAAGGAAACTTAATAGGAAATGTTGATGCAGTGGATGAAAATTCTATATTGGTGTCCACAGAAGGCGGAAGAACAAGATACAAGATACCAAAACATATTGTTCAGGGTTTTGATGGTCATCAAGTATCACTCAATGTACAGAAAACAGAGCTAGAAAGATTCAAGGGAGCCGAAACTGAAGGCTTTAGAGAAGTAAAGTAAAATAATGGTAAGAGCAGTAGCCTCCGCCTACTAGCTAATGGACTAATCATTATTTCTTTCATTATATACAAATAATAGTATTGAGAATATCCTATTACCACATATTTCCAAACTCATATCTCAATCGTCTGTAGACATATCTTATTATCCTACCCGGCCTGGGCAATCCATTATCCGATAATATTGAGTTTTTTGGACTCAAATATATCAATCTACACATACGCATTATTTTATGCTAGTCTTTTGCCCATTTTTTCATTCAGATTAACAAATGGCTGACTGATTCAACTAATTCTTGTCCCTTATTGGCTAATCTATTTTACTTTGGGCGGGATCTCATTGTATGCTTGTCTTTCTAGAATTCCCCTTTCAAGTTCCTCTAGCCTTTTCGCTAATGTTTTGCTAAAGCCCACTTTCAGTGTGTCCTTGAATTTTAGATATCTTACAGGTATGGTAGTGTAACATAATGGGATTAGAATTTCAAGAGTTCCTTTTTTGTAATTATTTTACGTAGTTTAGTAGTCTTTCATAGTCGTATCCGCATTATATCATTAAAATCACAATTTTGAATACCCTCAACAAGTGGTAACTCTGTTCTTGTTTTCCCTCCTGTAAATAAAACAGCAGAATTTAAGCAAAGTCGAAGTTAATGTTATTACACCAAAGATCGTAATCAGAGAATATATGAGTAAAGGCAATAGTATACAAGATAAGGAAGAAGGAAGAAAAGTCAAACAGTTGAACCAAGAAATCATGTTAGTTTTTGAGAAACATGCTGCGCCCTTCGGACATGCCTCAGCATCGTTACTTAGCGTATTATATTTTATTTCAGAAAGGTATGGAAAGTCCCATCCAGAGAACAGAAAGATACTTTCGGATTATTTTAGAACAGAGTTTGACAAATTTTTGAAGAAACTTGCTGAACAGCAGCAATAATACTCCACCGGCCACTACAAAAGATAAGAGTTTTTTCGTAATTCTCTATTGTGCTTTTCCAAATTAGCTTGTTCTAGCATGTTTATTGTATGATTTAAAATAACGACATCACCAATTGTCGTCATGGTAATGCTGCAATAGTAGATAGAGTGAGAGAGACTTTATATGTTAAAGTTTTTTATTTATTAAAGTGTAAACTTTTCCTAGCGAATTTCGTTATATAATTATTCTGCAGATTTACTGTGTCATTTAATAGTAAAGCCATAACACATAGGACTTGGTTACAACCAACCTTTACATACATATTATGCACACACTTATTACACATTCAGGAAAATGTTGGATTTGTCAGAAGTAACATGGAATGATATTAAAGTGCCGCAAACTGAAAGAGCATCTGGTAACATGAAACAACTAGTCTATCAGACTTCTAAAATGGAGTTTAGGAATGAGGTAGTCAAGCAGTAACAGTAGAATCTATGTCACTATGCATAACTTCGGTTTATACATACGAAAGTTTACTAGTTTCAGATTTCTAACATAATTCTACCATCTCTTTCTTTAGCAAACAATGCCTGCAATGCCTCTTTTGTTTCATCTAGCTTAAACTTTTTCCATACTCTGATCTTCAGTTCTTTAGACATGTCTATGATTTCCCTGAAATCACTTCTAGTTCCGCCAGTAGATCCTATCAACTTGACTTGTCTTGAATATAATGATTGAACGTTTAACTTAACATCTGCACCTGTTAGTCCTCCAAATGTCACTAACCTTCCATTCGCACCAACAGATTCAAAGCTACTCTCCCATGTCCCAATTCCCAACGAATTTAGAACTACATCAGCCATCTTTCCATTAGTAATCTTTTTTACTTCTTCTATTACCTTGTCATATTCATTGATAATATAATCAGCACCAAAATCCTTTACCCAGCCGTCCTTAGAAACAGCTATGACCTTTGCTCCTATTCTGTTAGCAAACTGAACTGCCATAATTCCTGTGTTTCCCGAAGCACCAAATACAAGCAAGAATTCATTCACTTTAAGTGCTGCTTCTTTAAGCGCATGATATGGTGTTATGGTGGTTACAGGCAGACTCGCTGCAATCTCCCATCCTATATTATTTGATATTTTAAACACATTTTTCTCTGGAATAGCAACATATTCTGCAAACCCTCCATTAGTCATAACACCAATTATCCCACCGCTTCTGCATAACATTTCGTATCCATCAAGACACATATCGCATACGCCATCAAATACTCTAGCGTAAACTACAACTCTATCACCTTGTGTCAAGCTCGATACATGTTTTCCAGTCTCTTCTACCACTCCGGCTATTTCAGCTCCTGGTATGTGTGGTATTGGCTTAATCTCTCGGGCACCAGATATTGCAAAATGATCTATTGGATTTATACCGGCCATCTTAACTTTTACAAGCACATCATGCTCTGTTATTTTTGGTTCTTCGGTGTCTTGTTTTATCCTTAGATTTTCTAAACCGGGTTTTTCGAAAATGGCAGCTTTCATCCATTCAAGATGATTTTAGTTTTATATAATCATTTTTTAAGGCATATTACTTGTAATTGGTGTTCTGGTGAGGACATAATATGAAGTGGGCATGAATATGGATCAAAAGAGGGTTTGTTGGCTAAAAAACAAGATCCAAGGGACATTTATAAAAGGAATAATAATCAGTATGAGATATCAACTGCTTTGCAGAGCCAAAGAAGAGAACATGAATATTAATCTAGCAATAGTAGCAGCAAATAATCATTATGCTGGATTTGGTTCTGGAACTGCTAACACTTTTAGAAAAATGTTGGATTTGTCAGAAGTGACATGGTAGAATGTTAGAGTGCCCCAGAGAGAAACAGTATCTGATAACACAAAACAAACCAGTCTATCAGATTTTTTGAAGAATGATGGATTAATAGATTAATAGATTAATTAACTTGTGCATGTATTTCAGTCATCCAAGACCTATCAAATAACTTTTAGACTATGTAACCTGCCTTTGCATTTATTTATTTATACTTATCATCAAAATTTTGTATACATCGGTTAGACATTTAGGTAATGCTAGATACTTTCTTTAGTTTACCTCGTAACTCTGCTTGCATCCATAGAGTCTCAAATATCGAAGCATACGATAAGACTGTTGATTCGCTGTTTGAATAAGTTGCCAATCCAAGCACTTCCAAAGCAGAATCATATTCATCATAATCGAATCAACCTCGTCGGTCATTTTATTATCTAATTTATGTTGACAGTTCTCGCCTATGTCCAGGTGACGAGGCTTGAAATATAATAGGTTGCATATTTCATTGCCAGTCAAACCGTGCTTTGAATACTATGCTAATAAAGAGAAAGGCTTATCCTACAATATGGAGGATTGATAAACGATTATAGTTATGGTATATTGATTTTCTGGTTTGCCATTGCCGTTTTGGTTGTATTGGATGAATGCGATACCATTTTAGTATATATATCCATAAGACTAAACCATAGGATATAAGCGTATATTATATATGAGATTATATACAAATAATAGTATTGTTACTGATTCAATCAGTACAAATATAATCTATAGATTGTAACTCCTCACGGTCTATGTCACATACTTTGCTACATTATTGCAGATAAGCATTTAGCAAAAGACACTGCTAGACCACAGTCACATCTACACCTTTGACCACATTACCGATTTGGACTATGCTTCATCAAGGATTAGGCCACAGACTATAATTCCTGATAAAGCCAGATAATAGAAATAGACCATGAGAGGGACTCTCGCCTGCTCTGTAACTCTGTCTTTTTCCTTGTCCTAATGTGTGAGAGAGTATTTCCCCTGCAGTTCATTTGTTCTTAGTCACAAGGCACTTTCATTTCTTCTGGAAAATGCAAGCTGCTTATTCCCTTGTCTGCCGACTGACCATTAAGTTCTGGATATATGTAATAACATCGCTCCTTATCTGGCTTATCTTCCTCAATCTGAACCCTATAGGCATTAGCCCAAGGATCCTTTCGAATACCTGTAACCTGCCAGGAGACTTTCATACCTGAAGTACCGCCGGCGATTCTGAAACTGCTGTGGTTATGATTATAATCGTTATTGATTGCCTGCAGAGTTATGTACTATCTCAGAATATTGAATATTGTATTCCATTTGTCTCCTTTTACCGCTATATATATAGCTTAGAAGGGATATACCATAATACAGTAACTTGTCTATTATCGATTCCTGGGAACGAACTGTGCATTGTCTTTTCTGTAATTCCGTGGCTACCCTCAAGCCTACCAAG
>Ga0207665_10001210_pt1 | contig 17426 bp, 19 predicted proteins | sample LARL112metaG_FD_184351 | JGI IMG/M metagenome (GOLD analysis project Ga0207665, IMG submission 184351) | Corn, switchgrass and miscanthus rhizosphere microbial communities from Kellogg Biological Station, Michigan, USA - LAR L11-2 metaG... | ecosystem: Host-associated > Plants > Roots >...
GGCAAAAATCTCGGCCGCGCTGGCCCACCTCGACGAACTAAAAGTCCCCTACATCTCAGTCCTCACCGACCCGACCACGGGCGGCGTCACTGCCTCGTTCGCCATGCTAGGCGACCTGAACATCGCCGAGCCCGGCGCCCTGATCGGCTTCGCAGGTCCACGCGTCATTGAACAAACCATCCGCCAAAAACTCCCGCAAGGCTTCCAGCGCAGCGAATTCCTGCTAGAACACGGCATGCTGGACGCCGTAGTCCAGCGCCGCGACCTAAAACCCTACATCTCCCGCGCCCTGGAATTCATGTCCAAAGCCGCCTGATCGCTGAGCTCCTCGGCCCGCATCAGTGAGGCGCCAGCCAAACGCAGTCGAAAAACCTCTGTATTCGATACCAACACCTTCGGTGCCCCAGGTTCGCGTCCGCTCTCTGGACGCTAACCTGGGCTTCGTCGATACTCACCGCCCGCGATCCCCCACCACAGCCCGCCCTGGCGTCACTCCCTCCACCACCGTCCCACCATCAACCACCACGGTCCCATTCACCACCAAATACCTCACCCCCACACTCGGCACATCCGGCTTCTCGAACGTCGATTGATCCCGAAACTTCTCCGCATCAAACACCACCACATCCGCGTCCGCCCCCACCTGTACCCGCCCCTTCTTCCGCGCAGCCACCGTACTCCGTTCCAACCGCAGCGCCGGCATATACGACATTTTCCGCACCGCCTCCATCAATGAAATCGTGCGCCGGTCATGCACATACTGCGAGAACGTTCTCGCAAACGTCCCCGGATTCCGCGGATGCCCGCCAAACCCATCGCTCGCCACTATAGTCAGCGGATTCGCCATCACCTCATCGACCACGGACTGCTTGTTGTTAAACATAATGATGATCTGCGGCTTGGGCGACGCATGCAGCTGTTCGAACCGCTCCTTGGTCAGCCTCTCCCCGGTATTCGGAATCATCAGATCCGAATACTCCATACCTGCTTTTTCCCGCCACCCCGGATTGAACAGGGCCGAATTGATCTGCGTCATGCCCGCTATATAAGGATAGGATTCGGTCGTCACATCCAGGCCACGCGCGCGTGCCCCAGCCACCATCCGCAAACACTCCGGAGCATCCCCCAAGCAACTGCTGTTGATGTGCACGATATGTAGCGCCGCTCCGGTCACTGCGGCCGCCGCAATCACCTCCCCTACCGACTCCACCCGCTCCCCGCGCATATGCACAAACACCGGCACCGCCCGCTCCGCCGACACGCGAAACATCTCGATGATTTCCTGCCGGCTCGCGCCGGGCGTGTACTGAATGCCCATCCCGATCCCAAGCGCTCCGGCATCCAGTTCATCGCGCAACCGTTGCTGCATGCGCGCGATCTGTTCCGGAGTGGCCGGATCATTCGTCGCAGGCCCGGCATGAGGAACAACTTCCCCGTCGCCAGCCTCGCCTTTGCCCAGCACCGCATTCCGCGCCCACGGGTGACTGGCACTCGTTCCGAAATTGATCAGCGAGTGATCTCGCCGCTGCTCCAGAAACTTCCGCACATCATTCGGCCCAATCTCTAACTCGAGCGCAGTCGTCACTCCATCCATCGCCTTCAACCGATACGCCGCCGGAGTCAATTCATGCTGGTGCAAATCAATAAATCCGGGAGCCACTACCAGCCCGGTTGCATCAATCACACGTGCGCCCGTGAGCGGGGTTGCACTCACCGCCACAATCTGCCCCGCCCGGATCCCCACATCCCGCACCGCATCCAGCGAAGTCTCTGGATCCACCACCCGCCCGCCATGAATCACGAGGTCATACCGCTCCTGCGCAACACCACGACCCGCCCAACCACCCGCCAGCAATACCAAAAGCAGACTCAGCCGCGACCAACGAAGCAGTGTCATGAACCCTCCCTCACGCCGCGCCATCATACAATCGTGACCCCTTTCGACCACACGTTTCTGACGCGGCCCGGACCGGGGCGTCTTCTCTTTGCTCCTGTTGCAGTTCAGAACTCTCGTTACACCACGACTCCGTTCCGCGCCCTCTGCGGATTCTCTCCGCGTTCTTCTGCGTTTTAAGATTTTGTGAAGCGGGATACCTGGAAGCGTCGGAACAGGTCCGCTCAGCACTTTCACCGAAACGATGATTTCTGATGAGCTGCTCAGGCGCAAACGCACTGGTGCGGGGAGGGCACAGCGATGGGCCGCTGGAACTCCGCTTCGGGCAGGTTTTGGGAAGGGCACGGCTTCAGCCGTGCCGAATACCTTGTCAGCAGAGGCGGCTTTAGCCTCTGTGAAGTGCGGCTAAATCATAGCCTTCCTGGCAGCCTACCGGTTCTTACTGGGGCATTCTTTATGTGCCTACTCAGCCGGGTCCGCCGTTCCATCGGACCACCAGCCCGCGGGAACCATGAATACGTCGATGGGCTCCGGAGCGCCACTGAACTGTGGGTTCAGCATCACGGGAGACTTCGACAGATCTGCACCCCAAACGGCACCGTCCATGAGCGGAGTGTAAAACATCAAATGTGCCATCCAGTTGTGGCGACCGTCATCCGTGAGGTACTGGTCCTTCGACATCATGTACGACATGGCTCCAGGCTCCAAAGGCGGCAGCCCTTCCTTTATGAATTTCTTGATGCCGTCGATGATCTGAGCTTTCGACTGACCGGCCAATACCATTTCCGTTCTTTTATAGGTCATCGGCAGAATGGTGCGGGCAGCCGGCGGATTGAAGCAGACCGGACCTCGAAGTTTAGGGTTCCAGAAATTAGCAGACAATTCACCCTCGAATGGGCCCATCCACCCTCGCTCCACGACGCATACGAATCCATTCTTGCCCTCGACGGCAGTTTCATAGCCATGCGGCCCAAGAACCAGAATCTTTGCATCCCGGGATATGGAATCTGGAGCCGCGCTTCGTGCCAAGGCTATTTCGGCATTTCGATCCGGCATCAGGTACTCGCTAAGCGTGGCCCTGCTGGCATACAGGGTCTTGGATTGTGCGTACATTTGTGGGCTCGCACCCAGCGCGACGACCAGCACTGAGCTAGCGAATCCGACTATCTTGGATGTCCTTCGGCCCATTGATTTCCCCTTTCAGCGCGGACCGTGGGACGATCCGGCTTCTATGATGCGGCCATTCCACTTGCGAACAGTATTCACATCTCACTTGCGACTTGCAAGTAAGTATTAAGCACTACGTGAAAGACGATCCGAAAGAAGGCTGGCCCAAAGCCGCCGCGGTCAGGAATTCCCGCCGAACGCCTCGATGGAGATGCTGGGCGACCGCAGGGGTCACTGATCATTCGCGACATGATGCTGCAGGGCGCCCGCACCTACAAAACACCTCTGGAATGTTATGAGGGGATTGCCACGAACGTCCTGGCCAGCGCCTGCGTCGCCTACGAAATCATCACTACGAAACCGACCCATCCGACAACCGCAAGGTAATTTACTTGCTCACCAGGAAAGGCATCGACCTGGCGCCAGTTCTTACGGAGATGGTGCTCTGTGCAGCCGCGCACGAAGATATCGGCAATCAGGGCGCTGGTAAAGCAATGCGAGCGGACAAAGATAAATTTCTGACTGGAGTGCGGCAACGCTGGGCTGGCGGGTAAAAAATTATGCTTTCCCGCACGCAGTGGTGGGCCGACTACGCTAATGGCCGGAATGCAGAGGGGGCTGGCCGACTGCTCCAGCCTGCGCGAGTCTGCTGATTTTCTTGTGGCTTGTTGGATTGTACTGAGGAAATCTGCGAGAGGGTTGTATAGCGAACCGTCGAGCCTATCCAGCGACTTTCACCGGCGGCAATTTGTGCCCCGGCGGACTACACGCAATTCGGAAGCAACTGTTGTTAACAAGGCGATTACTGTCATGGACCCCGCTCAGGAAGGGCTTTTGAGTGAGATGGATGTTACGCCGGTCACCAAGGCATTCGATCGAGCGAAGGTCCACTTGCCCCTTGCCATGGTGTGAGACTCGAATCATCTCGGGGGGCAGCAACCTCTTCGGACGCGACGCTATGCAGCCCACACTTGGGAGCGAAAGTGCCCACCCGTGGGACTTCTCCTTCAGCACTTCGATGCGAAGAATTCCGACGCAGAGCTCCAACTGTCATTCGAGTCAGATCAAACAGCGCGTAGATGCAATTGGCACGCAACAAGTCACTGCGCACGGTCAGTATCTCGCGCCGCAGGTAGCGGAACGCCCGGGAGCCGTGCCTGTACGGTGGCGGAACAACCGCACCGCTTCCGTTCGAATCGAATAGACAGGGCTTCAGCTGAACCACCAGCAGCAGACCGTCTGTGTGAAAGAATTCTCCGGTTGCGTTTCGCAGGGCATGATTCATCGCAGGCCGAGCGACCGAACCCACACCTTCCACGCAACCCGCTACCGACAGATCCCTTAAGACTGTTTGTTGTTCCTCGTCCAGGTCTTCTGACACGTGGTGGATAAAACCTTTGTGCCGAATCGAGAGCGTGGCACCCATCTCACGAACTGCCGCGCTGCCCCATAGGGGCATACCCTGCCACTCATCTTCCAGTTCCCAGATGCGGATGTGATTCCGCTTTTCGTTGCTATTAAATGCCTTCTCCAGCGTCAAGTTGGGTTTGCGACCCTGCAGAAATTGTGAGGACATTGGAGCATTGTCATAGCTCGTCTTTGCCAGAAAGGCGTAGAACTGACGCAACACGGCGTGGGACGAAACCGCATCACTCTGCTGCCAGCCCGCTGCTTGGAATGCGTGCTCCAAATCCGTGAGCGAACCGGCGAATACCATGTTCACAACGTCAGCGGCACTTCCCCTCTTCGTGTAGGTGCGCTCAGGTAGTTCCTTCAAACTGCTGATCAGTTCGTCGCTCTGCTCTAGGGCTGGAGTCTCGGCAACGGGAGGAAGATCCGTAGGGAGAGTCGCCGCCTGCGTGAGTTCCACTTCTATGTCGGATCCGGGTTTCAGATCGATCTCAGGCTCCGGAAAGACCGGAAAAAACAACTTGTAACCCAGCAGAAACGGGTCCGGATACAGATGGAAAGACGGCAGGTATTTAAGTCGGCTGCTGATGCGCCCTTCCGGCGTGTCAGTGCTGCGAATGCCTTCGATGACTCCGTGCTTGACGCTTTCTCGAGCATTATCAACGAGCGTCACTCGTCCGTTGATTTCGATTACATCACCGCCGGGAGGCAAGAGGCGGGAAAAAACAATCTCAAGTGCGGCTGTCTCGTGCCACACCCCAAGCCCGACTCGGTGAACGGACAAGACCCTACCCTCGATGGGCACTTTTGCGGAGAGTACTGGAGCCTTGTCGCACTCAGGCGATTTCAGCAGAAGGCCTCGCACGAGCGTGCCGGGCTTTGCATCGTAGGAGGAAATGGGGGCGGTTAGGCGTACCCAGAACTGGGTGCCCGCAGCCAGTTGGTCGCAGGCTTCAGTAGGCACCGACCAGTCGCACAGTATGATTAGAAGAAGGCCAGCAAAGAGCCAAGAACTCCGCAACCCGTAGTCCTCTCCCCGGCCCTGCCGGTCCACTCCGACGATGAAAACACGAACGTGAAATGCAAGTTCGCCTGCAGGCTGCTTGTGACCATTTTGAGCGAAGAAAGCGCAGGCCAAAAGTAACCAAAGGGAATCGCCCTGGCCTGGCCGCCAAAAGCCCCACAATTCCGTTCGAACCCTGGCGCAAAGCTCAATGAATTGATGGGGATGTTTCGCCAATCATCGCGCATCAAGCCGCTGATACTTCTCTGTCCGCGGATTGTTCGGAAGCGCTGCGGCCATCACATCAGCCGGCATGTCGGGAGACCTAATCTCCGTTTTTATAGTCAGTGTCTTGGTGTCAGCAGAAAGTCGCCACTCCTCAATAGTGTCGAACCGAAGAGACGGTGTATTCGTTTTCGGGGGTGAAGCCACTATCGATTTCAGTACAAGGGTGTTGCCTATCAGTTGCGCTCTGCATTCCCCGTGCACGCCTGTTTCCGTTGTGTAATCACCTTCGCTGCCGTCGAGTGGAAAGCTGTTCGTAAGGGACTTGTCTCCGTAGGCTCGCGTGACCTGTACTGTCGACTCGGTCTGAATGACCCGCAAAGACGCCCTGATCGCTTCGTCACCTTTCTTCTGCGGGACAGCATAACTACCGGAGAAGTCGGCCTTGGGAGCCGCCGATGCGATGGTGGCAAGGACAGTGACAAATATGAATAGCTTCTTTAGCATTTCATCTCGCTCCCAAACAAAGTGACCACAGTACCCATTCGCGGGAGCACTCTACGCTGAAACGGCGGGCTCACCACGATGATTGTCGCTATCATGATAACGGGATGTTTCAACACCTGGGGCTGACCTCTGTACGCTAAAGCAAATCAGATCTTCGACGCTGAGGCGGCCAGAATGCCATCCGCCGGGGAAAATCTCAGGGTGAGCGCTTTAGTTCGCCGCTGCCTTCAGCCCCGCCTCGTCGAGGGCCGTCTGGATCGCCTTCCAGACCTTGGCCTCGGGCACACTGCCGTCCAGATCCACAATTTTGGCATTGGGAAAGTAAAATGAAATCGCGTCCATCTCGCGATGGTAGTCTTTGATCCGCTGCTCTATGATCTGCGGTCGATCGCTCTCGCGCCCGGTCGTCTTCGCCCGCTCGCGGACGGTATCGTCGGGCACTTGCAGGCGCAATGCAACGAGTTTCATTTTCAGGTCTGGAAACATCTTGGCCAGGTCTTCGGCCTGAACCAGCGTTGCGGGATAGCCATCGAGTATGATCCCGTGGCTGAGGTCGGCGGTCTTCAGCCGCTCCCGCAGATAACGACTCATGGCCGGGTCATAACGCATCTCGGCCAGCGAAACCCCTTCCCCTCGCAATCTGTCTAGTTCGGCCGCGTTATCCCGAATGAGATCTTCGATTGAAATACTTGGAACTCCGTAAGTGTGGGAGATCGAGTCGGCGAACGTCGTTTTTCCGCTGAGCGGTGGCCCGATCAGGATGATGAGGGGCTGGGATGAGCTGGGCGCCGTAGGCGGACTCGCCGTTTGTGCGTTCACAATGTGGGCCAGCACCAGAGAGAGTATGAGCAGGGCACTTCTCAGCATGGCGTCTCCAGAACAGGTAAGATTCCGAGGCCGCCAGTATGCCACGGTTCCCGCAGCAGGTCATTGGGGCCGAGGGCATTTGCTCCCCAACTGTTGTCCAAGGCGATTTCACCAGAATTGCGATTTGGGTGTCGGCATTTTTCGCTAATCAATCGTAAACTGACTTAATGAAACTCCTCAAAATGTTAAGCAAGCCCGGTGCGTTGGTGAGCGGATGGACAAGTGCAGTTCTCTGTTTCAGCGCAGCGAGCGGCTTCTGGCTGGCTGGGGAACGCGGGAGAGCGATTTGCTGGACCGTGATCGGAGCAGTTGAAGTGTGCGCCATCGTCTTCTAGAAGAGCCCCCGCGTTCTCAATTGGTAAGGTGGGGATAGTTTTAAACCAGCCCTAGCCGTTTTGACGCCCTGCATATCCAGCCCCTAGTAAGTTTCGCTGACGATCAAGAGTTATGACTTGTTGAGGTCATCGTTCTTGTAGTACTTCGTACCTTGCAGCGTTAACTGCAGCGCGAGGCCATTCTTCGTGATTTGATATACCCAAACGCCCGGGGCAACCTCGACCCCTCCCGAATACGCAGCGCCCTTCTGTCCTGCTTTTGCAGCCGCATCCGTTTGTGCAGAGCCTGACCAACCAGAGTCGGGGAATTGGGACAACGCTTTATCGTTCTCGAACACGAAGATGACGCGATAGTCTTTCACGCCCAGGCCAAGACCAGCTCCAGCCGAAATCATCTTCACAAAGGTTTCTTGCTTGCTCTTCGAGTTGACGGCTATTCCTGAACCACGTGCCGTGCTCAACAGAAGCAGGTTCGTTCCCATGTTATTGAAGACGGCATATCCCGCAGACTTCTGGATAGCCCCCTGAGCTGCGGGTTCCATCTTGTACAAGTCTTTCAGGGTTTGGGCCGCCATCTTACGAGTCTTGTCCCGTTTTTGGTTGGGGGAGTCTCCTGCGCTTGCAAAAACTCCAGCGACCAAGACCACAACGAGGCTTGCGGCGATTGTCTTGAATTTCACCGGTGCGCTCCTTGTCGTTCCCGTTCCGATCAACGAGAAACAGTTCTTCCCATCTGATTAGCCCACACTTCTGATATGGGAGGAACTGTAATAACGCACAGGGAAATGTCGGACGTTTCGGACCACTGCCGTGATTGAAGTAAACAGGCGACAGTCATTGACCCGGCAAAGGATGGTTTTGAGTGTAGGCATTTTTCACCAGCTACCCAGTCCCTGTAGCTATTGACAGTGGCTGCCCGGCCAGCACGGGCTAATACTCGCTCCCGAACTCACCGTGCCCTCGCTAGGTGCGGCACTCCGCAGTCTTGTACCAAGTGCGAGCGATACGACCCGGGACGGGTCGGACCTCCTGGGTCTACTCATACGTGCTGTGTGACGCAAACGACGGTCCGAGAAGAGGTTTTTATGAAATCGTGCAGAAAATGGATGATTGCATGTGCCATCAGTCTGGCCTGGTTGTCGTCTGGATTATCAGTAGGTGACGCTCCTGCTCAAACAAATCAGGAATTACCCCAGTCCGCCACGATCACCAAGTCCGTCACGGCGATCGGATATGAAGTCGGAGGAGGCAGCACAAAGGTCGATCTGAAAGCCACTGACTTGATGCCCGAGGCGAACGGCTGGGCAAAGGTTGAGATCAAGGCGAAGGCCGGAAGGAGCAGCGTTGAGGTGCAGATGAAGGGCCTGAAGCCTCCCTCGGCGCTCGGCGCTGAGTTTCTGACATATGTCCTTTGGGTGGTCACTCCCGAGGGACGTACTGGCAACACCGGGGAAGTTCTCCTAAACAAAAATGGAGATGGCAAACTGACCGCCACCACGCCGGCACAAACGTTTTCGTTGCTGGTCACGGCCGAACCTTATTTCGCCGTCCGCCTGCCCAGCGAAATGGTGGTCCTGCAAAGCGAACGCCGAAGCGACACCAAGGGAAAGGTCTTCCCCGTCAATGAGTACAAGCTTCTGAGGCGTGCACAGTACGAGAAAATGGGCAATCCACTTGCCTTGACCCTGGATCCCAATGTCCCGTTGGAGATGTACGAAGCTCGTAACGCTGTGGAGATCGCGAAGTCGCGTGCGGCCGACAAGTATGCACCCGAGATCTTTTCCAAGGCTGAAGGTAGCTTGAAGATGGCGGAGAATTCTCTCGCCAGCAAGGGCGACAAGAATGCGACCCTCTCGACGGCGCGGCAGACGGTTCAGTTCTCTGAGGACGCTCGCATTCTAGCCGTGCAGCGCCAGGAAGAGGAACGCATCGCGAAGGAGCGTGACGAGGCGGCGGCCAAGGCCAAGTCTGAAGCGGAAACTAAGGCCGCTGCAGAAGCCGCTGAGGCCCAGCGCAAATCAGATGCCGAAGCGGCGGAAGCCAAGCGCAAATCAGATGCCGAGATCGCCGCCAAGGAACAGGCCGTACAGGCCGCCCAACGAGAGAAGCAACAATTGCGAGCGCGCTTACTCGAGCAGTTTAATCGCGTGCTGCCCACCACCGACACGCCGCGCGGCCTGGTCGTCAACATGGGCGATGTTCTATTTGATACGGGCAAGTCCGATCTTCGATCCGATGCCCGTGAGGCCTTGGCGAAGCTAACTGGCATCGTACTCAACTATCCCAGCCTCAAATTGAATATCGAGGGCCACACCGACAGCACTGGCGGTGCCGAACTGAACCAGACTCTCTCCGAGCAGCGTGCCAACTCGGTCCGTGACTACCTCATCGGCCAGGGACTCGATGCCAGATCCTTATCAGCGCTTGGTTTCGGCATGAACAACCCTGTGGCGGACAACAGCACAGGCGAGGGGCGTCAGAAGAACCGCCGCGTCGAGATCATCGTCTCCGGGGAAGTGATTGGTGAGAAGGTCGGTGCGTAGAGAATCCGATGAACCTTGGGATCTGAAACTGGGGTTCGTAACGCACTACCCGATTTCAGCACTCAAAGTGCTCAAGTGGTCAAAGCCGCTGGATGTCCTCGGCGGCTTTGTTTTGCACTTTGGAACAACTCGGGCGAGGCTGCATTGTCGCAATCGGGCGAATACACCCATTGACCGGGTGTTGAATGGTCCTTTCCCCGAACCGCATTCCTAGCCCGCCCTTTGTGCCTTCCGCCACTTGGCCCAGCGTGCTTTCTGGGCGGCGACAATGCGCTTGCGAGCAGCTGGCGACATCGCTCGCTTTCGGGAAGCGATTGACACGACCTTCCGTCCCCTGACCTTCGCCCAGCGAGCGCGTTGGGCGGCAGCTATCCGGGCGCGACCCGCAACCGACATTCTGCCTCTTCGGGTTGATCCGCTACCCTTCAATGCTGAGATTGCGTTGTTAAGGTTTGCAAGTTGAGATGCGAGACGAGAGCGTTCCTGCTCCAGTTGTTGGAGTACTGAGCTGAGATTGGCCATGGAAGGTGATTGTACTAGAACGGTGACTCACAATTCCCGGGTCAATGACTGTAAGTTGCGATGTTTCAACAGTTGACTGTTTTTCGCAGTGCACGCTCGGCCGAAGGCCCCAGCTAGTTCGGTCTGCCCAACCAGCTGTACTGCCATGAGACTGCCAGGCTATCGAAATTGCCACCGACGCGAACATAGTCTCCCCTGCTAAAACTCGCTTTGATCGCCTGGTGGTTGCTCACCGGAATGGCTGCTGTGACTCCAACGCGGGAAGCCGTCTGTCTGCTAGCCGGGTTCGATTTGCCGCCAATACTCGTTGTTCCCCCGAACCAAAAATTGCCATCGAGCGAGAACCAAAGTGTCGGCTTGCCGCGGTAATGCTTCGCGTCGTAACTCAGGTGACCTTCGAATGAACCATATGGGCTTTTCGTCTGGGGCTGCGGTGTAGGAATCGAATAGAATTCCTGATTCCTGGTGAAGAAGACAGCCCCAGCGTAGCCGTCGAGAATCCATTTTTTGCTAAAGCGCTGGGAATAGCCAAATTCCGGTTTGAAGGTCCAGCGGTTAATCCCCCAGTTGATCAGTTTCGTGGGATCATACTGGCCGGTCGGGGCGGTTACCTTCAAGCTGGCGCCCAACACCACCGTCTGCTTCCACTTCGCCAACTCTGAGATGGGCATCGCGGGGCCACCCCTCAGATTCACAGACAAGCGAAGTCCGGAATCGGACAGACCGGAGCGGTAGATCTGCTTGTTCATCCCGACCACAGAACCCTGAAATGTTCCTATGCCGTAGGGCAGCCACGCTGCGATGTTGGCGGAGCGGCCAAAGAAGCTGAAGGAATGATAAAGGCTGAAAACCGGCACACTGAACGTGCCAGTGGCCCCTGTAATGGGAACCCCGTTCAATTCCAGGCCGCCGTGAAAAAAGGAGTAGGTCAGGTTGATCGCGTTGGAATGCAACGGCGTGATCAAGTACGCACGTGGGGCGAGGTCCTGCGCCCAGCAGGAATGCATGAACATCTCGGCGAGAATCGTAAGAAACAACAGTCTTATGATGCCACTCCGGCTCTTTGCGATCTTGGACAAACCGTTGCCCCTTACCATTCCTCCGAGTGGGGAGAAACACAATACTGCAGCAGTCAAAACCACTTCAAGCTTCAATGAGGGTTATGGCGATGTTACCGACAGCAAATTACCTAAGAAGCGGCCTGGGAGGAAGAGAGGCGAGAGTAACCTGCCAGGCCGAGCAGAGCCGTACGGATGTCCGCCAAGCGTCGCTGGGCTCAGGATCTCGCACCGCGCCTACCTCAGCGACTCCGCCCTCTATGGTGCGATTTTCCAAACCCGATGTTTGATGACTAGCCCCTGAACTTCTTCGAGTGCACTGCCGTCCGAGTAGTAGAGCATGTACCGAACCTGTGCTACTTGGCCACGGACGTCCTGTTGGAGGATCTCGACTTTCTGAAGATGGCGCTCCTTAGTCTCGGCATCGCAGATTCCTCGCAGCCCTCCATCAACGGCAGCGATGTCGCTAGTCAACAGCCGGTCTGGCACAAGGAGCCTCTCTGCGACTGAATAATTGCCGCTGTTGCACGCGGAGTAGAATGCCTTGATGACTTCCGCAGGAGAACCATAAGGACCGAACCCAGCTAGGATTGCGAATGCGAGCACAGCGATCAGCATTAACAGCGAAATCGTGAGAAACCATACGGTGCCCTTCATTTCGCACATCCTGGCCCAACTCGGCAATCTCACGGACACAGTGTATGCCAACAGTCTCTTTTCCAACCCCAGCGCCCTCGAGGACGCAAGCCACTCGCGCTGTCCTTGTGGTGTAGCTCGTACAGCGTGCTTTGCCGTAGGGTGTGATAGCTGATGTAATCAGGCGTGGCTGTTGAAAAACTCCTTCCCAGAAAAGTGCTAAGAAAACTTTGCGTTAGGAAACCCTACAAGCGACGTTCGCGCCTTGAGGAGACATTCTCGCTCCCCGACTCAATTCGCCGTCACGTCAAAGTCCACCGTGTTGGAGGTCATCCCTCCGGTCTGGACGTAGACCTGAACCAGTCCGAAGATTGTGAGATCGTCGGCGGTGACGGAGACCTGCAGCTGGGTGGAGCTCACGAACCGAGCCATGTGCGGCACGTTGTTCCAGAACACGATAGCATCGCGACCGAAGTTGTGTCCGTTCAAGGTCATGACGAAGGGGGTGCTGTTGACCGGTACGGTGTTGGGGTCAATTGCGTTGAGTGCAGGCGGGGTGAACCCGGTGCCGAAGGTGGCCTTCAGATCGTGAGTGGTGGTTCCACAACCCAGGGAGAGAGCGAGCGCGAATCCCACAACGCAGAAGGCGCAAACCATGGGGCGGGCGAAAAGGCTGGTGGAGCGCATAGCGGCCTCCTAAGAGATGGGCGGCATTCTACTCCCATTGTGGGCTTTTGTGTGTCAAGGTATTGGGCGAAATGCCGCGCCGGGCGCTGAGTTTGGAGAAAAGCAGATTCCCCTTGCCTCCGCTGCGCGCTCGGCGCCGGAATGACAAGATTTTCTTGGAGTGAGATTTTTAGTAGCGTGGGCCGCTTCCGCCTGCGGCTTTTCCGCGTCTATTGCAGCTGACGACTGGCTGTGAGCGGAATGGCAGCACGTCCAATCCGAATCGAAGATGCAGGCACCGGCTCAGTAAACCTCACTAGACTCTGGACGTCTCAGACTGGTGGGATTAGTTCTTGGGAGTAGCTGGGCGATTGCACTCGTTGAGAGGTAAGCTCTTTGTAGGAACGGAAGAATGTTCTGGGGAATGTTTGCCGTGACACAGCTTCTCGGGCCGCTGAGTCTCGCCACCGGCAGCCCACACGGTAATCCTATTGGACTTGTGGCAGCAATGGTATCGCCGTTTCCAGGAAGCATGTTGGGGGTATTTGCACTCGACAAGCTCGGAATACAGGACGGTTACATCGCAATCCTTGTGTCCGTTGTCCTTATAAACATCATCTGTTAGTACGGGTTCTCATTGGCAGCAGACAATATTCTCGCAAAGATCGAACTGAGCGCGACGGTAGTTGTTTCCCAATGGGCCAGGGCTAATCCCGACAGTTGTAATCAGCTTTTACACTCATTCACCCGGTTTCAAGAGGGGTTTTGAGTTTAATAAGGATTTTTTGTCCACGGACAGCTTGCTGGAACAGAGCCGTCTTGAAGTCACCGAATCCGCAAGGTCCCTCCGCCGGACTTCGGCTAGTGAAAAGCGGCCGGGCCCTCCTTATAAGCATCCGAGGCCCGAGTACTAGGCGACCCGAGCGGCAAACGCGCGTCTCACGCAGATTGTGCACTCCTCCGAAACATAAAGGCCCGGCCAGCGATAAGCCAGTGCACGGAGTGGACGGAATCCCAGAATGCGTATGTAAAGCTACATGCCTGACTTCGCTTTGTCCCGCGACTGGTTGACTGATTTTGTCGCGTTATCTCGAACCTCTTTGAGCAATTCGTCGAGTGTGAAGGAGACGGTACTTGTATTAAACGTCGGATCAGTGGCGTCATATTCAGAGAGGCTGATGGTGGAAATTCCATTCGCCCACTCTTTAGTCTGCGCGTTGAGTGGAACATTCTTACGTTGCTCTTGGGTCATTTCTTTGCTACCCATGACTTCCGCAATGGTAATAAGCGCCGCTTGACCACTACTCCGTGCTTTGGATGGCTGTCCGAATTTCTCGGACAAAGCGAGCGATACCGCATTGAAGTCGGCATGAGAGAAAGTCATCGTCACCAAATAAAGATGCCCATGCAGAAACCCCACACGTTTTTCGAGAACCTTAGCCCTTCCGAAGGTCAACGTGCTCGGTCTATCTTGGCAAAATTGTATCTTCCTGATGGCATCAGTTTTGAGCTTCGCAGTCGGGCATTCGCTATTGTTCTGTTGGTAGCTTGCTAAAGATTCGCCGAGCACATCTCGCTCGAAGTGGTACGGCTCTTGAGCGAAAGCGGCCACTGTCATCATGACAACGATCAACACTCGATTCATTGATCCTCCGAATGATCGAACTTAGCGTCACTCCCCTCCGACTAGCCAGCAAAACTCCGGCCAACGCTAAACCGAGGTAACGTAAGATCGAGTTGGTCATTGTGCCGAAAGGCTGGTCACACGCATTGGTCACGGCTGCCCCCCGGTCCATCTCAAACCAGCGGGAGCACGGACAGGAGTTGGGTGGGTAATCCCGGGTAATCCGGGGACAGACGGAACGTTCCCCAAACTTCGCCGGGACAAGCTGAAAAGATTGGCAACTGGGGGAACGTTCCGTCTGTCCCCAAGTTTCTCTTGCCCAGCAACGATTAGAAGCGAGCCCAAGGTTGGTTTTGGTAAATCTCAACCCGAGCGAAAGGGCGCTCTTCTCTTGAGTGCAGGCCGAAGTGTGCTTAGAAACTGGCTTGACACTGCCGACATTGCTGGAGATGGAGAGTTTTGACCAATTGACGAACGACTTCGTAGTTTCCGAGTAGCCGACCAGGACTAAGCCGCTGGTGCGGCGGACGCTACGCGTGGGGTGAATCCGAAGGGTTGAGGTAGCTGACATGAGGTAGCTGACATAGTGTGGGTCACAGAGAAAGGAGACTCCTGTGACCCGTTTACGCAAGATGATGCTGGAGGAACTCCAGCGGCGCAACTACTCTGCGATCACGACGCGCAATTACCTGCGAGTCGTAACCGAGTTCGCCAAGTATTTTGGCAAACCTCCCGATCGACTCGGCCTCAACGAGCTTCGAACCTACCAAGCCTATCTGCTCCGAGAGCGCAAGCTAACGCCTGGTACCGTGGTCAACCAAGTGGCGGCACTGCGGTTCTTCTTCGTCAAGACTCTCAAGCGTCATCAGTTCCGCGATTTCTTGCCTTACCCTCAGGATCGGCGCCGGCTGCCAACGGTGCTGAGCCGGGAAGAAGTTTCCCGTTTGATCAACGCGGCCGGGAACCTGTTTCGACGGACGCTGCTGATGACGCTCTACGGCACCGGCATGCGACGCAGCGAACTCGCTAGTCTTAAAGTCGACGACATCGATAGTCAACGCATGATCATCCGTGTGGTGGCGGGCAAGGGTGGCAAAGATCGTGACCTGCCTCTGAGTTCGGCTCTGTTGGAGACGCTGCGAGAGTACTGGCAATGGCGGAAGCCGAAGCTCTACATGTTCCCCACACGTACTCGTGGCCGGACGCTCGATCAGCCGATTTCCGACAAAACCGTTTGGATCGCATGTAGCGAGGCGGCACGTCAGGCCGGCATCAAGAAACGTATTACCCCGCACACCCTGCGCCACAGTTGGGCGACCCACTTATTGGAAGCGGGCACTGACTTGCGAACCATCCAGGTTTTGCTCGGGCACGGCGATCTGGAAACCACCGCCCAGTATCTGCATCTGTCGCAGCGGCACTTGCAGACGGTGGTTAATCCGCTGGACGGCCTTTCACTCGCCAGCACTCAGAACATCAGCCGCAGCTTTAGGCGAAAAAAACAAGAATGACTCGGCCCACCCTCGAGGTGGCCGACATTCTACGCGCACACGGCGATCGCTTCCTGGATCGGTATCGATCAAGCTTCGGCTATCAACAGCTCAAAGCCTTTCGAGCCATTCAGTGCTGCCGCACCGCTGCCCTGGGCGGCCATCGCGATGCTTGCTTGCGTTGCGGCTATCGCACCATCTCCTACAACTCGTGCAGAAATCGACACTGCCCCAAGTGTCAGACCCAAGCCCGCGAGCGCTGGCTGGTGGCCCGACAGCGCGAACTCCTGGCTACCAGCTATTTCCATGTCGTGTTCACCGTGCCCCACGAACTCAATGTGCTGGCCTTGGAAAACCCACGCCTCTTTTACGATCTGTTGTTCACCGCCAGCGCGCAAACTTTACTGAAAATCGCATCCGATCCGAAACACTTGGGGGCTGAGATCGGTGTGATCGGCATCCTGCACACCTGGGGACAGAACCTGCTCCTGCATCCCCACATTCACTGTGTGGTTCCCGCGGGCGGGCTCTCTCCGGATCATCACCGATGGGTTCGCCCGCGCCATCCTTTCTTCTTACCCGTCAGAGTGCTGGGTCGTGTCTTTCGTGGCAAGTTCCTGGCTGGCCTGAAACGCCTCCACCGTCTTAAGAAGCTACAGTGTGCAGGCCCAGCCGCGGCTCTCGCCGATCGCCAGCAGTTCGCAAAACTGCTGCGTCGTCTTCATCGCCACGACTGGGTGGTTCATGCCAAGCCTGCATTCGGCGGTCCCATGCAGGTGTTGCGCTATCTCGGACGCTACACCCATCGCGTGGCCATTTCCAATCATCGCTTGTTGGCCTTCGAACAAGAACGCGTCACCTTCCGCTGGAAGGATTACGCCCACGGTGGCAAGCAAGGTGAGATGACTCTCAGCGCGACTGAGTTCTTGCGCCGTTTCTTTCTGCACGTCTTGCCCAGAGGCTTCGTCCGCATCCGGCACTTCGGCTTTCTCGCAAATCGCTTTCGGGCTTCCCGTTTGGCGTTGGGCCGACAACTGCTGGCCTACAGTGGCTCGACAGAGCATGAAGTTAAAGCACACGAACTGCCGGAGAGTTCTTCTCTCTGGCACTGCCCGCGCTGCGGCGCATCCATGATCGTGATTCAGAGATTTACTGCTGCGGAACTATCAGCATGCATGTACTTCGATTCTTCCTAACCCCTCGATCAGTCGCAACGCCAGGATGTGCTCCGGCACGCCCATGCATTCGTGTGCTCACCCGAGGTCCCCAGCCTCTCCCACCGCCCTCCGCCAACCCTCCTACCGTTCTCTGCAGTACCGCACACGCTCTTGATCGGCTTTCCCGGTGTCTACCCATAGACCTGTTGCGCCCCAAACCGCCGTTCAAATCCCATAGCGCACCGCGTCCGCCGCAAACACCAGCGGCTTCCTCCTAGTCTGCTTATCGAAAACGCCTCGGATCGAGTTCCACTTCGTTGTG
>Ga0207665_10001214_pt1 | contig 17406 bp, 14 predicted proteins | sample LARL112metaG_FD_184351 | JGI IMG/M metagenome (GOLD analysis project Ga0207665, IMG submission 184351) | Corn, switchgrass and miscanthus rhizosphere microbial communities from Kellogg Biological Station, Michigan, USA - LAR L11-2 metaG... | ecosystem: Host-associated > Plants > Roots >...
TGAAAGACGTAGGTCTGCAAGGTGGTGGCCCACCCGTCGGGTGGGTCACCACCCCAGACGTCCTCGGCCAGCCGGTCCATCGAGACGACCCGGTTGGCGTCCAGCAGCAGCAGCGCCAGCACCGCCCGCTGCCGCGGGCCGCCCAGCGGCACCACCGATCCGGACCGGCAGACCTCCAGCGGCCCGAGAATCCCGAACTCCACCAACTCGGTCTCGGCGGCCGCTGCGTCAGCAGCCATCACAACCCCCCGCCCGGCTTCTGCCCCCCAGCCGCCCGGGCGTGCGGCTTGTGACCATTCCACCACCAGGCCCGCCGCAGGTCTACCGCTGTTCCAAGCCACCGTCCAAGCCAGCGTCCAAGCCGATCCCAAGGCAATTCCACTCACCCCGCGCTGATGTGAGGGTGCAGGCGCACACCAGACAGCGACACCAGGCGATCACTGCAGCAGCCTGGCGCCTGAACGGCAGGCCCTTGCGGCAGCTCTTCTCCTGACCCACCACCGCCCACAAGGAGGGCACCATGAATCACTTCCGCCGCATCTTCGCCGCTGTGGCCACCCTGGCCGGGGCCGTGCTGGCCTTCGCCACCACCACCGCCGCGTCCGCCATGCGGGTGCCACCGCCCGGTGAAGGCAGCGGCATCGCACCTCCACCCCCGCCCGTACGTGTCATCGCCGAGGGTGGCATGCCCGGCTGGCAGATCGTCCTCATCGCGCTGGCCGCCGCCCTGGTTGCCGCCGCCGTGGCCGTGCTGCTGGACCGTGCCCGGGCGGCACGCAAGGTCCACGCCCCCACCGCCTGAACCCGCCACCACACCGGGCCGGGCCCGCATGCCGTCACCACCGGCCGCGCGGCCCGGCCCACAACTGGGCGGACTAAATGAGCTGTGACCCGCGGCGGACAGCTAAGGCGCACAGAGTTTGGGCCGGACACCGGCAACGCCGCTCACCGGCTCCACACCCAGGAGGTCGGCGGGCTGCTGGCCCGCCCGGCTGCGTTCCGCGGCGGGCGTACGCTTGGTATCTGGACTGTGCCTGCGCGCTGACGCCGGCGGGCATCACATGCCGGGAATCAGCGGGCGGAGCAGGGACGCGGCCAGCCTGGCTCGCGGTGGCTCTTCCACTAGCAAAAGAAGATGAGAATGGTGAAGACCAGGCTTGGCCAGTGGATCAGCCGCTGGCGCGAGCGCCGTCTGGCTCGCGCGCAGACACGGCAGACATCGGCAACACGTCAGGCGGCGCGTGACGCGGAGGCGCAGCGGTACCACTCCACCGGCCACGGCCCGTAGCGGCAGGCGCCCGGATTCCGTGATCCCGGCATGTGCGTCATGCTTGACGCAGGGGACCGGGATCACGGGGGCGGTGCTATGAGTATTCAGATCCGCGGCATGCTGGGCAGCGGCGTGGGCCAGCTGCGCTACGAGCCGACGGCCAAGCGCATCCGGGCCGTGCTGGGCGGCGGCACCGTGGTCGATACCACCAGGGCCGTCCTGGTCTGGGAGCCGCGCCGGGTCGTGCCGTCTTACGCGGTGCCGGTCGAGGACTTCCGCGGCGACCTGGTCCCAGCGGGCAGCGCGGAGGCAGGCGCCGCGGACGGAATCGGCGTCCGGGTCCCGGATCTGTCCGCCCGCCCGGTGCTCGACCCATCGGTGCCGTTTGCCGCGCACAGTACCGAGGGGGACGTGGTGGACGTGCGGGCCGGTGACCAGACCCGGCCTGGGGCGGGGTTCCGCCCGTCCGACGCGGAGCTGGCCGGCTATGTGGTGCTCGACTTCGGTGCGTTCGACGCCTGGTATGAGGAAGACGAGCGCAACGTGGCTCATCCACGAGACCCGTTCCACCGCGTCGACGTGCTGACCAGCTCACGCCAGGTCAGCCTGGAGCTGGGTGGCCAGGTGCTGGCGCACAGTTCCCGGCCGGTGCTGCTGTTCGAGACCATGCTGCCGACCCGTTATTACCTGCCGCGGGAAGACGTCCGGGCCGAGCTGATCCCGAGCAGCAAGCGCACGTACTGCGCCTACAAGGGACAGGCCTCGTACTGGTCGGTGCCGGCCGACGGCGATCTCCTCGCTGACATCGCATGGACCTACGAAGACCCACTGCATGACGCGCTGGACGTCCGTGGCTTGATCGCGTTCTTCACCGAGCGGGTCGACCTCGTCCTGGACGGTGAGCGGCACGAGCGGCCCATCACACCCTGGTCGCCCCGGCCGGGCCGCTAGCCAGCCGGAGAACTGGGCACGCAGCGTCATCCGCGCCGAACCCGGGTAGCCAGAGCCTGGTGATAGTTACGAAGCGTAACTCATGATCAAGGGGACTATTTCGGGCCAGCTGGGTAAGTAGTGGACTGTGAAACTATCTGCCTGGCTACAACGTTGCGCCAAGTGAGATGGTTTGTGCCTCTCGACGTAACGCTGCGCGATGGCCGTTCGCGGCGCCGGGAAAGCTGTCAGAGCCCCCCGCCGGACGTGGGTATGGGGTGAGTACGCATGGGGCCCGCTGACACGGACGAGCCTGGGCCAGGCAGCGGGCCTGCGCCCGGTGGCGCAGGTCAGTCCGGTGACGGGGCGGCGGCAGCCCCGGAGGAAGCCAGCACGGCCGATGCCACGCACGTAGCCGGCGCAGGCGGGGTGAGCGCGGCCGGCGAATCAGAAGCGGCTGGCGGGCCGGACGCGGCGGACGAGGTCGGCGAAGCGGACGAGGTCGGCGAACAAGAAACGGCACGCGCGGCTGGCGGATCAGCGGCGGCAGGCGCAGCGGCGGCAGGCGCAGCGGCCGGATCAGCGGCCGCGACCGCGGCGAGCGGAGCTGGCGGGGCCGGTGCATCAGTGCCGCCCCCGCGCCACCCCCACCCGGGCCGGAAGAAGAAGATCCTGGCCTGGACGGCCGGCGGCGTGGCCGTGGTGCTGCTGATCGCGCTGGGCGGGGCCTACGCCATCTACCGGCACCTGAACGGCAATCTGCATCAGGTGAACATCTCCGGGGAACTGGGCAGCCAGCCGGTCGACCTGCATCCGCAGGCCGAGAACATCATGATCATCGGCTCGGATACCCGGCACGGCCAGGGCAAGGGTTTCGGCCAGGGCCTCAACACCGACCAGTCCGACACCCTGATGATCATGCATATCGCGGCGGACCGTAAGTGGGTCAACGTGATGTCGATCCCGCGCGACTCGTGGGTGAACATCCCGGCCTGCAAGATGGGCAACGGGCAGACGTCCTCACCGACCACCTTCAAGATCAACGAGGCGTTCGCCCTGGGCAACCTGGACGGCAACCACACCGATCTGGGTGTCGCGTGCACGATCAAGACTCTGGAGCAGGACACCGGCATCCACATCGACCACTTCGTGTCGATCAACTTCTTTGGCTTCCGCGACATGGTGAACGCGCTCGGCGGGGTCGAGGAGTGCAACACCACGGAGATCAACGACCCGAAGTCTGGCCTGCACCTCAAGCCCGGGCATCACCTCTTGCATGGCCTGGGCGCACTGGCCTATGTGCGGGCCCGGTACACGCTTGGTAATGGGAGCGACCTGCAGCGGATCGGCCGCCAGCAGGCCTTCATGTCCTCGCTCGTCGAGCGGGTGAAGAGCAAGCTGCTGAACCCGGTGGCGATCTACAACTTCCTGAACGCGGCCACCAAGTCGATCACCGTCGACAGCCAGCTCGGTGGCATCCACGGCCTCTATGACCTCGCGATGAGCGTCAGGAACCTGCCCGCAAGTCAGGTCACCTTCTTCACCCTGCCGACCTACCCGCGGCAGCTGGTGGTGCCGACCGACACGGCCAACGTGCTGTGGACGCAGCCCGAGGACAGCGCGATCTTCCAGGATTTCCGCAACGACGTTCAGGTCACCGGTGAGGCGCTCAAGCCGGCCAAGAAGCCGAAGATCTCGCCGCATACGGTCTCGGTCGTGGTCCGCAACGGGACTTCGCAGTACGGCCTGCAGGACACGGTAGGCGGCCTGCTCCAGCAAGACGGCTTCAACGTGACCAACATGACCCAGGAGACCACGCAGGACGTCACCGAAACCATGATCAGGTACCACGCGGGCAGCGAGGCCCAGGCCAAGCTGCTGGAGTCCAAGCTGCCCGGCTCGGCGATCCAGCAGGTGCCCGGGAGCAGTCCCAAGCTCACGCTCGTGCTGGGCAGTGATTACGGCACCACGGCCCATGCCTCCGACTCCCCGCAGGCCGCGAACCCGACCCCGTCGCCGACGCTCTCCTCGCGGACGGCGAGCGAGAACATCTGCGCCAACTAACCTGTGCCGCACCCGCACGGGGCGGCCCGGTTATCTTTGAGCAGCCGCCGCGAACGAGTTCGGGGAGAAACCGGGTGCAGTACACGATGTCCAGGCTTGTCGCTGGCCCGCTGCTGCACACGCTGTGGCGTCCGGAGATCACCGGGACCGAGCACATCCCGCGGACCGGTGGCGCCATCCTGGCCTCGAACCACTTGTCGATCGTGGACTCGATCTTCCTGCCACTGATGCTGGACCGGCCGCTCACCTTCGCGGCCAAGTCCGAGTACTTCACCGGCAAGGGCCTGACCCAGCGGCTGACGGGCGCCTACATGCGGGCCACCAACCAGCTGTCGGTGGACCGGGAAAGCTCCCGGGCCGCCCAGGACATGCTGGACGCGGCGCTCGCCCTGCTGCGCAGTGGCGAGCTGTTCGGCATCTACCCGGAAGGCACCCGGTCCCCGGACGGGCGGCTGTACCGGGGCCGCACCGGGGTGGCCTGGCTGGCGCTCAACTCCGGGCTGCCGGTGATCCCGGTAGCCATGCTCGGCACCGACCGGATCCTGCCCCCCGGTCACGTGGTGCCCCGGCTGCACCGGGTGATCATCCGCATCGGCGAGCCGCTCACCTTCGAGGCCTACGAGAGGGAGACGGCGCGGGGTAAAGCCCGGCGGGGCATCACCGACGAGGTGGTCCGGGCGATCCAGAAGCTGTCCGGGCAGGAGTACGTCCCGGTCTACGCCTCCGTCCGCAAAGCCGAGCTGAACGGCGGCAAAGCGGCACCCCCACCACGGCAGCGCTCCCGCGGCACGGAGTAGCGGCGCGCGTTCCTAGCTGGCGGCCGGGGTCTGGAACGTGCGGCGGTAGCTGCTCGGCGGCACGCCGACGGCGGCGGTGAAGTGGCGGCGGAAGTTGGCCGGGCTGCCCAGGCCGGCTGCCTCGGCGACGTGGTCGACCGGCAGCGAGGTGGTCTCCAGCAACTGCCTCGCGTGCTGCACGCGCTGCTCGTTGAGCCACTTGATCGGGGTGTTCCCGGTCGTGGCGAAGAACTGCCGGATCAGCGTCCGCTCGGTCAGGTGGGCCTGCCTGGCCAGGCTGGCCACGGTCAGCGGCTCCTGCAGGTGCCCCCGCATCCAGTCGAGCAGCGGCGCCAGGCTGGCCCCGGCCTGGTCGGTGACCGGCGGCTCGATGTACTGAGCCTGCCCGCCGTTGCGATGCGCGGGCGCGACCAGCCTTCTGGCCAGCGCGTTCGCCATCGCCGCGCCGTGATCGCGGGCGACGATGTGCAGGCACAGGTCGATGCCGGCGCTGGTGCCGGAGCTGGTCAGCACGTCGCCGTCGTCGACGTAGAGGACTGACGGGTTCAGCCGGACGGCCGGGTACCGGCGGGCCATCTCCTCGGCGTAGAACCAGTGCGTGGTCGCCGGGCGGCCGTCCAGGATGCCCGCGGCGGCCAGCACGAACGCGCCGGAGCACAGCGACACGACCCGGGCGCCGTTGGCGTGGGCCGTCTTGACCGCCGCCACCAGGTCAGCCGGCGGTTCGTCATGCGCCTCGCATACCGCCGGGACGATGACCGTGTCGGCGCGCTCCAGCACGTCGTAGCCGTCGGCCGGGTCAGGCACGAAGCCGCCTCCGGTCCGCACCGGCCCCGGCGTGCAGATCCGCAAGTCGTAGCCGAGGTCGGGAAACCCGGGGCGCTGCCTGCCGAACACCTCGCACGGGATGGCCAGTTCGAAGATGGGCGCCCCGGCGGTGACGGCGACCCCAATCAGATGCCGATCCATGTCACTAATTTAGCGCACATTGTCATTACTGCCACTTGGGTGGTCCGGCCGCCCGCGAGAGGCTCGATGCAGGCCACTACCGGAAGGCAGACGATGACGGCATCCCTGCGGGACGCGGCCGTGACGGCGGCACGCTTCCCGCTCCGCCCGGCGGCGCCCGCTGACCGGCCCGCGCTGGCGGGCCACTGGCTGCGCGTGGCTATCGCGGTGGCGGTGATCGGCTGGGGGGCTAACCAGTTCACCCCGCTGCTGCTGCTCTACCGGCCACTGATGGGCCTGACCGCGGCCATGGTGGAAGCGATGTTCGGGATGTATGCCATCGGCCTGATCCCCGGGCTGCTGGTGGCTGGGCGGGTATCGGACCGGATCGGGCGCCGCCCGGTCGTCGAGTGCGCGGTCCTGCTCTCCATCGTCGCCGGGGTGGTGCTGATTCTCGGCCCGCACGGCGTGGCCTGGCTGTTCGCCGGGCGGGTGATCATGGGCGTGGCCAGCGGGTGCGGGTTCAGCGCGGGCACCGCCTGGATTAAGGAGCTGTCCAGCCCGCCATACTCGACGGCTCATCCGGGCGCCGGGGCCCGGCGGGCCGGCGTGGCCATGACCCTGGGCTTCGGCCTGGGCCCGCTGGTGGCCGGGGTCCTGGCCCAGTGGGCCCCGCTGCCCACCACCCTGCCCTATCTGCCGCAGCTCGGGCTGGCCGGGTGCGCCGCCGTGCTGGTCTGGCGCCTGCCCGAGAGCCGGCCGCCGGGACAGGCCGACGGCAGCACCCGGCTGCTGCGCCTGCGGGGGCTCAGCGAGCCGCGTTTCCTGCGTATCGTCTTGCCGCTGGCGCCCTGGGTGTTCGGTTCGGCGGCCATCGCCATGGTGTACGCGCCGGGTCTGGTGGCCGGGCGGGTGGCTGGTCCGGCCGTGTTCTTCGGCGCGCTGGTCGCGCTGTGCACGGCCATGTCCGGCGTGCTGATCCAGCCCCTGGCCCGCAGGCTGGCCCGGCCTGGCCGGCCCTGGCTGCTGGTGACCAGCATGGCCCTGGTCACGGCGGGGGTAGCCGCAGAGGCGGGCGTGGCTCACGTGGGCCAGGCGGTCCTGGTACTGCCCGCGGCGGTGGTGCTGGGCTGCGGTTATGGCTGCTGCCTGGTGTATGGCCTGGCCGAGGTGCAGCGGCTAGCCCCGCCGGGGGAGCTGGCCGGGCTGACCGCGGTGTTCCAGGCTGCCACCTACCTCGGGTTCGCTGCCCCGTACCTGCTGTCGGTGCTGCGCGGCTACGCGTCACCGACGGTGCTGCTGCTCGGGGTGGCCGCCCTGGCCGCACTGACGCTGGCCGTCACCGGCGGCCAGGCCGCGCGCCGCTCAAGCTGAGCGGTACCGAGGGAAGCCGGCCGGCCCCAGTAAACGGGCGGCACCCAGGAAACGGGCGGCACCCAGGAAACGGGCGGCACCCAGGAAGCGGGCGGCACCCAGGAAGCGGGCGGCACCCAGGAAGCGGGCCAGCACCGGGCAGGCACAGCGCCCGGTCAGCCGCGCCCGTTCTCTTCCTTCGGCTCCTTCGGCACGGCCGGGAAGGAGACCGTGGTATCGGCTGGGTTCCAGGTGTAGCGGCGCGACGGTGCGGCGTCCGGGCCCTCCGGCTCCGCGTCATCGTCGCCCGGGCCGGGCCCTGCGCCGCCCGGGCCGGCCCGGAAACCAGCCAGCCCGGGCCGCTGGCGGCTGGGCGGACCCGCGGTCGGGGGTGGGTCGAGGTCAGGGAACGGCCCGCGGTCAGGCTGGCCCCGGCGGGGCAGCCCGCGTCCGGCGTCCGGTGGGATCAGCCCGCCGTCCTGGTCAGCGCCGCCGAACCCGCCGGCCGGGCCGCCGGGCGCCGGCCCGCCACCGAAACCACCGTCCGGGCCGCCAAAGCCGCCAGCCGGGCCACCAAAGTCACTGCCTGACCCGCCGCGGAAGGCACCGTCCGCGCCACCGCCGAACCGGCCAGCCGGCTCGCCACTGGCACCCCCGGCCGGGCCGCCGCTGCCGCCGTCCTCGGTCCCGCCGCCCGGGAACGACCGGCGCGGCGGGATCATCCGGCCACCAGATCCGCCGCGCGCAGGCGCGTCCATCCAGGGCAGCTCGCCGGTCGGCTTCTCGGCCGGTTCCCAGGGCGGGTGGCCGGTGGTCTTCGGCCCCCGGACGGTGTTGAGCCGGTGGGTGGACCCGAGTGTGCGCACCGGGGGGACCGGCGGGTCGGTCATGGCCGGGCGGCGGCCACCGGGAGCACCGTCGGCCGGCCGGGCATCGCCCGGCCCGGAGCGGCCCGCGGGCGGCTCGCCCGGGGCGTCACCGAACGCCGGGCCGGCAAAGGCCGACGCACCGAACGCGGACCCGCTGAACCCGGGTCCGTCCGCGGCGGCACTGCCAGCTGGGGATGGGTCGGCGGCCGCGCTGCCGACCGGGGGTGGGTCGTCCGCGCCGAACCCGCGCCCGCCGAACGGCGCGCTGCCAAACGCCGGACTGTCGAAGCTCTGGCCGCCGAACCGGGGACTGGCGGACCCGGGGGCCGGGTCGCTGAACGAAGGCGGCACGAACTCCGGGTCGTCGAACGGCGCCGGGCCGACGTTGCGCCGCGGGGCGGCGCTGCCCGGGGCTCCGCCCGGGCGTCCCGCGGCGGCCCCGCCGAGGCGGCCCGCCGCCCCGCCGGAACCCCCCGCCCCGCTGGAGCTGCCCGCGGTGACCCGGCCCGGCCCGGCCGGGTCGCTGGCCGGCCGGCCAGCGCCGGTGAAGTCCGCGGGTGCCCGCCCCGTGCCGGGCCGCGCCCCAGCGGGCACCCCGGCGGGCGGCCCGGGCCAGGGCACACCGGAATCCATCTGGATGGGCCCGGTATTGCTCGGGCTGCTCGTTCCGTTGGCCGGCGCCCGTGCCCGGGAGGCCTGCGCCGCGGCCCGCAAAGGGGCCAGCTGCGCGTTCAGCGCCCGGCGCTGCCGGGTCCGCACGATGATCAGGATGATCAGTGCCAGCAGCAGAATGGCCGCCAGGCCGAGCACCGGGTAGCGCAGCACGTGCCACAGGCTGGGTGTGTGGACCTTGACCACCGGCGCCTTTGGTGGGGTCGGGCTGGCCCCCGTGGCGTGGCCACCCGACAGCGCGGTGTTGATGCGGGCCGCCGCGAGCAGCGCGGTGGCCGCGTCCGCGGTGCCGAACCCGGACCCGTCTTTCCGGCCACCCTTGTGCCGGAACACGGTGCTGCTGGTCAGCGCCTTCTCCACCTGCGCTGGGGTCAGCGTGGGGAACTGCGACCTGATCAGCGCGGCCATGCCGGCCACTACCGCGCTGGCCGCGCTCGTGGTCCGGAGCTTGGTGTACCCGGTGGGCCCATTGGCCGCGATGACGTTGTCCCCGGCCGCCGTCAGCGTCACATAGGGCAGGTGGCTGGTGTACTGGGCCTTCACGAAGTCTGGGCCGAACGCGCCGACCGAGATGACCCCGGGATAGGCGGCCGGGTAGTTGACCGTGTCCGCCCCGGCGCCGCCATCACCGGCCGGGGCGACCAGGACAACGCCCCGGCGCAGCGCCTCGGCGACCGCGGCCTTCTCCTGCGGGCTCCCGCCCGTGGTGGTGCCACCGGCCGCCAGGCCGGCCGTCGTCGGGGTGTCAGTGCCGGTCCCCGCCGCCCCCGTTCCGGTTCCGGTTCCCGTTCCCGTGCCGGTTCCCCCGGTACCCATGGCCGGGGGCAGCGCTGCCGGGTCCATCGGCAGCACGATGACCTTGGCGCCGTGCCGGACCGCGTAGCTGATGCCCCGGGCGATCGACATCGGCAGGCGAGTCACGGTATTGGCGCTGGCCAGCAGCGGGTCCTTGCTCTCCAGCGTGACCCGGACCGAGAGGATCTTGGCGGCCGGGGCCACCCCGATGATCCCGTCGGCGTGGTGCGGGCCATGCCCGTGCCCGGCGATGAGGCTGGCCACGGCCGTGCCGTGGATCCCCCAGAACTGGCTGCCCGGTTTCTCGCCGGAGCCGGTGTAGTCCTTCCCGGTGGTCACCGAGCCAGCCAGATCGGGCTGGGTGGGATCCACGCCGGTGTCCAGGACCGCCACCGTGACGCCGGTGCCCTTACTGGACATCCACGCCTTGGTCACGTGGAGAGAGCTGAGCCACCACTCCTGGTTACGGACGGTGTCCGCGGCCGCAGGGCCTGCCGCGGTGACCGCGATGCAGGCTGCTGCCAGGCCCGAGGCAACGATGGAGGTTGCCCGGCCCCGGGGCCGCTGCGCCATAGTGTCAACCCTTCCGTCCCGCCCCCACGGCATTCTGCCATGTTCGGCACGGTACGTACGGCGGTCGCGGAGCGTCTCCGGCCCCGGGCGCCAGGCCCGGCCCGGCCGGCCCGGGCCCCGGTCAGGGCAGCCGCGGGTCAGGCCGGGATGGCGGCGGACAGCCGCACGTGCGCGCCGGGCGGCAGCCCGAGCTGCTCGGCCGCGTCGCCGCCGTTCACGGCGAGCGAAATGAGCCCGGCGCTGTCCGTATAAGCGACGATCTCACCCGGGGCTACCGCGGCGAACGTTTCCAGGTAGGGCACGGTCAGCTGGCGCCGCCCGCACCGGACGACCACCGGGGAACCGAACCCCAGGCCCAGCCGGTCGGCGTCGGAGGCGGCGATGGACAGCTGCACGTTGCCGAACCGGTCCACCGACATGACCTCGCCCTCGGCCTCGCCGTCGTGCACCCGGCTGGTCGGCGCGGGCAGCATGACCAGGTCCGCGACGTCGATCGGGGTGCCGACCGCGATGAGGCCGGTGCCGCCGGCCAGGTGCGCCGCGACCGGGGTGAAGATGTCCCGGCCATGGAACGTGGGCGAGACCGGGTGCAGCCACAGCTCCCCGTTGGTCAGCTGGCTGGCGGCGGTGACGCCGCCCAGCGCGGTCGCCGCCCAGGACAGCAGGCCGTTGTCCGGCCCGACCAGGATGCAGTCCCCGGCGGCCACCGCGATGCCACGCCGCGCGGTGCCCACGCCCGGGTCCACCACGGCCACGTGCACGCCGGGCGGCAGGTAGGGCACGGTCTGGGCGAGCACGGCTGCGCCGCGGCGGACATCCCCCGGCGGCACCAGGTGGGTGATGTCGATGAGCCGGATACTGGGCGCGATCCGGGCGGCGACCCCGTGGCAGGCAGCCACGAACCCGTCCTCCAGCCCGTAGTCGGTGAGGAACGTTATGCAGTCGAATGAAGCCACGAAGGCAGAGCGTACGGGGTCATGGGCGTGTCGCCTAGAGCCGACCTAGGATGAAGCTTCTGGAGGCATGGGAGGACCAGATGGCGGCGCTATCTGAACGCGAGACGCGGGTCCTCGTGTTCGAGCGCAACTGGTGGCGGGAGCCAGGCGCCAAGGAGCAGGAGATCCGCGACATCCTCGGGATGACCGCGACGAGCTACTACCAGCTGCTGAACGAGCTGATCGACCGCCCGGAGGCGCTCGTGTTCGACCCGGCCCTGGTCACCCGGCTGCGCCGGCAGCGGGCCCGGCGGCACCGGATGCGCTCGGCCGGGCCGGAACGGCGCGACGGTACGTCCTGGTGAGCACGGCGCGGACGGTACTCCCGGAGCCGGCCACGCCCGAGGGCCGGGCTGGCCTGGCCGCCCTGCTGGCCGAGCCGGGCCAGGCGCTGGCCGCCCTGGACTTCGACGGCACGCTGTCGCCGATCGTGGCCGACCCGGCCCAGGCCCGGGCCCACCCGGCCGCGGTGCCCGCGCTGCGCCGCCTGGCGGGCGTCCTCGGCACGCTCGCGGTCATCACCGGCCGGCCCGCCGCGGTCGCCGCGGACCTGGGCGGCTTCGGCCAGGTGCCGGGGCTGATCGTGCTCGGCCAGTACGGCCTGGAGCGCTGGGTGGACGGCCAGCTGACCGTGCCCGCACCACCGCCCGGGGTGGCCGCCGCCCGCGCGGAACTGCCCACCCTGCTGGCTAAGGCGGGCGCGCCGGACGGCGTGCAGACGGAGGACAAAGGGCTCGCGGTCGCGGTGCACACCCGCCAGGCCGCCGACCCGCAGGCCACCCTGGACCGGCTCCGCGCCCCGCTGGCTGGCCTGGCCGGCCGGCACGGGCTGACGGTCGAGCCGGGGCGCCTGGTGATCGAGCTGCGCCCGCCCGGCACCGACAAGGGCAGCGCTCTCAAAAACCTTGTTTCAGAACGAAAATCGCGCGCGGTGATGTTCTGCGGAGACGATCTGGGGGACGTGGCCGCCTTCGGCGCCGTCCGCGCGCTGCGCGGTTCGGGGATCCCGGGACTGACCGTGTGCAGCGGCTCGGCCGAGGTCACCGCGCTAGCCGAGTCGGCCGACCTGGTCGTAGACGGCCCCGACGGCATCGCCGCCCTGCTCACCGCCCTGGCCGACACCCTCACCTAGACCGGGTCACCGCGCTATTCACGGATCTCGTTGCCGCCAGCGGGTGATTCGTCCCGATATACGGTCCCGCCATCCGGGCGGGGCGGGGGAGGTACCATCGCCGGAACTGGGCGGGGCCGGGGAGCCGGGGGCGATGCCGGGGCCGGCCAGCGCGTCGAGCTGGGCCTGGAACCAGGCTGTCGGCGGCAGGATGGCGCCGGCCTGGGCCAGGGCGGCCCGGCGGCGGACCCGTTCGGAGTCAGACATGGTCAGCGCCTCGTGCAGGGCTTCCGCGGTCTGCGTGATATCGAACGGGTTGACCAGAATGGACTCCGGGCCGAGTTCCGCGGCCGCACCGGCCTCGGTGGACAGCACCAGCGCGCAGCCGCCGCGGGCCAGGATCGGGCCTTCCTTGGCGACCAGGTTCATCCCGTCCCGGATCGGGTTGACCAGCAGCACGTCGGCCAGCTGGTAGGCGGCGAGCGATCGCGGGTAGTCGTCGTTGACCTGCAGGATCAGCGGGTTCCAGTCGTCGGTGGCGAACTCGTCCACGATGTCCGCGGCCATCCGCTGCACCTGGGCCGTGTACTCCCGGTATTCCGGCAGGTCGTGCCGGGACGGGTAGGCGAACGCCAGATGCGTCACCCGGCCCCGCCACTGCGGGTGGCTGACCAGCAGTTCCCGGTAGGCGGCCAGGCCGCGGACGATGTTCTTGGACAGCTCGGTGCGGTCGATCCGGACGATCAGCTGGCAGCCCTTGGTCACCGCGCTCAGCGCGGCCACCTGGGCCTGCACGTCCGGCTCGGCCGCCCGGTCGTGCAGTTCGGCGGCGTCCACGCCGAGCGCGTGCACGCCTACCGTGGTGACGTGGCCCCGGTGGGTCACCAGCCGGCCGCCGTGAGCTACCTCAGCGCCGAGGAACTCGGCGCAGCAGGCGACGAACGCGTCCGCCCAGCGCTGGCACAGGAACCCAGCGTGATCGGCGCCCAGCATCCCGTCGAGCACCTCACGGCCCACCCCGCCGGGCAGCAGCCGGTAGTAGTCCGGTGGCGCCCATGGGGTATGCGAGAAGTGCGCGATCCTGACGTCCGGGCACTGCTCGGCCAGCATCCGCGGGACCAGAGGCAGGTGGTAGTCCTGCACCATGGCGCGTACCGGTCCGCCGGGGTCCGGGCCGCCGGAGTCCCTGTCGGTGGCCCCTTTGGCCAGCGCGGTCGCGAACGCGGCGTTGTAGCTGCGGAACGACTCCCACTCGCGCCGGAAGGCCAGCCCGAAGCTGGGCTGGCTGGGCGTGTCATACAGCATGTGGTGGACGAACCAGAGCGTGGAGTTGGCCACCGAGTTGTAGGCGCGCATGAATGTGGCGGGCGGGATGTCCAGCATGCGCACGGCCGAGCGGTGGCCGTCCCCGTCTGGCCCGGCGCCCAGCAGGCCCGCGGCGGGCCCGGTGTCGATCCGGCCGTCCGGGGTGGCGCGCGCGGCGGCCCGGTCGGCGTCGCTGAGCGCCGCGCACACCCACAGCACGTCGGCCTGCCCGGCCACTGAGGAGAGCCCGGAGACCAGGCCGCCCGCGCCGCGGCGGGCCACCAGCGTGCCGTCGGAGTCCCGGATGAACGAGACCGGCCCCCGGTTGGAGGCGATGAGCACTCGGCCAGCCGGGGGCGGAGATTCCCCCCGGTGACGCCCGTCCTGGTCACCCGTCATGCCCGTGAGGCTAGCCGGAGCAGCCCACGGGCAGCGGTGCGGCATCGGTTAGAGTGTCAGGTACAACTTCATAACGCTCATCCAGAGGGGTGGAGGGAACGGCCCGGTGAAGCCCCGGCAACCATCACGGTGAGGTGTGCCCGCGAGGCCATTCCCGTGACAGGTGCCAAGTCCGGCCCTCGGCCATCCGGCCGCTGGGGCAGATGAGGAGAAAGGCCTCGCCACGTGAGCACACCCCCGTCCAATTTCCCTGCCTCCGGCACGCCCTCCCGCTTCGGCTACGCCACCGGGCTGGGCTGCCGCGAGTGCGGCCAGAGTTACCCGATCGGCTCCAGCCACGTCTGCGCCGAGTGTTTCGGGCCGCTCGAAGTCCGCTACGACTATCCGCGGCTGAGCCGGGCCGATATCGAGGCCGGGCCGCCGAATATCTGGCGCTACGCCAGCCTGCTGCCGGTACCGCCGGATGTGGCCGCTACCCCGAACACGGAGCCGGGGCTGACCCGGCTGGTCCGCGCCGGGCAGCTGGGCCGGGAACTCGGCATGCGGGCCCTGTGGGTCAAGGACGAGCGGGCCAACCCGACCCACTCGTTCAAGGACCGGGTGGTGGCGGTGTCCCTGGCCGCCGCGATCGAGCTGGGCTACAAGGTGCTCGCCTGCCCGTCCACCGGCAACCTGGCCAACGCGGTCGCCGCCGCCGCGGCCCGGGCCGGCATCCAGTCCGTGGTTTTCATCCCAGCCGACCTGGAGCCGCAGAAGATCGTGGCCACTGGCGTGTACGGCGGCACGATGGTCCCGGTGGCGGGCAGCTACGACGACGTTAACCGGCTCGCCTCGGAACTGGCCGACGACCGGGAGGACTGGGCGTTCGTCAACGTCAACGTCCGGCCGTACTACGCCGAGGGCTCCAAGACCATCGGGTTCGAGATCGCTGAGCAGCTGGGCTGGCGGCTGCCCGCGCAGATCGTGGTGCCGGTCGCGTCCGGCGCTCAGCTGGTCAAGATCGACAAGGCGTTCCGCGAACTGGTGCAGCTCGGCCTGGTCGAGGACACCCCGTTCCGGGTGTTCGGCGCGCAGGCGACCGGCTGCTCGCCGGTGGCCGCCGCGTTCCGCGCCGGGTACGACGTGGTCCAGCCGGTCCGGCCGGCCACCGTGGCCAAGTCGCTGGCCATCGGCAACCCGGCGGACGGCCCGTACGTGCTGGATGTGGTGCGCCGCACCGGCGGCGCGGTGGCCGACGTGAACGACGAGCAGGTGGTGGCCGCGATGCGGCTGCTGGCCACGACTGAGGGCATCTTCGGTGAGACGGCGGGCGGGGTCACCCTGGGCGTGCTGCGCAGCCTGCTGGCCTCCGGCCAGCTGGACCCGGACGCGGAAACCGTCTTCATCAACTCCGGTGACGGGCTCAAGACGCTGGACGTGGTGGCCGATGTGGCCGGCGCGGCCCCGCCGATCAGCCCTACGATCGACGCGTTCCTGGCCTTCGAGGCTTCGCTGGCCGGGCCGCAGGCCCGCTGACCGGCGGCCCCGGGCACGGGGAAACCCAGGCCAGCCCGGCACTATGAGAGCGTTCACGCTGTCGTTGGAGAGGCAGGTCCCGGCATGACCGTGTCCGTCCGTATCCCCACCATCCTGCGCACGTTCACCGGCGGGGCCGCCGAGGTCACCGCCGGCCCAGGGACGCTGCGCGAGGTCATCGCGGGCCTGGACGCCGAATATCCCGGTATCGCCGGGCGGATCGTGGACGACAGCGGCCAGCTGCGCCGGTTCGTCAACGTCTACGTCGGCGAGGAAGACGTCAGGTTCGCCCAGGGCCTGGACACGCCGGTCCCGGCGGGCGCGCACGTGTCGGTCATCCCGGCCGTCGCGGGTGGTTAGACACGCCCCGTATGCCCGCCTGGCCGGGAAGTCCCATTCCGTCCAGGATCGGTCTGACTGTCCGGGGGGCAGGTCAGCGGCGGAAACTCGCCCGGCCGCATTCGCGGAGTAACAGGTCCCGAAGGCGCACCGCACGGGGTAAGGTCGTTTCCGGTCGCTGTCGGTCGGCGGATTCGGCAAGCCTGGCTTGCCCACGCCTAACCCGCGCCGCGATCGACGGGTTCCGCAGAGGCAAGGGTGGAACCCGAGGCCCGAGCGGAGTTAGGGAGTTGTTGGGTAATGGCTCAGGGCACCGTCAAGTGGTTCAACGCGGACAAGGGCTACGGCTTCATCGCGGTCGACGGTGGCAGGGACGTGTTCGTGCACTTCTCCGCCATCCAGATGGATGGCTACCGCACCCTCGAAGAGGGTCAGCGGGTCGAGTTCGACATCACGCAAAGTGACCGCGGTCCGCAAGCGGAGGCCGTCCGGGCCGTGGGAGCTTAGCTCACCCGGTTCGGCTGATGGCCCGGTACCCGGGTGGCGGGTGCCGGGCCATCAGTGGCTGTGGCCGGACCAGGCCACCACTACTGCTCTTATGCTGGCCCTGATGCCCGGTGCATCCGGCAGTGGCGCCAGGACCGGGACTTTCCCAGGTATGCCGCGGGCTGAATGCGCTGTGGGCTGAACTACCCCCCACCAGCCCCGCTCAGCTTGCACTCTCATGCCGAGAGTGCTAAACAAGGCGTTGGCACTCTCGGCATGAGAGTGACAATCCCAGGGCGGTAATCGGGGCGATGAGGCCTCGTCGGCGGCAGGAAGGGACTGCTCGCTGAGGGGGCCGGCCGTCGCGGGCGTCGGCCCGGTTCGCACAGTAAAAGCCATCCAAGTCCCGGGAGGACTGAGCCTATGGCAGCGAAGATGATCGCGTTCGATGAGGACGCGAGGCGCGGCCTCGAGCGCGGTATGAACCAGCTCGCCGACGCCGTGAAAGTAACCCTCGGCCCGAAGGGCCGGAACGTGGTGCTCGAGAAGAAGTGGGGCGCCCCCACGATCACCAACGATGGCGTGTCCATCGCCAAGGAGATCGAGCTCGAGGACCCGTGGGAGAAGATCGGCGCTGAGCTGGTCAAGGAAGTCGCGAAGAAGACCGATGACGTCGCGGGCGACGGGACCACCACGGCCACCGTGCTGGCCCAGGCGCTGGTCCGGGAGGGCCTGCGCAACGTCGCGGCGGGCGCGAACCCGATGTCCCTCAAGCGGGGCATCGAGGCCGCGGTCGAGCGGGTGAGCGAGGAGCTGTCCAAGCTCGCCAAGGACGTGGAGACCAAGGAGCAGATCGCTTCGACCGCCTCCATCTCGGCCGGCGACCCGGCCATCGGCGAGATGATCGCCGAGGCCATGGACAAGGTCGGCAAGGAAGGCGTCATCACCGTCGAGGAGAGCAACACCTTCGGCCTCGAGCTCGAGC
>Ga0207665_10001215_pt1 | contig 17402 bp, 23 predicted proteins | sample LARL112metaG_FD_184351 | JGI IMG/M metagenome (GOLD analysis project Ga0207665, IMG submission 184351) | Corn, switchgrass and miscanthus rhizosphere microbial communities from Kellogg Biological Station, Michigan, USA - LAR L11-2 metaG... | ecosystem: Host-associated > Plants > Roots >...
CGATTGGCACGTCAAAGTCGCAGTTGCATAGAGCGCGGATGCGAATGCGTGTTCTGCTGAGGCCACCACTCTCTCCTAGAAACTCACCGAAATGCCTTCATGAATGAAAGTTGTTTGCGCGCGCAAATGGCAGAGCGCCGCCCCGAGTCACGCTTTCACGAATTTGAGCGCCAGCCCGTTCATACAATAACGCAAGCCAGTAGGTTTTGGGCCATCCTCGAAAACGTGGCCAAGATGGGCGTCACAGCGGGCGCAGAGAACTTCAGTGCGGGTTTCAGCCAGGCTGTTGTCAATTCTCTCCCGCACGTTTCGTTTGGCGATCGGCGCCCAAAAGCTGGGCCAGCCGGTGTTCGATTCAAACTTAGTGTTTGAACTAAATAGCGGAAGATCACAACAGACACATGCGAATGTGCCGTTCTCATGAATATTAAGGAGCGGACTAGTATAGGGAGCCTCAGTTCCGGCTTGACGCGTTATAAAATATTGCTCGGGCGTAAGAATCCTCTTCCATTCCTCGTTCGATTTAACGACCTTATTGAACGGAGCTCCTTTTGCTTGCGATTTTCCCTTGCTCTGAGCAATTGCCGAAACGATCACGGAACGGCTCAACAGAGTTACGGCTCCAAACATCGCGCCTGACTGAAGAAAGTACCTGCGGTTCATTTCATTTGCCCCTTTTCACTTACGCCGGGTTCTCGGCGTGCGTGATATGCGCAAACACTGACGGCGCCACCGCACGAGCCAGCGCAAGATTGTCGCCTTCCGGCAAATCCGACACTATGAAAACTGCGTGACGCGCGGTCTGAAAGCACGAGACTTGATAGCCGTCGAATTGTGAACACGCGATGACCTGAGCTCCCTTACTTGCAAGCGCCGCGTTTGTTTTTGCTGGGTTGGAGTCTCCGATTTCAGTAACCAGAAACGAAACGAGCCGGCCGTGATATCTCAGGATGATGTGAGCAAAGCGCCGTCCCTGAAAGACGCACGAATGGGCCTCGACAAACTCAGCGCCGAAGGGTACTTCACCCTGCTCCGATACCACCGCCTTGGTCAGGTTGACGTACACAGGATCATACTTTCGCCCTGCCACTTCCAGATCGATCGGCTTTTCAGCGAGCCGAAAATGAACTGCACAGTCACGATGATCGCCGGCGGCGTCTCTGGCCAATTCTGTCTTGACGATGCTGACCGGGATTCCCGGGTTTAGCTCTGCCGGGTAGGTTGGTGTCGGCTCGCGGCCAGCAACTCCCTCTTTACCTTGTTGTGGCGATCGCTCTGAAATTCGCTGCCGGACCAGAACAAGCCCGAACGCCGAAGCCAATAGCAAACATGCCGCGAGCGCGAGCCATGAGGTTCGTCTCACCATCACGGATGATCGCCAAACGCGCTGCGATACCGGAGTGACACTGCGTTTACCCACGGCGTAATCATGCAGTTGAGTTCTGAGGCGCTGAGTGAACTCCGGACTCATTTGGTTCTCTGGCGCTTTGATAAACGCCTCTCGAAGTTGGCTGCGCAACTCGCGTCGCGCTGCCAATTCACTCCGGCATTCGGAGCAGTGCTCCAGATGCGAGATGACCTCATGATTTGTTTCAACGATCAGTTCGTTGCCGAGGTAAGAATCGGCGATTTCTCTAAATTCACGGCATTGCATGTTGAGACTCCCTCATTGATCTTCGGAAACTCTGGAAATCCTCCGTTTATCAGACTCACCGAAGCCGTGTGCCTTTGCGTAACTAGCGAGTTCGCCGCGTAGCAGGCTGCGACCTCGGGAAATGCGTGACATCACGGTGCCCATGGGAACGTCTGTAGCCGCCGCGATCTCTTTGTAAGACATCTCCTCTACGTCGGCCAGGATAACCACTTCCTGGAAGGCCCGAGGCAAGCGTTCGAGCGCGCCCAAGACCTCTTCGTCTGTCACGTTCTGTGGCGTCGGCGCTTCAAAGGCGATTGTTTCAGCGATACGTTCCTCAGCGTCGCTAACCAGATGTAGACGTGTCGTCGCCTTTCGCCGCTTGCTATGTCGGTGATACATAATCGAAACCAGCCATGCTCGACAGTTCGTCCCCGGCGTAAAACGGTGAAACGAAGCGAGCGCCTCCGTCAAGGTCTCTTGTACCAGGTCTTCAGCTTCGGTCTGGTCACGCGTGAGCCATAGCGCAATGCGGAATAAGCTGGTCGCGTGCGGCATAGCCTCAGCCTCAAAGGCCGACCATTGTTTCTCAACTGCCACCTGAGACTCCCGCGTCGGTGCAATGGCAAACATAAGTTATCTCGGCCCGTAACCCGTCGGAATTCCAGCCCGCCATCCATGTAATACCTGCTAGAGGGCGATTTATTCCCGCCCCCGGGGCCAAATATTTCGGGCTAGGGAATAAATTCGAATCATCTTGATATTACTTAGCTAATCAGACAAATGCCGAGCCCAACAGAGAAGCAATTACCGCGAAAGAGAGCGATGACGCCATTTCAACTAACCAAGCCGATCGGAGTTTTCTACGAGCACCAGCAATGGTTTCTTCCATTATTCAACAAGCTGAACGAGCGAGAGATTCCGTACGTCCGGATCGACGCGCGCAAACATTCATACGACCCTCACTCGGTGGAGGACGAGTATTCACTCTTCTTTAACCGAATGAGCGCCTCGGCTTATTTGCGAGGACATGGCAACGCAATCTTTCATACGCTCGGGTACCTCGCGCATCTTGAGCGCTTGGACGTGCCGGTCGTAAACGGACACAGGTCTTTCATGATCGAAACGTCGAAGTCCCTGCAGCTCTCACTGTTTGAGAGATTGGGTCTCCGATATCCACGGTCCATCGTCAGTAACAGTCCGAAAGAAATATCCAAGGCCGCACATGATCTGCGTTTCCCGGTCCTGCTCAAACCCAACATCGGCGGCCGCGGAGCCGGCATAGTGCGTTTCGATTCGCCGCAGGCGCTGGAGCACGCCGCTGACAAAGCGTTGCTCGATTTCGGAATTGATCAGACCGCCCTCATCCAGGAGTTCGTCCCTATTCGCGGCGGTCATATCATGCGAATCGAAATCCTGGGCGGAAAGTTTCTCTACGCAATCAAGGTTTACGCGACGGAAGACAATTTTAATTTGTGTCCCGCGGAATTTTGCCAGACCGGGGATGGTGTCGCGGCGTTGGATGAGATGTGCCTTGTCGATGCGCCGGCGAGCGGACTCCAGGTTGAAGCCTTCACGCCTCAACCAGAAATGATTCGAACAGTCGAGCGGGTAGCCGAAGCCGCCGGCATTGACGTCGGCGGTGTTGAATGCCTGGTTGATGATCGCGACGGCACGCTGATGTATTACGACATCAATGCACTCTCGAACTTCGTTGCTGACGCGACGCAGGTCATCGGCTTCGACCCATATGAGCGGCTGGCGGATTACCTAATCAGGAGGGCGAAATAGATGCGCTACGGATACTGGCTGCCGGTCTTCGGCGGCTGGCTGCGAAATGTTGAGAACGAAGGTATGGAGCCAAGCTGGGATTACGTGAGCCGTCTCGCCAAGAGGAGCGAGGAGATCGGTTACGACTTGACCCTGATTGCCGAGCTAAATCTCAACGACATCAAAGGCGTCGACGCGCCTTCACTGGATGCCTGGTCGACTGCCGCCGCGCTGGCCGCCGTGACCAGCAAGCTTGAGCTAATGGTCGCAGTGCGCCCCACTTTCCACAATCCGGCGCTGCTCGCCAAGCAAGCTGCCAACATAGACCACATCGGTAAGGGCAGTCGGCTTTCGCTTAACGTCGTTTCTTCATGGTGGGCCGACGAAGCCAAGAAATACGGTGTGCAGTTCGAGCAGCATGAAGATCGTTATGCGCGTACCACGGAGTGGCTCAAAGTCGTCGACCAGTTGTGGCGTGAAGATCATTTTTCATTCGAGGGAAAGTACTACAAGGTCGAGGACGCTGTGATGCAGCCGAAGCTTGTCACCAGACCGCGCCCGATGATCTATGCCGGCGGCGAATCAGAAGCAGCGAAACAGATGATCGCCGCTCAGTGCGACGCCTATGTAATGCATGGCGACGATCCCGCACGGTTAAGACAGAAAATTGCGGACATGAGCAGCCGTCGCGACCAGCTGGGGTTGCCGCCAATGAGATTTGGAGTTGCTGGTTATACGATTGTCCGCGAGACGGAAGCCGCGGCGCGGCAGGAAATGGAACGCATTACCGACGTAAAGCGCTCCGCGGCCGGGTACGAAAATTTTCAGCAGTGGCTGGCCGGCACCCAATTGGACCAGGCACTGGCACTCGAGGACTATTCAGTCTCGAATCGAGGTTTGCGTTCCGGGCTAGTAGGCACCGCAGAACAGGTTGCCGATCGAGTGGCCGCGTTTGAAGCCGCCGGAGTCGACCTATTGCTGCTACAGTGCAGTCCTCAATACGAAGAGATGGAGCGATTTGCTGAGGCCGTCATCAAGCCCGGCGCCGCATCGGTAGAGTTTCACAAAACCGGAACGAACTGAGAGCGATGCGAGGGGAGCTTGGGAAAGCGCCGTCCTCACTCAATGCAGGAACTTCACAAACATCAATTCGTTGTGACGCTCGTTGTAGACCAGATCATCGACTAATTGTTTAGTCAGCAAAATGCCAAAGCCGCCGGGTCGCAGACCTTTCTCCTCCCTAACGCCGACGTGGTGAAATGGATCGTCCACGGGATTACTTACTGCGGCATGCTCCAGTTGCGATGGATCAAAGCCATTACCCGGATCTTTGATTCGACAGATGATCGCGTGTTTGAGTCGTAGAATATTGACCGTTACACGTTGTTCGGGATCAAGCTTGCCGCCATGCTCCATTGCGTTGCCGAGCATTTCACTAAACGCGTAGTTGATCGCCTCTGCCATCTCGGGTCGCACATCGGCATCGAGTTCATCGAGCAGCCTTTGCAGAGGTGAGAATGCAGCCCGGTCGCAGGGAACGCGCAACTCAACCCACTCGGGTTGAGCTGAGATGACCTCGATCGCTTGAGCGGGGCATTCGGAGATTGCCGAGTTTATGACCCGGCGTAGTTCTTCTGGCTTGAAGGGACTTATCAGAAAATCGCAGACCCGTGCGCGCAGTGCCTTTAGGACCGTGTCGGGAGTTCCGTGCTCGATTGTTAGAACCAGTTTCCGTTTCGGCTTAATGCGCTGCAGCACCTCAATGACATTCTGATCGCCAAGTTCAGGTCCGGCGTAATCAGCGATGACCAGATCCACTGGCAGCTCCCCCAACAAGTCCACCACGCTCTCAATGTTTGGCGTCCACCAGACGCGATATTTATCCTCCTTGAGCGCGCGTAGCGCTACGTCATGAAGCCTTGGATCTTCGTTTATTAGTAGTACGCTTTTCATGTCCTTTCCTTGACCCTCGCTTAGCTGGACTCAGGATTCTCTAAACAGACTCCGAAACGTGCGCTGCGTTTCAATGTGTTGCCGGCGGCGAAACTGCTCGACCCAGGCTGTGACTGCGTTAGTGAATTGGGCCTCTGGGCTTGAACGCCGTCTGTATTGTGGCGAGGTCTTAGCCGGCTCCGATGTCTCTTTTTTACGCTCGCCGCGCTTGATGATCTTGATCATTGCCTTGGTCTTGGTATCGTGATTAGTGGATATTCCCGGTGATCGCGCGTTTGCTTTCGAGGGGGCTCTTAGGGTGCGTCAGAAAAAGAAACGCACCTCGAAACCCGCAAGGCCCGAGGCGCGAATTCTCTTCGCGGTTGCACTTATTGGATGGCTCCCATTTGCATCCCGCCCTGATTCACAACCACACGCTGGTCGCGACCGGCGAAAGTAATGCTGACCAACCTGGTATCATCGCCGTCAACAATGGTGTTTGTTTCAGTAGAGCGTGCTTTGCCTTCACGCTGTTCCAGCCGAGTCGACGCGGTCGCGACGACCTTGCTGTCCTTCACAATTGATAACTCGCCGGTCTCTTCGTCAAATACGACATCGTATGTACCGTGCTTAACAAGTGTTCCGTTGACCTTGGTATCCGTTAAGAAAGACACCGTAACTCTCTTGCCTTTGGCAAACGCCGCTGCGCTTGCCAAAGTAACAAGCAAGAGAGCAACCATAAGCCGATTAATTATTGACTTCATTTCCAGTACTCCTTCTGATTATCCTCATATTCACTGCCCTCTAGGGCATTTCCGAGTGCGCCGAACTTGAACTTGAATCCGCGCACCAACTCTTGCGCCTCCCTGGTTCGATTCATAGAACCATTTGTCGCGAACTAAACTGCCTCAATTTCTTTTACCACTGGCGACTTCTTCCCGCTCGGACTCACCAGCTCCTCAGCGGACTTATGAATCTTCTGCCAGCAGTTTCTGAATTACCTGTTCTGTCTGCTCGTAGGCGCCTTCGCCGACGTGCATCCAACGAATTCGGCCCTCTTTGTCGACCACAAAGATGGTTGGCCAGGCATCGACGCCATAAGCACGCCACGATTCGAACTCATTGTCTGTAACCACGGGATACTTAATCGCCAGGGACGCAACTTGACGACGCACGCTGTCGAGATTCCTTTCGCCCCTGGTCTCAGGCGAATGGACTCCGACGACCGTCAGACCTTTATCACGATAACGAGCGTCCCAGCGCTTTACGGCCGGCAAGGTGTTGCGGCAGTTGAAGCATCCGAACGTCCAAAACTCGACAAGCACCACCCGGCCTCGCAAACCCTTAAGCGTTAATGGGTCGGAATTGATCCACGTGCCGGCAGCGAATTCCGGCGCCGCTTCAGAGGAATCAGGCCGCGCAAGCAGAACGCCGGAAGGTAAAGTGTCAGCGCTAACTCGATGCGTGATGTGAGCGCCGACTATCCCGAATGTTCTCGAACGCTGCGCTTGGCTGGGAAAGCTGACCGCGGTCAGCACTAAAATTAGGACGATCGATGGAAGTAGTGCCATCTTAAGATTCTTCCTACGCATTGACTCTTTCCTCTCTTTCAATTAGGCCTTGCAGTCGTATTTCCTTCTTCAAAATCCGTTGGCAGAAATGGGTACCTTTCTACATCCGTCGAATTTCATCGAGCAATCAGAACGTTATCTCGTCTCGCTTACTAAATACCGCGCGCCAACTTCTTTATTCCCGACGCGGCCATGACTCATAGGTGAACGAACGATTCGAAACGCGTCGTCAGCGGTTAGAAGTCGGAAGTGATGAGCTCTTAGTCGGGAGTCAGTTTGGACACTTCTCGTAGATTGACACCCTGTCTCAGATGGCATGTCGTGATGAACTGGCGAACTTCGTCAACCTTGAGCCGCTTTGAAACACGCAAGTCGGATCTGCGAAAGAGCGAGTTGCGATTGTGGAATGTCAGTGTGTGAGGCAACAGTTGGCTCACGTTTTCGGGGGAAGAAGACAACATCGCCTTGCAGAGTTATCGTTCAATGATCAATTCGGACAAGATCGCTGTCATTAGATCTATCAACTGCCGGCTTCTCAAAGGAAGCGTGGGGAATAAACAAACGCCGAGTCGGTATTACTGTTTGGGCCACGCATTAATTACAGATTCGGCGGGTTTTTTGAGAGGCCAGGCAGGCCGAAGATGTTGCGTGCGTGGCCCGCAAGTCGTTCATTGATCGCATTGGAAAAATTGAGACCACTGGCACGCTATCAGAGCAAACCGAGTGTGCATGCGCTGGGACGAGGCTTTCTGAGCAACGCCGGAAATGAGAGTCGCCGGCGAAAGGGAAGAGCGCGGCCAGGGTTACCGTTAGTCTAGTGGGGAGACTGCGGTACGCTGCGCTCTTCCGATGTTTCGGGTGGCCGCCGAATAGATAAAAGCATGCGCAAGGGTACCTTATATAATGAGAAGGGCCACAAGAGATGAAATTCATGTTGAGTAGATTTCTTATTGTCGCGGCAGCGATCTTCATTCTAACTACCGTAAGCTCTGCAGCTGTGATCCCTGATCCATTTGTTGATTCTCGGCGAGCGACCGTCCCAAGTCTGCAAACTGTAGTTCTGGGCGGTGGGTGTTTTTGGGGTCTTCAGGCTGTGTTCGAGCATGTGAAAGGAGTTACCAGCGTCACTGCCGGATACTCCGGAGGATCAGCCGAAACTGCTAACTACGAAGCTGTCAGCGGGGGCCGCTCCGGTCATGCTGAAGCAGTTCGCATTACTTATGATCCATCACAGATCACATATGGCCAGCTCCTCAAGGTGTTCTTCGGTGTTGCCCATAACCCGACTGAGATAAATCGTCAGGGGCCAGACGAAGGTACGCAGTATCGGTCTGTGATCTTCTATTCCGACGAACGACAGCGTCGCATTGCTGAGGCTTATATCAACCAACTAGATCAAGCAAAAGTCTTTGAGCGGCCCATCGCTACGCAACTCGTCGGCCTTCACGGGTTTTACCAGGCGGAGTCTTACCATCAGGATTTTGCCGTCAAGTATCCAAATGATCCGTACATTGTGGTCAATGATCTTCCGAAGTTGGCGAACCTTCGCAAAGAAATGCCTAAGCTTTACGTGCCGAGACGGTTTACAGGCGCAAAAAGAAACTCTAACCTTTAATACTCAGATACAGAAGCAAAGCTCATCGGCATGATTAAGCCGAGTGTCGCTTAGTAGTTTTTGCCGTGAAAATTTATTTTTCAGGTTCAGTCAGTGGCGGACGTGAAGACGTTGGGCTCTATCTTCAGATCATCGTGCAATTAAAGGAGCATGGCCTGGTCCTCACCGAACATATCGGTGACGCGAGACTAGATGCGGGCGGCGAGCCTGGACTCAGTGTCGTAGAGATTCATGATCGAGACTTGGCGTGGTTAGGGCAGGCCGACTGTCTGGTTGCTGAAGTGACAACCCCCAGCTTAGGCGTCGGCTACGAGATTGGGAGGGCTACGGAGTGGGGCAAGTTAGTTCTTTGTCTCTTTCGAACCGGTACTGGAAGCATGCTGTCGCCCATGATTGCCGGCAGCAGCGGAGCTGTGGTGCGGGAGTATCGAAACGTCGGAGAATTGAAAGAGATCCTTGAGGAGTTCTTCGCGGCGCGATATGCCATACCGTAACGGTTTCACCCAGCCGCGAAGCCGGCCGAATTCTCTGATGTCATCAGGAATATATCGAGTGACTTCGGGTATTAATCAAATGTAAGTTCCAAGTTCTACGAAGTCAAAGGTTACCTGGTTGGTGAAAGAGGAGTTCATGAAAAGAATCAAACTGCTATCTCTAGGTCTCATTCTGGGGTTGTCGGGCATCGTGTATGCCACGAGAGCTTCGGCAAACACTCAAGCAAAAGGCGGAGACGATTGCTGCGCGGTTGTGGCCGCCTGTTGCCTGACGCACGGATCGTGTTGCACGGCACGTCACGCCCGGCGCTAGTCATAGACCGCTGCCGCCTGAATTGAAAGTCCTTCAATTCGGGCAGCAGATAAATAACTGATGAGAATTGCGATATTCGGCAGTGGCGGCGTCGGAGGATATTTTGGCGGACGGCTGGCGCTGGCCGGCAATGACGTCACATTCATCGCCCGCGGTGAGCACCTGCGCGCTCTGCGCTCGACTGGCCTTCACGTTGACAGCATTAACGGCGACTTCACGGTCTCGCCCATTAGAGCAACTGATGATCCATCTCAAGTAAAGAATGTCGACGTGGTCATTCTCGGCGTGAAGGCCTGGCAGATTGGCGAAGCGGCCAATGCTATGAGGCCGATGATCGGAGCAAGCACTTTCGTTCTGCCGCTGCAAAACGGCGTCGAAGCATTTCAGCAATTGGCTGAGGCACTGGGAAAAGAGCACGTGCTAGGTGGGTTATGTAAGATCGTGAGTTACGTAGACCAACCAGGGCATATTCAACACGCCGGCTTCGAGCCCCTTGTCGCTTTCGGTGAATGGGACAATCGCTCCAGTGATCGCGTTGCGGCCTTGCGCGAAACGTTTACTCAAGCGGGTGTGGAAGCGAAGGTCCCGTCTGACATTGAGGCCGCGGTATGGAACAAGTTTCTTTTCATCGCCGGATTCAGCGGCGTAGGTGCGGTGACTCAGGCGCCCGCCGGAGTGCTGCGCAGTCTCCCGCAAACTCGTGCGCTGATGGACCAGGCGATGCGGGAGATTCTCCTGCTGGCCAAGACACGCGGCGTCAGCTTACCCGACGACGCCGTGAATCTGGCGTTAGCGAGTCTCGATGGTTTGCCCGAGAATGCAATGTCCTCGATGCAGCGGGATATCATGGCCCACCGCCCCTCAGAGCTTGAATCACAAAATGGAGCGGTGGTGAGACTTGGACAAGAAGCCGGAATCGAAACGCCGGTTAACAGCTTTTTATACGCCAGCCTCCTACCTCTCGAAATGAGGGCCCGTGGCGAACTGCTGTTTCCTGAATAGTCCAACCTAATAGTCCTCACCTGAATACAAAATCGTTAGTCAAAAAGCTCTCTGGGAATAAATCAAGCTGAGCCAGGTATTACCTTGATGAACCGGAGATTGTCGGTCAGCACTGAGACGGAAGGAATGTTTTGGAACGGCGACTCCCGGAGGAATCAAGTCAAATATCAGTAAGGAGACGATATGAAAAAGCAAACTCTCGGAAGAGTCACAGTATTGAGTTTTCTGTTAATGCTCGCGGCAGTAAGTCTTTCGGCTCAATCTGAGCGCACTGGGGCAATCAACATCCCGTTCAGCTTCACCGTAGGAGAGAAGTCCCTACCGGCCGGCGAGTATAGTTTCGAGCGCAATAGAAAGGATTCCGACCTCGTTTGGCTGGTTCAAAGTAGAGACGGCGACGTAACTGCCCTCTTTACAACGACCGCGGTGCGAGCCACGGAAACCCAAGAGAAGGCCAAGCTGGTTTTCCACAAGTACGGTGACCAGTACTTCCTGTCGCAGATCTGGACGCAAGGAGAAACCGCCGGACGTGAGCTACTGATTCAAGGCTTCGAACGTCAGTTGGCGAAGGACGCGATCGAGCGCCAGATGATAGTTCTTGCCAGTGGCCCAGCAACCAGAAATTAGCCCTTTTTGGGCGTTCAAAGAAATGCAGCGCGCGGCCCAAGCTCTGCAAGTCCGCTCGCAGTATTCGACCGTTAGGAGAGGAGAGAGACTATGTCACTTAAAAGTTTTTTAGCATTGGTGCTGCTAGTCGCGAGCGTCGCGTCGGCCGGCAAAGCGCGCGGTTTGCGTTGGAATCCAAACGACGAACCGAAACGCGCGGAGCCGGTGAGAGTCGGCGACGAAGCTCCAGGCTTTACCCTGGAAGACATGCAAGGCAAACAGGTTTCCTTATCGGCAACGCGAGGGAAGATGCCGACGGTGCTCGTCTTCTACCGCGGATACTGGTGTCCGTTCTGCGCCCATCAACTATCTGAGTTGCGTTCGCTACTGAAGACTGATGCGCAGGTCCGCGTTCTCGCGGTGAGCGTAGACGATCACGAGAAGACGAAGCAGTTGGTGGAAAAGATTGCCGCCGACGGAAATGGCGCCGTGAACTACACGATGTTGAGCGACCCCGGACACAAGGTGATCGACACTTACGGCTTGCATGACCCAGCTTACGACGGAAAGAGATTTGACGGCGTCCCCCACCCGGCCGTTTATGTGATCGATAAGAACGGTCGCGTCGCCTGGGCCAAGGTCGAGACAGACTATAAGGTGCGGCCTTCGAACGCGGACATCAGAGCGGCGCTCGAAGCCTTGAATTAAGGATCATTCGTTTATGAAACATCGAATCCTGTCTCTCTTTACTGGTCTGACGATATCTCTGAGCATTTGTGCTGCATGGACGAGTCTCGCGATCGTCCATGCTCAGACCACTCCGCCAAAGATTGCGACACGACTATTGTTGACGAGCTCAAACGTTCAGAGAGGTCACTCGGTGCGTGCATCGCTCGTGCTTGACATACCGCGTGGCTACCACGTCAACGCGCATGATCCGGTCAGCAGATTCGCACTTCCTACTAAGATCGAAGTCGCAGCGCCGAGCGGCATGAAGATTGGCCCAATCTTTTATCCGCGAGCAATTGTGCGCCGCTTCACTTTCTCGGAGGATCGGCTCGGTGTTTACGAAAACCGCGCGGTGATCAGATTCAGCATCATCGTTCCGTCAAATCAGCCCACCGGAAAGACCGAGATAAAGACTCGGCTGAGTTATCAAAGTTGCAGCGATGAAGTGTGCTTCCCCCCGATTAAACGCGAGATCAATGTATCGTTAGCGGTCCAATGATGGCGTTGGCCGATAGAAGAGTTGTAATCGGCAATGACTGACCCTGAGCAACCAGCCACTCACCTTCCGCAGGTAAACCGAGCTGCGGAATTCCTGGCGAATCAGCGAACTTTCCTAGCGTGGATCAGAACGAGCATCGCCGTCATCAGCTTTGGCTTCGTAACTGGAAAGCTAAGTGTAATGCTACCGTTTCTCGCCGGGCGCAACGATCCAACGGCGCAAACGATGAGCGCTGGCCACAAGTTTCCCGTTGGCTTGGGGATGATAGCCTTTGGCGGCCTGCTCGCGATATTGGCCGCCTGGCGCTACCGCGTCGTCAATAACGCGATCGAACAAGGCGCCGTACGCGCCGAGCGCGGTGCTGTAGTTTTCGTGGCTGTATTAGTGGTTCTACTTGCGATCCTCATGATCACGTACATGGTCACGAAGCCCGAAATGATGTGAGTAATTGCCAACAAGTAAGTAGCCGGGCCAAGCGGCTCGTCTCCCGCGAATCGGGTCAATACAAAAGGAAATCAATCACGCATTTTATTCCGAAAAAGTTCGGAAAGAGGGAATAAATCCCATAGGTCCGTGGATTATACAGTTAAAAGGCTTCTGCGCAGGCCGGCGGCCAAGACATCGGCCTTTTGGAAATTTAGGAAAGCGAGCCCAACCTAAACTAAGGAGCGCGTCGCGTGAAAAAGCTGCAAAAGAAACATCCGCGCGCCATTCGCTGGATGCACTGGATCAACTTTCCGGTGGTGTTCCTAATGATCTGGAGCGGGTTGCTCATCTACTGGGCTAACAGCGTATATCGGATTGGGTTCGGTAAGTTCACGCTATTGAACTTTTTTCCCGATCGCTTTTTTAATTTTCTTGGGGCTGGTCATCGTCTCGCCGAAGGCATGGCCCTGCATTTCTTTTTCATGTGGTTCTTTGCTTTGAACGGTTTCGCATACGTACTCTACACCGCTATCTCGGGTGAATGGCGCTATCTCCTGCCAAACCGGCGTTCATTCCGTGAGGCCATCCAGGTGGCGCTGCACGACCTGCATCTGAGCAAACATCATCCCCCGCCGCGGAAATTCAATGGCGCGCAGCAAATCGCTTATACCAGCGTGATCCTAATGGGAGCGGGATCGCTTCTTACTGGGTTATCGATCTATAGACCAGTGCAGTTTGCGTGGCTGACTACTCTGCTCGGCGGCTATGAATGGGCGCGCTGGGAACATTTCTGGTTGGCTATCGGCTACGTGCTGTTTTTTCTGATACATGTCGCGCAAGTAATCAAGGCCGGCTGGAAAAATTTCCGCGCGATGGTTACCGGTTATGAAATAGTGACGGTTGAAGCCTCGCCGTCAATCGCGATTGACGGATCTGAACCAGAGAATCTTGAGGTTGCAGCGTGAGGGATAATCAGACGGAAGAAAAGGGCAGAGCTGAGTTGACCGATCAGGCTAACGATCGACAACCCGCCGACTCTGATTCGAAGTCTGAAACGCGTTCTGCCGATGAAGCGAAGGCCTTGCCGCCGCCTGTTAATGACGGAGTGGCAGAGCAATCCGATGCCTTCGACGATGTGCGAGCAGCGGCCGAGAGGAGTGCTGATCGGGCCGTAGCTACCGAGATGCGACGGAAAGCGCGCCGGAGCTTCATCGTCGGCGGAACAGCAGCCTTGACTGCTCTGGGTGGATGGCGTTGGCTCCGCACTCGCAGAGAAGTTGACGGGCTCGGGTGGCCTTTGCGTCTGTCGCACGAGTTCAATGAAGAGCTTTCTCGCGACTATTTCTCGCGCGCCAGGTTGACGCCCACTTTCCCGCATGAGATGGCCACGGAGCCGCGAGTCAACGGGCTCGAAGGTCTGGAAAGCGAGTTCGACCCAGCGAAATGGAAACTAACCATTTTTGGCCTGGCGAACCCGCCAGAGACTTCAGACGAAACCAGCTCGTCGGCAACGTCTACGACCCCTGACAAAAAGTCAGCAGCAAGTGACGCTTCATCCTCTGACGAAAACGACGATACCAGTGACGAGGCGGATGAAGCCGACATAGGCGATAGCGCTACGAGTAATACCCCCGACTTGTCATTGACGCTTACCGACATCAAACAACTGCCGCGCACGGAGATGGTGACGCAACTGAAGTGCATCGAGGGCTGGAGCGTAATTGTGCAATGGGCGGGCGCACGTCTGGCTGACTTGATCGCCAAGTATCCGCCGCTCACTCGCAGCGGCGATTCTCCAAATGTGCTGCGCCGGCCCGATGACCTGGTTGGCTACGTCAGTCTCGAGACCCCAGACGGTGGGTATTACGTGGGACTGGACATGGAGAGCGCGCTGCACCCACAGACTCTCTTATGCTATGAGATGAATGGACAGCCCTTGTCGCCGAAGCATGGCGCGCCTTTGCGCCTGGTCATTCCGGTAAAGTACGGCATCAAGAACATCAAGCGAATCGGAAAGATCACCTATACAGATAAGCGACCCGCCGACTACTGGGCCGAGCGAGGATACGACTGGTATTCGGGACACTGAAGTGGATTTCTTAAACGTCAAATAACTCATCGGAATAGAGGTGAATCCATGTCAAGTGTTGTCTACACTTCGCATGTTCGGATAGAGCGCGAACGTGGGCCTTTGCGCTTGGCTTACCTGTCGGCTGAACCCCAGCCTGTTCGATTTGGTGTGCATGGCGCCGTTGCCGAACACTATCGGGTCAGCCCTGAAGTTTCCGAGCCGCATGCGACGACACTTGACTACATTGTAGCCGCTGCCGGCGGTTGACTGGTCGGCACCTTCGGGGGCGCGCTGGAGGCGCGCAAGATCGACGCTGGAAATAAACGGCTAACCGCTGATGTGACGGGAGAGATTGAAGTCGAAGAAGGCGTGCTCGTAATCCGGCGTATTCACGTTGTCTATCACATCCAGGCTCCGGCTGAAGCGAAAGAAATCATCGAGCGTGTGCATGAGATACATGCCGATCATTGTCCGGTGTACAAGTCATTGCACAAGGCTATTGAGATCACCACTAGTTGGCGATTTCTATCGATTTTGTAGTTCAAACAAGAGAGAATATGAAGCCACGAGTAAACGCCACCCTATGTGGTCCTATGTAACTTGATTTGGAGGTAAATCAATCGTGAAGTGGTTCAGAATGTTCTTTCAAACAGTCCTTTTACTGTCGGTTGCAACGGCTGCTGATCTGAAGGCAACGATTAACGACGAGCGTACCGCGCCCGTAGCTGTGGGTGAAGTTGCTCCTGACTTCACGCTTGAAGATCAGAACGGACACGAAGTCCTGCTGTCGGATACTCACGGCAAGAGTCCTGTAGTGCTGGTCTTCTACCGGGGTTACTGGTGACCGTTTTGTGCTCGGCAGTTAGCCGAATTACGATCGCTTTTGAAAAAGGATGAGAACGTTAAGCTGTATGCAATCAGCGTTGACCCACCAGATGTAAGCAAGGATTTTGCTAAGAAGATTGCCGCAGATGGCAAAGGCGAAGTTAAGTTTCCAATTCTCTCCGACCCTGGGCATAGGATCATCGACGAATACGGCCTGCGCGATCCCGCCTATCAAGGAACCAAGTATTTCGGCATTCCCCATCCCGCCGTCTACGTGATCGATAGGAACGGCAAAGTCGTCTGGGTCAAGATCGAATCGAACTATCGCGAGCGTCCTGCGAACGACCAGATCCGCGCCGCCCTTGAGGCATTGAAATAATATGTCGTCACCCCGATTCATTCCGCTTTACGACTATCATGAGTATGAAGTGGAAGAAATGAGAACCCGTGCGCTTGCGGTTTATGAACAGATGCGAGCGCGACGCACTGTGCGTCAGTTTTCCCCGCGGCCCGTTCCGCTCGAGATCATAGAGCAATGCATTCGGGCAGCAACTACCGCGCCGAGTGGGCCCAACCTTCAGCCGTGGCATTTTGTAGTCATCACCGAACGATCCCTGAAGCACCAGATCAGATTGAGGGCCGAGCGCGAAGAGCGGGAGTTCTACCAGCGACGCGCACCGAAGGAGTGGCTGGCGGCTCTTGCTCCGCTAGCGACTGATGAACACAAGCCATACCTGGAGACGGCCCCGTTTCTCATCGCTATTTTCTTGGAACGATACGGGAAGTTGCCGGACGGAAGACAGGTCAAGCATTACTATCCGACGGAGTCAGTGGGTATCGCTACCGGAATCTTGATTGCCGCGATCCAGCACGTCGGGCTTGTTTCTCTAACGCACACGCCAAGTCCGATGAAATTCTTAAACGAGATATTGAAAAGGCCGACCAATGAATCTTGTTTCCTGTTGTTAGTGGTTGGTTATCCTGCCGAAGACGCGGTAATACCTGATATCACACGAAAGGAATTCGAAGACGTGTGTACTCTTGTGTGAGAGCCAACTCGGCAGCTTATCTCGCTGGCGAGCTAGAAATAAGGAGATATAGAATGCCAGACGATCTTTCGACAAATCAGAATTCTTACAGAACTCGTGACTGCGAGTCGGCAAAAGCTGGACTGGCGATCATGCGTCTCGGTCTCGGCGCATTGTTCCTGTATGTCTTCTTTGAAAACTATAAAAAAGGTCTGTACGGCAAAGATGGATACACCGGCCTGATCAATTATTACCTTGAAAGAGGTCACGCCCCCGCGCTCTGGAAGAACATCATCGGTTTGGCGGCGAGTCACGCAACCGTCGCTGGCCCAATGCAAGCAGTTACGGAAGTCAGCTTCGGGGCGTTCTTGGTATTAGGACTGCTGACGCGGCCAGTTGCATTGGCAGCCTTTCTCTTTCTGACTTCACTCTGGGTGTCTGAGTGGGGTACGGCATGGATCTGGGAGTTACTCATACCGATGATCGCCGCGTTTAGCCTGATGGTTGGCGGCGCAGGCCGGAAATGGGGCATTGACGCCAAACTGATGAAAAAGTATCCGAGGATTCCGCTTTGGTAACGAAAATTTCATGGCGACATCAGCAAGAGTGGCAAAAGAGGAGGCAAATCAATTCGCGCTCGGTCTCGCGTTAACAAACGAGTGCAATCTGGCTTGCTCGTTCTGTTATCGCGATCCCGATCGAGTGGATCGACTGACGCTTGACCAGGTGCGCGCCGTCATGGAGCGTCTGCCGATCCGCTCCGTCAATTTGGGCACGGGCGAGAATGGAATGCATCCCGACTTTCAAAGCATCCTCACCTTTCTCAAGTCACAGCCGGTGAAACTCACAATCACTTCGAACGGTCACAGCATCGCAATCCTGAACGAT
>Ga0207665_10001218_pt1 | contig 17374 bp, 12 predicted proteins | sample LARL112metaG_FD_184351 | JGI IMG/M metagenome (GOLD analysis project Ga0207665, IMG submission 184351) | Corn, switchgrass and miscanthus rhizosphere microbial communities from Kellogg Biological Station, Michigan, USA - LAR L11-2 metaG... | ecosystem: Host-associated > Plants > Roots >...
CCTAGGAGATGAACGCCTGCTGCAGTTCTATCCGCGGCAGGTCACCGCCGGCGTCCCCCTCGGCCGTCACACCGTGCCTGGTGCGTACGTAGGCCAGCGCCTGGTCATAGCTGAGCAGGTGCTTGCCGCCCGGCAGGCGCAGCCCCGACCACCGGTCCCGGTAGCCGCCGGGCGGCACACAGACCTCGACCCCGCCGATCGCGTCCACCATCGCACGGAAGGAGTTGAAGTCGAACATCACGAAGTGATCGAGCTTGACGCCGGTGAGGTCACGCACCGTCTTCACCGCACACGACGGGCCGCCGATGTTCATGGCGCCGTCGATGATCGCGGCCTGGTAGGGCCCCCAGATGCCCGTGCCGATGGTCGGCCTGGCCTTGCAGCCAGGCTCGTACACGATGGTGTCCCGCGGGATGGACACGATCAGGGCGTGCGCGTGCGCCGGGTCGAGGTGGACGAGCAGCAGGTTGTCGGAGTTGCTGGTGTTCAGGCTCGGGTTGCTGCCGAAGCCCTTGCCCTGGCCCTTCCTGGTCTGCGACCCGAGCAGCAGGATGTTCTGCGCGCCGTAGACGGACCGGTGGGTAAGCCCGCCGACGCTGACGACCTTGATGTTGCCGGTCAGGTGCCGGTAGACCAGGTACGCGCCGAGGCTGGCCACGACCACGATCACGGTCAGGAAGGCGCCGCAGCCGTAGGCGGCCTTCCGCAGGCCGCTGCGGCGCCGACGGTAACCGCCCCGTGGCTGGCCGTCCGGAGAGCCGTGCCTGCGGCGGCGGCCCCCTGCCGACTGATGACGCATCCGCGCTCCCGGCATGTCAGGTTGCGCAGACGTTATCCGCGCCGGGCGGCCCGGCGGGCGATCGGCTGGAGATCCTTTGCCGGAGCAATGCTGAGTCAAGACCAGCGCATCATTCCGTGATCATCGCGCGGCTACTCTCGACGCGGATCAGCAGGTCATGGCCGCGGGAATGACCACGGGCCCGGCACGGTTCCATACCCCACAGCCGTATTGAGGTTGAACCCCGCTACCCCTGGGAGGAACCATGGCGACGGTCGAGGTGACCGCCGAGAACTTCGGGACCGTGATCGGTGACGCCGATCTGGCCCTGGTCGACTTCTGGGCGTCATGGTGCGGTCCCTGCCGGATGTTCGGCCCCGTCTTCGAGCGCGTGTCAGAGCAGCACCCCGATGCGGTGTTCGGCAAGGTCGACACCGAGGCCCAGCAGGCGCTCGCCGCGTCCTTCGGGATCACGTCGATCCCCACCCTGATGATCATCCGCGACAAGGTGATCCTCTACGCCCAGCCCGGCGCGATCCCCGAGTCCGTGCTGGAAGACCTGATCGCCAAGGCGCGCGAGGTGGACATGGACGAGGTGCGCGCCAGCATCGCCGGGGAGCAGGCCGCCACTTCCTGAGGTGGCCCCCGGGGACATCACGTTCTGTAAGGGCATGCCCTGACCCAGACCCCGCCGGCCGTGGGGGGCGGCCCACCTCACTCGCGCTCCAGACGGGTGGCGGGCCAGTCGAGCATCCTGGCACCGATCACCGCGACCTGGAGCGCGAGCGCGTCCGCGGGCCGGGACGGGTCGCGCCCGGTCAGTTCTTTGACCCGGGCCAGCCGGTAGGTGACGGTCCGCACCGACAGGTGCAGGTCCCGCGCGGCCGCGGCCGCGACACCGCCCCTGGCGTAGTAGGCGTCCAGCGTGGCCAGCAGCGGCGCGGCGCCACCGCGGGCCCGCGCCAGCGGGGTGAGCAGGGTCTGCACCAGGTCGGTGATGGCCGCACGGTCGCGCAGCAGCACTTGGTAGATAAGCAGGTCCGCGGCCCTGACCACCTCATCGGCCAGGCCCACGCGCTGGGCCGCGTCCAGGGCGTCGGTCGCCTCGTCATAGGAGCGCACCACGCCACTCGGCCCCGGATAGGGCCGCCCGAGGGCGATCCGCCAGGGCGGCGGCCCTGCCCGGCCGGGCTCGCGGGCACCGGCACGGCCGGCCGCCTGGCTGGCCAGCGCGGCGGCCAGGGCCCGGGCCACCCCGGCCGCCTCGTCGTCCCCGGCCGTGCCCACGATCACCACCAGCCGACCGCGGCGGCTCACCACCAGCGAGGAGGACGGCGCCGCGGCCTCGGCGACCACGCTGTCGATGTGAATGCCGGCCAGGCTCAGGCCGCCGCCGTCGGCGGAGCCCACCACCATCACCTGGTGCGGGCCGGCCAGGCGCAGTCCGAGCCGCTCTCCCCTGGCCAGCAGGTCGGCCACGCCGCCACGGCCGGACAGCAGGTCCTCGAAGAACTCCCGGCGCTCCGCCTCCTCGCGGCGGGCCACCGACAGGTACGCCCGCTCGAACCCGCCCGCGGCGGCCGCCACCGCGTCGTCCGCGGCGTGCAGCACGGCCAGCACGGCGCCCCGCAGCACCGCGGGTGAGTAGCCGTCGGCGGGCAGTTCGCGCCACAGCCGCCAGGTGGCCGACAGATACAGGTCGACCAGGCCGCCCAGGGCGACCCCGCCCTCCGCCGCCTGCTCCCCGGACCGGGCGTACCCGGCCAGTTCCGCGGCGGTCAGGCGGCGCCCGCTGCTGAACGCGTCCAGGACGGCGGGCAGGTAGTCGCCGAGCAGCCCGGGCGGCACCCCGCCCGCCTCCCGGCTCGCGGCGCGGGTGATCGCAGCCAAGTCCGGGCCACCGCCGCGCGGAGTCACTCCATGCACCGCCTTCCAGCCAGGCACGCCTGCCCCAGGCCTGGCAAGGCCCTCCCCGGCTACGTTCTCGTCGGTTCCCAACTTTGCCGGTCGTCGGCAAGATAGCGGGGTAATTCTTAGCCGGTGAGTCACGAAGACCTTATGCGATCGGCAAGCAATAGTTAAGTATGAGCCGGAGCGGGCCGACAGTGGACGGGAGGTCACCATGACGGTCATCTGTCAAGGGACCCCCGACGCCGCGTCCGCGCCGCTCAGGTCGCCAGCCGGACGGGGCAGTCAACCGGGGCACTGCTCATCCCGGCCGGCCTGGCCGCGCCCGGACCTGGGCACCTCGATGGTGCCCGGGCCGGGCTGGCAGATAATGCCGCCCGCGAAGGGCGCCCCAGACCGATAGACAACGGCCACAGACAGGAGAGCCGGACGACAAGCCAGTGAGGGCCATCGGATAGCCATGGCATTCCTTCAGGTCCCTGTCTGGGGCTGGGCGGCGCTTATCGCCGCCCTTGTCGTGCTGCTCGGCGCTGACCTGCTGGCGAGCATCCGCCGGGACCGCCCGCCCAGCATGTCGGAGGCGGCCTGGTGGACGCTGGCCACCGTGCTGCTGGCGGTGTGCTTCGGCGCGATGCTGGCCATCACCTCGGGAAGCGTGCCTGCCGGGCAGTTCTTCGCCGGCTGGCTGACCGAGTACAGCCTGTCCATGGACAACCTGCTGGTCTTCGTCGTCCTGATCAGCTGGTTCCGGGTGCCTAGCCGGCTCCGCGGCCGCGTGGTGCTCGCCGGCATCGGTATCGCCGTGGTGCTGCGCGGCGTCGTCATCGGGCTCGGCGCGGCCGCGCTGCACAGGTTCGGCTGGCTGGAATATCTGTTCGGCCTGTTTCTCCTCTATACGGCGGCCCAGATAGCCCGGCACCCTCAAGAGGCACCACTGCCCGCCGGAACCAGCGCGGATCACGTCCCCGGCGAGTTCCCGCAATCCGGCGAGTCGCCTGAGAACGCGGCCGGGGAACCGGTACCCGTGACCGAACCCCCGCCCGGAGCGGCGGGGCGCATCGCGGCGCGGCTGACCCGGCGCGGCAGCGCCGGGATGCTCGCGGTCGTGGTCGCGCTCGGGGTCGCCGACCTCATATTCGCGGTCGACTCCATCCCGGCCGTGTTCGGTCTGACCCGTGATCCGTTCCTGGTGTTCAGCGCGAACGTGTTCGCTCTGCTCGGCCTGCGGCACCTGTACTTCCTGGTGGCCGCGCTGCTGGCGCGGCTGGTCTACCTGCAGGCGGGCCTGTCCGTGGTGCTCGCGTTCATCGGCGCCAAGCTGTTCGCCGATGCGCTGCACGGCTCCGGCGTGACCAGCCTCGGGCCGGTCCCGGTGCCGCACGTCGGCCCCTGGCTGTCGCTGGCAATCATCGTCCTGGTGCTCGGCACCACCGCCCTGGCCAGCGTGCTGGTCACCCGGCGGCAGGCCAGGCAGCGGGAGCGGCCCGACCGCGCGGTCTGCGACGGCCAGCGCTGACCCGCTGGCCGTCATGACTGTGGGCGATCACTGGCGTGCTAGACCCAGCGATCGCCCACGATCATGATGCCGGGGCGGTGGCGGCGGTCGTGCCTGGGCGGGTCAGGGCGCGAGGGCGGCGCGCAGGTGCGTTACCACGTCACCGAGGGCGACCTTGACGGTGTCGCCGGTGGCGCGCGTGGTGACCTCGACCGTGCCGTCGGCCAGGCCGCGCTTGCCCACGGTCACCCGGAACGGGATCCCGGTGAGTTCGGCGTCGCGGAACTTCACCCCGGCGCGTTCGGCGCGGTCGTCGATGATGACCTCGATGCCCGCCGCGGCAAGCTGCTCGTACACCGAGTCGCCGGCCTTGGCGGTCTCGGGGTCCTCGGACTGGGCCACGGTCACGACCACGGTGAACGGTGCCACGGCCACCGGCCACACGATGCCGCGGTCGTCGTGGTGGCGCTCGACGATGGCGGCCATCGCCCGCTCCACACCGATGCCGTAGCAGCCCATGATGGGATGCACCCGCGCACCGGAGGCGTCAAGCACGGTGATCCCGAACGCCTTGGTGAACTTGTAGCCGAGCTTGAAGATGTGCCCGACCTCGATGGTCGGCACGATCTCCAGCGGCTCGCCGCATCGGACGCACGGCTCCCCGGCGGCCACCTCCCGCAGGTCGGCCCAGGACCCGACGCTGATGTCCCTGGCGACGTCCACCCCGCGCAGGTGGAAGTCATCGGTGTTGGCCCCGGTGACCATGTCGCGGCGGCCGCGCAGCGCCTCGTCGGCGAGCACGGGGAGGTTCGTCACGCCGACCGCGCCGAGGCTGCCGGGCAGCGCGCCGAGAGCCTCCTTGATCTCGTCGGGGTGGGCCGGGCGGATCTCCACGGCGCCGGTGGCGTCGGCCAGCTTCTGGTCGTTGAGCGCGTGGTCGCCGCGCATCAGCACCAGCGTCAGCTTGCCGTCCAGCACGTAGACCAGGGTCTTGATCTGCCGGTTCGCCGGGGCGTCGTACCCGGTCACCAGGTCCTCGATGGTGCGCACGCCGGGGGTGCCGAACCGCTCCGGGGCCGGCAGCCCTGGTCCGTCGGCCACCTCGTCGAGCCGGGACGTGGCTTTTTCCACGTTCGCGGCGTAGTTGCACGCGGGGCAGTGCGCGACCAGGTCCTCACCGATGTCGGACGGCGACATGAACTCGGTCGAGTCCTTGCCGCCCATCGCGCCGCTGGACGCCTCCACCGGGATCACCGGGAGGGAGAGCCGCGCGAAGATCTCCAGGTAGGCGCCGCGGTGCCGGTCGAAGGAGACGTCCAGCCCGGCCGGCTCCAGGTCGAAGCTGTAGGAGTCCTTCATGGTGAACTCCCGCACCCTCAGCAGCCCGGCCCGGGGCCGCGCCTCGTCCCTGAACTTGGTCTGGAACTGGTACCACGCCTGGGGCAGTTGCTTGTGCGAGTTCAGCTCCTGGGCGAGGAGGGTGAAGATCTCCTCGTTCGTCACCGCGAGCACGATCTCGGCGCCCTTGTGGTCGGTCAGCATGAACATCACGTCGGCCATGGTCTCGGTGCGGCCGCTGCGCTCCCAAAAAACATTCGGGTGCATGGTGGGCACCAGGAGTTCCTGGGCGCCGATCCGGTTCATCTCCTCCCGGATGATGTCGATCACCTTGGCCCGCACCCGCACCGCGAGCGGCAGCAGTGAATAGTGGCCCGCGTGGAGCTGCCGGATATACCCGGCGCGGACCAGCAGCCGATGGCTCGGCGCTCCGGCGTCCGCCGGGTCCTCTCGCAGGGTCGGGATGTGCATCTGTGACCAGCGCATCTTGCGGGCTTTCTCGTCGTGGGATCGGGATGTCCCGCCGCAGGTAACGGGGCGGGGGGCGGAAACCGAGCTTAGTGGCCCTGCGCGGGAGCCTCGACTCGGTTTCCCGGTTCTAGCGGCGGCGCACCGATCGGGAGGCAGGTCAGGCACTCCGGCTGGGCCACCGGATGCTCCGGCTCGGGGCGCAGCACGTCGTTGTCGATCGTCAGCGCGGACAGCACGGCGGCCAGGACCAGCAGGCCCGCGCAGATGACCATAGCCATCCGGAACGCCGGGCTCATCAAGGCGGGCACCCGGTACGCCGCGCCGGTCAGGCCCACGGCCAGCGGCAGCCCGGCCACGGCGAACAGGCCCGCGGCCCGGGCTACCGCGTTGTTGACGCCGCTGGCCACGCCGGCATGGCGCACGTCGGCGCTGGCCAGCACGGTGGCCGTCAGCGGGGCAACAGTCGCGGACAGGCCGAGCCCGAACAACGTGACCGTAGGCAGCACATCAGTGACGTAGTTAGCGTTACGTCCAATTCTGACCGCCAGGAGCAGACCCGCAGCGCACAGCAGACAGCCAGTGGTCATGAGCCAGCGTGGGCCGATGCGCTGCGCCAGCGCGCCCGCCCTGGACGACAGCACCAGCATCAGCAGGGTCAGCGGCAGCAGCGAGATGCCCGCGGCCAGCGCCGAGTAGCCGGAGACCACCTGGAGCTGGAGCACCAGCAGGAAGATGGTCCCGCCGAGCGCGCCGTAGATCACGAAGGTCACCACGTTCACCGCATTGAACTGGCGGGAGGCGAACACGTCCAGCGGGAGCATGGGCGGCACGCCGTGCTCGGCGCGGCTTCGGTGGCGTTCCAGGAGCACGAAACCGACGCCGGCGAGGATCCCGGCGCCCCCGGTCAGCGCCGCCCGGGCCCAGCCGTGCACGGGCGCCTCGATGAGCGCGTCGGTGATCCCGGCCAGCGCAAGCGCCGCGAGTATCGCCCCGGCCCAGTCGAACCGACCGTGGCTGGTAGGGTCCCTGGTCTCCGGCACGTGGCGCACCGAGACGGCCACCACCACGGCGGCCAGCGGCAGGTTGAGCAGGAAGATCCACCGCCAGCCGACCGAGTCGATGAGCCAGCCGCCCAGGAACGGGCCGACCGCGCCGGCCACCCCGCCCAGGCCGGACCAGGCGCCGATGGCCCTGGGCCGGTCGTCGGGTGCGAACGACGCCTGGATGATCGCCAGCGAACCGGGGGTGAGCAGCGCACCGCCGATGCCCTGCAGCGCCCGCGCGCCGATGAGCACGCCGATGTCGGGGGCCAGGCCGCACAGCGCCGAGGCCAGCGCGAACCAGATCACCCCGATCACGAACACGCGGCGCCGGCCGAGCCGGTCGCCGAGCGCGCCGCCGAGCAGGATCAGCCCGGCCAGGGTGAGCGTGTAGGCGGTGATCGTCCACTGCAGGCCGGCCAGGCCGGTGTGCAGGCTCTTGCCAATGGTGGGCAGGGCCACGTTGACCACGGTGCCGTCCAGCATCGCCATGCTGGACCCGAGCACGGTAGCGGCGAGCACCCACCGCCCCCGTGTGCTGGTCAGGCGGATGGCACCCGGCGCTGGGGACACCGCTGAGACCACGCCCCCGATCCTCTCACCACGCCGCGAGTATTGCCCAGCCCGCGCGGCCGCTCCCCGGATGCCCGGTGCGTCACGGCACCGGCTTGCCGCCCCGCCACTTCGACGAGCCGGGCCCGTAGGCGAGCACGATCCAGACCGGGCCGCGGGCGAACGTCATCGGCTTGCCCGAGGGCGTGGTGAACGTGGTGCCGCCGTTGGCGGATGGGCGGGACCACCGCGCCTGGAAGGCCTCCCCGTTGCGCAGCACCGTGGCGGTGCCCGAGCCCACGGTCTCCGCGTCCGGCGGCATCATCGGGCCCTGTTCGAGGAACCGGGACAGGCCGACGACCACACGCTGGATGACGACCGTGGGCGCGGACAACTGCCCGGCAGCGGTGCTGATGGCCGGGGAGCCGTCCATCCAGATCAGCCAGCGGCCCTTGGCGGGTGACCACCGGAACCGGAACGACGCGGCCGGGTAGGAGACCGACTCCGCCCTGCGGCGGTGACCGCCGGGCGGCGGCGGGCCGAACCGGAACCCGATGTTGCGGGCCACGCTGGCGTGCGGGGCCTGTTTCAGCAGCGTCCGGGTGTCGGCGTAGAGGTTGTACGGCTCAACCCGGTCAACGGTGCGGAAGTAGCCGCTTGCGGTCGCCGCGTACAGGTCCACGATCCTGGAGTGCTCGACCACCGGCACGAGCTGTGGCTGCGCCCCGGACCAGGCGAACGCCGGACGGCCGAACTGGCGCAGCAGTTGCAGGTCGTCCTGCCGGGCGCTGCGCACCGGGCCGATCACCCGCGGGTAGTGCGAGGAGAAGACCGCCATGATCCGGCTCAGCCCGCCCTCGACCGGGATCAGGTACACGATGTCGGCCCTGGCCAGCCCGGTGGCGGGCCGCTCGGGGAGGGTGTTGCCGATCTTCACGACGAGCACCCGTTTGAGCCGGTGCACCGGCTCACCGGTGAACGGGGACAGCAGCGGGCCCGGGGGCGGCTTCGTCGAGTGCACCGGGGCCGGTTTCGGCGCTGACGCGAGCTTGGCGGCCGTGTCGCGGTGCAGGGCGTAGGCGATGCCCCCCGCCGCCAGTGCCACCCCGACGGCAGCCCCCACTGCGGTGAGCGCAACGCGGCGCCGATCCCAGACCATCCGTGCACCCCTCAGGGATTCGTTCCCCGACAGCCCCATTTCATGATCGCGAGGATGGCCAGGGATGGTAAAAGCTCAGCACACGCTGGGCACCGCGGCCCCGGGCGCAACGCCCAGCCTGGACCGGACCTCGTCGGCGCCGAGGTCGTGCAGCTCTTCCAGTATCGCCAGGGCGCGCCGCCAGACGGCCTTGGCCATCGTCTTGTTCCCGACCGAGCTGTAGATGTCCCCGAGGCGGGCCAGCACCCCGCCCTGCTCGGCCCGGTCCCTGACCTCCCGCAACAGCTTCAGCGCGCGGCGGTAGCAGGCGATGGCCTCGGCGTCGTCGCCGACCAGGTGCATGGCGTAGCCGAGATGGTCCCAGGCGTGGGCCTCGCCGATCGGGTTGCCAACCTCGCGGTTCAGATCGAGCGCCCGCCGGCAGTGGTCGACGGCAGCGGTGGCGGCGCCGAGGTTCGCCAGGTGCCAGCCCAGGTTCTCCAGCGCGTGCGCCTCGCCCGCCCGGTACCCGAGGTCCTGGTAGAGGCTGAGCGCCCGCTCCGCCTGCCGCCTTGCCTTGTCGTGGCGGCCCTGCCGGTCGAACAGCACCCCGACGGTGAGGTGGTTGCGTGCCTGCCAGGCGGTCGCACCGGTCTCACCGAACAGCGAACTGGCCCGGAGCAGGTGCGAGCGCGCGGTGCGGTAGCAGCCCACCCGCAGGTTGGCGACGCCGATGCTGGCGTGCGCGTGCGCCCGCCCCAGCCCGTCGTCGGCCTGCTCGGCGGCGGCCAAGGCAGCCCGCCCGAGGGCGGCCAGGTCGTGCCAGTGGCCCTCCCGGTTGAGGTAGTCGGTCAGCAGCGCGGGCAACTGCCAGGCGCGTGCGTCGCCGCGGGTGGCCGCGGCGGCGTCGGCGACCGCGAGCAGCACCTGGTGCTCCGCGCTGAACCAGCCGAGCGCCTCGGCGTAGCTGGCGAACTTCTCCGGCACCGTGCCTGGCTCCGCGACGCCCAGGATGACCGCGGGGCGGGCCGGGCAGAGCCGCTGCCCGGCGACCGCGGCGGTGTGCAGGTAGTGGTCCCCGAGCCGGCTCCTGGCCAGGTCGCGGTCGGCCTCGCTCTCGCCCTCGGCGGCCAGTTCGGCGGCGTAGGCGCGGAGCAGGTCGTGGCCGGTGAACCGGCCGGGCACGTGCTCGGTCAGCAGGTGCGCTCCGGTCAGCTCGGCCAGTGCCCGGCGTGCCTGCGTGCGGCCGGTGCCGCCCAGGCTCGCCGCCGCGGCAACGGTGATGTCCGGGCCAGGATGCAGGCCGAGCAGCCGGAACATCCGCGTCGCCGGCTGGCTGAGCTGCCGGTATGACCAGGAGAACACCTCGCGCACACTGCTGGTGGTGTCCGCGGTCTCCAGCGCGTCCAGGCGCGCGTCGCCGCCGGCCAGCTCCGCGGACAGGGCGGCCAGCCGGAAACCGGGACGGGCGGCAGCACGGGCGGCGACGATCGCCAGGCCGAGCGGCAGCCCCGCGCACAGCCTGGCCAGGTCCGCCACCGCCTCGGGCTCCGCCTGGGCCCTGGCGGCACCGAGCCGGCGGCCGATCAGCTCGCGGGACTCCGCCTCGGACATGACGTCCAGGGTGAGGATCCGCGCGCCCACTGTGGCGACCAGGCCGTCGAGACGGTCCCGGCTGGTGATCAGCACGGCGCACCGGCTGCTGCCGGGCAGCAGCGGCCGGACCTGGTCGGCGTCCCTGGCGTTGTCCAGCACGACCAGCACCCGCTTGCCGGCCAGCACGCTGCGGTACAGGGCCGCCTGCGCGTCGGGCGTTTCCGGGATCTCGGCGGACGGGACGCCCAGCGCCTGCAGAAAGCCGCGGATCGCCTGCTCGGGCAGGACCGGCCGGGCGGCCGGGCCGAAACCTTTGAGGTTGACGTAGAGCTGCCCGTCGGGGAAGTGCCCGGCCGCGCGGTGGGCCCAGACGGTCGCGAGCGCGCTCTTCCCGACCCCGGGCGACCCGACGACCGCCCGGACCCGCGGTTCGCCGCCGGAATCGGCGGTCTGGCCGATCAGCTCGTCGAGCTTGGCCAATTCGGCGGCGCGGTCGATGAAATGCGCGGGTGCGGCGGGAAGCTGGCGGGGCACCAGCCATGGCCGCACCGGCAACGCCGGGAGGGTGCCAGCGTGCTCCTGGCGGCCGGCCGGCCGCGGCTGGCCGACAGCTGGCACGGACCGCTGGCCGTTCCCTGACCCTCCGGCCTGGTGACCGTTCGCCGGGACGAGCGCACCGCCGTCGAACGCGGCGGGCGGCTGGCCGTCGATCGCCGTGGCCGGGTGGCCGTCGAGCACCGTGGCCGGGTGGCCGTCGAGCGCGGCGGGCTGGTGGCCGCCGGGCGCGGGGTACGCCCCGCCACCGGACGGTGCGGGCGGCTGGCCACCGGCCGGCGCGAACGGCTGGCCGGCCGCCTGCCCGGCACCGGGGAGCGGCCCGGCCAGGCCGACGTCACCGGCGAGGATGCGCTGGTGCAGGAGCTGCAGCTCGGCCCCGGGCTCCACGCCAAGCTCGGCCACGAGACGCGCGCGGATCTGCCGGAACACGGCGAGCGCCTCGGCCCGCTGGCCCGACCGGTACCAGGTAGCCATGAGCATCCCGGCGAGGCGCTCGTTCAGCGGGTGGCGGGCCAGCGCCACGGGCAACTCGGCGGCCGCCTCCCTTTCTCCCCCGCAGGCGAGCATGCACGCCAGGCGGTCCTGCAGCATCGACAGGCGTTCCTCGGCGAGCCCGTGCCGGATCGCCGTGACCCGTTCGGTGTCAGGCGCGTCGGCCAGCGCCGGGCCGTTCCAGAGCGCCAGCGCGGCATCAAACAGCGGGATGGCGCCGGCTCCGTCCGCCGCGCGGGCCGCCCGGCCCAGCGACCGGGACCGCTCCGCGTCGACCAGATCCTGGTCGAATTCGAACAGGTACCCGTCGCCGCAGCGGGTGAACGAAGCGCCGGGGAGCGGCTTGAGCAGCTGGCGCAGCCGGGTCATCAGGGCCTGCAGGCTGGCCCGGGCTGACCGGGGCGGCTCGTCCTCCCAGATGGCGTCGATGAGTTCCGCCACCGGCACGACCTGGCCGATCCGCAGCGCCATCAGGCCGAGGACAAGGCGCAGTTGTGGGCTCGCCGGCACCTGCCAGCGGTCAACGGCCCGGAGCCTTACCGGCCCGAGCACCCGCACCACGATCTCGCGCCCCACAAGCCGCCTCCACGGCACGCCGCTCGCGTGTCAAGGTCATCTCATTCCAGATGCTAGGCGGTAGCTTTCCGGCATTTCATAACAAAAGGGGCATCGTCGGGCGAGCCGGCCTCTAACCGAGAGTCACTCGTCACGCTCTTGTGACATGCGAACGACAGCGCAGCGACATGCCAGCGCCAAGCGCCCGCCAAGCGGGCCGCAAGAGCGCCCAGGCAGATTGGCCAGCTATGAGACGACCTCACCCTCCGGGCCCGGCCGGGCGCCCCCGGCTGGGCCGCTACCTGTCGGCAACCGCCGTGGTCGCAGCGCTGGCCATTGCCGCGGCCGGTTGCAGCAGTAGCTCCAGTAGCAGCCCGGGCACCACCGGCGCGAAGGTCAAGGGCGGCACGGCCGTCTATGCCTTGCCCCCGTCGACCACGCCGAACTACATCTTGCCGTTTACCAGCAGCGCCTACATCAGCGTGGTCAATGCCGCGTATTTCACCAACCTGATGTACCGGCCGCTGTACTGGTTCGGCAACGGTTCGCAGCCGCTGATGAACCCGTCGCTGAGCCTGGCGGACGAGCCGACCTGGTCGGGGAACACCGCCACGATCAAGCTCAAGCACTACATGTGGTCCGACGGCACGCCGGTCACCACGGCCGACGTCATGTTCTGGGTCAACATGCTCAAGGAAGTGGGGGCGTCTGACTGGGGTGCCTACACCGGGTTCCCGAACGACTTCGTCAAGTCCATCAAGGTGGTCTCCCCCACCGAGTTGCAGATGACCACGAACAAGGCGTACTCGCACACCTGGTTCCTGTACAACGACCTGTCGCAGATCACCCCGATGCCACCCGCGTGGGACAAGACCGCGTCCGGCCCGGCGAACTGCGCCACCAAGGTCAGCGACTGCGCCGCCGTGTACAAGTACCTGGACTCCCAGTCCAAGGCGCTGACCAGCTACGTGGGCTCGCCGCTGTGGTCGATCGTGGACGGCCCGTGGAAGCTGTCGGCGTTCAACGCCGACGGGCATGTGTCGTTCGTTCCCAACCCGAAGTACTCCGGACCGGTGAAGCCCACGCTGAGCCAGTTCCAGCTCGTGCCCTTCACCACCGATGCCGCCGAGTACAACGTGCTGCGTTCGCCGGCCGCCGGCGGGCAGAAGATCGACGTGGGCTACCTGCCGTCGCAGGACGCCCCGGCCAAGCCGGCCGGGTCCAGCCCGCTCACCGCGGGGCAGAACCCGCTGCCCGGGTACAACCTCGATCCGCTCTACCCGTGGGGCATCAACTACTTCGTGATGAACTTCCAGAGCACCACCGGGAACGGCCCAGTGATCCAGCAGCTGTACTTCCGCCAGGCCCTGGCCTACCTGCTCAACCAGGAAGCCGTCATCAAGGGCCCGCTGCGCGGTTACGGCACGCTGACCCAGGGCCCGGTGGGCAACACCCCGGTGACCCCGTACCTGTCGCCGCAGCAGAAGGGCGGCCCGATCTTCCCCTACAGCCCGGACAAGGCCAAGAGCCTGCTCTCCAGCCACGGCTGGAAGATCACCCCCAACGGCGTGACCACCTGCACCAACCCGAGCCTGTGCGGCCCGGGCATCAAGCAGGGCCAGGGCCTGCAGTTCAACCTGCCGTACGCCTCGGGTACCCAGTGGATCACCCAGGAGATGCAGCAGCTGCAGTCCAACGCCTCCCTGGTCGGAATCAAGATCAACCTGGAGCCCAAGCCGTTCAACCAGGTCACCGCCCTGGCCGCCGGCAACTGCAAGGTTGCCAAGATCCCGTGCAACTGGGACCTGGCCAACTGGGGCGGCGGCTGGTCGTTCGCTCCCGACTATTCGCCCACCGGCGAGACGTTGTTCCTGTGTGGCGCCATCGCCAACTCCGGCGGGTACTGCAGCAAGACCAACGACAACTACATCAACAGCACGCTGACCAGCAACGACCCGCAGGCCATGTTCACCTGGCAGGACTACCTGGCGCAGCAGCTCCCGGTCATGTTCCAGCCGAACGGTGTGTACTCGCTGACCGAGGTCAACAACAGCCTCAAGGGCGTCCTGCCGCAGAGCCCGACGCTGTCCCTCAACCCGGAAAACTGGTATTTCGTGAAGTAATGTCTGGCACATGACCTCGCGGTCACGTGCTTGGTCCCGCCTGTGGCGCCGGTCACCCCGGCGCCACAGGTGGGGACCGGAAAGGGGCCAGCGTTGGTAGCCTTCTTCGTCCGCCGGCTGCTCCAGTCGATCGTGGTACTGCTCATCGTCACGTTGATCACATTCGGGCTGCTGCGGATGATCCCCGGCAACGTAGCCGTCGCGGTCATGGGCCCCGGTGTCTATCGCAACCCGCAAGCCATCAAGCTCTTCAACGCCACCTACGGGTTCAATCTCCCGTGGTACCGGCAGTACTTCCTCTGGCTGGGTCATCTCGCCCGGGGCAACCTCGGGTACTCCTGGACGCTCAACCAGAGCGTCGCCTCGCTGCTGGCCGTCCGGCTGCCCAAGACCATCGTCCTGGTCGGGCTCTCCACGATCCTGGCGCTGGTCCTCGCCATCCCGATCGGGGTGATCCAGGCGGTGCGCCGCAACAAGCTCACCGACCACGCGTTCAACGCATTCTCCACGATCTTCTACGCCACCCCGGCCTTCCTGATCGGGATCGTCGCGATCCTGGTATTCGCGATCAAGTTCCCCATCCTGCCCCCGGAGGGCCCGCAGGGTGAGGGACTGGGCGCGGCATTCACGGACTTCAGCGCGCTGATCCTGCCGATCGTCACCCTGGCACTGGTGACGATCGCCTTGTTCAGCAGGTACATGCGGTCCTCGGTGCTGGACAACCTCACCGAGGACTACGTCAGAACCGCCCGGGCCAAAGGTGCCAGCGAGCGGCGGGTGCTCATACGGCACGTGATGCGCAACTCGCTGATCCCGATCGCGACCCTGCTCGGGCTGAGCCTGCCCGGGATCCTCGCGGGCGCGCTGATCACCGAGTCGGTCTTCAACTATCCCGGCATGGGGTATCTGTTCTACCAATCGGCGCTCAAGCAGGATTATCCGACGCTTCTGGGCTTTACCGTGGTAGTGGCGGTGGCAACAGTGGTCGGCTCGCTGCTGGCGGATATCGCCTACGCGGTGCTCGACCCCCGAGTGAGGTACGTGAGCTCATGACTCTCAATCTGCCTGCCGACCCCCCGCCCGGCCCAGAGTCTGCGGCCATGGGGCTGGCCACCGTTACGTCAGAACCGCTCGGCGAAGCCTCGGCCCTCGCGCCGGGAATGCTCCCGGTCGGCAAGCCGCGCAGCGCCTTCCGCCGCAGCCTGGACGTGTTCCTGGAGAACAAGCTCGCGGTCACGGGTGTGGCGATCTTCGTCGCGATGGTCTTGTTCTGCTTCCTCGGGCCGGTCTTCTACCACACCGACCAGATCCACGTGAACTTCGCGATCCAGGAGTTGCCACCGAGCGCGGATCACCCGCTGGGCACCGACGCCAACGGCTACGACGTGCTCGGGCGGCTGATGGCCGCGGGCCAGATCTCCCTGGAGGTCGGCATCGCGGCCGCGGCCCTGGCCACCATCGTGGGTGTGCTCTGGGGCGCGGTCGCCGGGTACTTCGGCGGCGTGCTCGACTCGGCGATGATGCGCATCGTGGACGCGATGCTGTCCATCCCGACGCTGTTCCTCGCCCTGGTCGTGGTGGCCATCGTCGTCCCGACGACGCCGATCCTGATCCTGGTGATCGCGCTGACCTCCTGGCTCACCACCTCGCGCCTGGTACGCGGCGAGGCACTCTCGCTGCGGGTGCGGGAGTACGTCCAGGCGATGAAGGTCATGGGCGGCGGCGGCACAAGAGCGGTGCTGCGACATATCGCGCCCAACGCGATCGGGACCATCATGGTCAACTCCACCTTCCAAGTGGCCGACGCGATCGCCCTGGTCGTCGCGCTGAGTTACCTGGGCCTGGGCATCGCGCCCCCCAAGCAGGACTGGGGCGGCATGCTCAGCGACGGCGTCCAGTACGTCTACAGCGGCTACTGGTGGCTGATCTTCCCTGCGGGCCTGTGCATCATCCTGGTCATCACCGCGGCCATCTTCGTCGGTGAAGGACTGCGGGATGCCGTCGAGGTGCGGCTCCAGCGCCGCTAGAAGGCCCACCGGCTCCGCATCCCCAGCCGGCCCACCGGCACGGCGATAGAACCGAGGACGAATGGCTCACCTGCTTGAACTTGACGGCGTGCAGACCGAGATCCGGCTGCGCCGCTCGACCGTGCATGCCCTGGACGGCGTCAGCCTCACCGTGGACCCGGGCGAGTGCCTGGGCATCGTGGGGGAGTCGGGCTGCGGCAAGACGATGACCGCGCTGTCCATCATGCGGCTGCTGCCGCCGGGCGGCCACATCGTCGGCGGGAAGATCATTCTCGACGGTAAGGATATCTCGGCCCTGTCCGACGGCGACATGCGTCACGTCCGCGGCAACGAGATCGGCATGATCTTCCAGGACCCGATGACGTCGCTGAACCCGACGATGAGAATCGGGGATCAGATCTCCGAGACCGTGGTGCTGCACCGGGGCGCGTCGGCGGCCGAGGCGCGGGCACGTGCCATCGAGGTGCTCGGCCTGGTCGGCATGCCCCGTCCCGCGGAGCGGGTGAGCAACTACCCGCACCAGCTGTCCGGCGGCATGCGCCAGCGGGTCATGATCGCCATGGCGCTGGCGTGTGAGCCCAAGCTGCTGATCGCGGACGAGCCGACCACCGCGCTGGACGTGACGATCCAGAAGCAGATCCTGGAACTGCTCGACAGCCTGCGCAAGCGGCTGTCCATGGCGGTGATCCTGGTCACGCACGACCTGGGTGTGATCGCCGGCCGGGCCGACCGGACCGTGGTCATGTACGCGGGCAAGGTCTCCGAGAGCACCAGCACCACCCGGCTGTTCGGCAACCCGCGTCACCCCTACACCGAGGCGCTGTTCGAGGCGCTCCCGGAGAAGGCGGCCGACTCGTCCCGGCGGCTGTACAACATCCCCGGGATGCCGCCGGACCTGACCCAGCCCCCGCCGGGCTGCCGGTTCGCGCCGCGCTGCCGGTATGCGCAGGACAAGTGCCGCGCCGAGGAACCGGAACTGAAGGGGGACAGCTGGGAGCACGTCTTCCGCTGCTTCTTCCCGGTCGGCAAGGAGGAGCGGGAGAAGCGGCTCGCCGAACTGAAGGTAGCCGAGCAGAAGGCCGCAGAGGCCGCCGTGGAGCCCCCGGCCGCCAGCGACGGCGAACTGCTCCGGGTGGACCACCTGGTCAAGAACTTCCCTGTGACCGCCGGCGCCGTGCTCCAGCGCAAGGTCGGCGAGGTCAGCGCGGTCGCCGCCGTGAGCTTCGCGATCGTCCCCGGCCAGACGTTCGGGATGGTCGGCGAGTCCGGCTGTGGCAAGACCACGATCGGCCGCCTCATCGTG
>Ga0207665_10001221_pt1 | contig 17335 bp, 16 predicted proteins | sample LARL112metaG_FD_184351 | JGI IMG/M metagenome (GOLD analysis project Ga0207665, IMG submission 184351) | Corn, switchgrass and miscanthus rhizosphere microbial communities from Kellogg Biological Station, Michigan, USA - LAR L11-2 metaG... | ecosystem: Host-associated > Plants > Roots >...
CTAACCCCGCCGGGAGCCCCCGCCCATTCCCGGCGAGGTCGCGCTTATTAGCGCAACCTTTGTTGCTCTTATTTTCGAGTCACCTTCAATCTACGCCCGGGTAGTCGCGATGAGAAGACCGGCGCCGGCACGGCCTGGGTTTGCGGCTGGCGCCGCAGTACGCTGGCCGTGTGCAGGCGGGCGATCCGGGATTGAAACCGGACGAGCAGGGCCGGCTGCGCAATCGTGCGCTGGCGCTCGCGGGAGCTGCGCGCGGTTTCCTCGGCCCAGATCCGCCCGAGGGCCTTATCCGGCCCGGCGAGACACCCGGTGAGCGATGATCGGGAGGTGGCCGACGAAGCGACCGCGCATAATCAGGCGGCATATGACCAGATCGCCGGGCAGTACGCGAGTCGGCGGGCGGGGCTCGACCGATCCTTTCCCGAGTTGCGGGCCGCGCTGGCGGGCCGGCTGCCGCGGGTCGCGGACATCGCCGACTTGGGCTGCGGCCCGGGTCTCGACGGCGCGCAGTTCGCGCGGGCCGGACATCGCGTCACCGGCGTCGACCGGTCGGCCGGGATGCTGGCCCACGCCGCGCGGGCGCTTCCCGGGCGGGTGGTGCGGGGAGATCTGCGGCGCCTCCCGCTGGCCAGCCGGAGCATCGACGGGATCTGGTGCAGTGCGTCGCTGCTCCACGTGCCCCACGACCAGACGACGGCTGCCCTGGGCGAGATGCGGCGCATCCTGCGGCCGGGCGGCTGCCTGGCTCTGGTCACGGCGGCCGGGCAGGGTGCCAGGCTGGAGTCGGTGCCCTATGCCCCTGACACGCACCGCTGGTTCTTCTACCGGGGGCCAGCGGAACTGGACCAGCAGCTGCGCGGCGCGGGACTGGCGGTCGTGACGATGACCGAGGAAATCACGTCCCGGCACTGGCTCAAGATCCTGGCCGAGGTCAGGTAAGGAATTCGAGAATCCGGCCGTTCCGCGCGCCGTCGACCCCGTTCGTTATCAACCGGTTGTTAAAACGGCCCGGACGGGTGAAGGCGCGCGGAACGGGATTGCTGATGATTAGGTGAAGCCGACGTTCAGCTGGAAGTGCCCGAGCCGCAGGTTCAGGACTCCGCCGCCCGCCCAGTGGACGATGAATGCCAGGAGGATGATGACGAGAATAACCACCACCAACCAGAAGAAGAACACGACGATTCCGGGAATTGCGTACCCGGCTACGGTTCTAGCTCTAGCCACGGACTCCAGCTACCCGGCGCAACCCGAATTATCCGCAATTGCCTATGGGGCGTCGCCGGACGGATCGGCGGCCGCTTCGGCCAGCCAGTTCCGCTCGGCCTGCTCGAGCGGGTCGCCGCTGGTGAGGAAGGTGCGCAGGGCGGCCTTGTTCATCACGGCTCGGCCTCGAAGATCATCATTTTCCTGAGGCTACCGAGCGTGCTTGCCGCGATGGCATGGAGCGCGGCGTATTCCGGCGCCAGCCCGGCCCATGCCTTCACGATGCCTTCCGCCTCCCCGAGCAGCTCGAGCTCGAATCCCGGCTGGAACTCGGCTCTGCGCCCGGTGCCGTAGGTGGCGAACGCGGCCCAGGCCAGGCCGTCATGCATGGCCGCGGCCCATTGCAGCCCGAGGACGAATTCGCGCTCGACCTGATCCGGGCCTGTGGCCGGCTCCTGCAGCGTCTCCATGGCGAGCAGGAGGCGGACCGCGGCCGCGCCGATGAGGTCACCCTGGCAGATCCGCTCGCAGAGAGCTGTAATCTCTGACAGGCCTGCGTCGCGGATCGTTCCTGGTTCGCCGACGAACCTGCTGACCGCCCGCAGGTCGTCGGGTGCACCGGCCATCTCGGCTCGCAGCCGGGCGAGGCACTGGTCGCGATCCTGCGTACGCCGCGCGGCGAGCCATCGGATGAGGTACGCCGGCCAGGACACGGCGCGGACCTGTTCCGGCACCGGCCCGGGCAGCCCGGATGGCGAGATTCTTACGGAGGGATCGCCGTACTGGACGAACAACCCCAGGCAGGCGGGATTGTAACCGTCATGTTCGAGACGCGCGCGGGCCAGCCGGAGCGCTTCGCCGACCGGATACTCCCGCGCGGCACGGTAGAACGCGGTGGCCAGCGCCGGCCCCATGGAATCCGGCACCGCCTGCAGGGCCCCCACCACGGCGGGCGCGCCCTTCTCGATGGCCCGGGCCGCCATACCCGCCGAACGGCCGCCGGGTACGTACCGCGACCGGCCGACTTCGCACGCGCTGAGGTAGAGGAAGGGCGTCTTGAAGCCGTCGAGGGCGGAGAACAATCGCGGCTGCACGAATTCGCCCCGGCTGAGCGGGAGCCCTTCCGACAGCGTGTTGGCGATGCCGTGGCCGATATAGTGCAGCACCCGGTAGCCGGCGTCGAGCGCCTGGCCCACGCGGTCAGTGGTCAGTTCCTGCTCGGTGGTCGCCGCCAGCCCGATCAGGTCCATGCACCGCGCCACCTGCCGCAGTTCCTGATCGGCTTGCGGCAGCGGATCGAATTCCGGCGGGTCCTCCGCCCGGATCAGGTAGGCCCGGTCGGACCAGAGGCCGGGGAGACGGTTGGGTGACAGCATCTCAAGCAGCGTGCTGACGGTGACCTGCCGGGCTACCACCCGAGGGCCGGCCAGCCAGCCCTCGTCGGTCAGGAACAGCTCGAGCGGGATCTCGTCGATGCTGCCGAACGGGTCCGGCGCGTACACGATGGTCCCGGCGGCCAGCAGGCACTCGCGCAACCGCTCGGGCAGCTGGGTCCAGGCCGCCCGGCAGCTCTCCGTGAGGCTGGCGCTCGCCTCGGAGCACGCCGGGAGCCGTCCGGTCACGATCGCGTCCAGCTCAGCCGTCTGCTCCTCGACCACCCGCAGCGCCGCGGGCGCGAACCCGGTATTGAACACGCCGAGCAGCAGTCGCTCCTCCAGCGGCTCCTGACCGGCGGGCAGCGCCAGGTAGGTGAGGACCCCCGCGCCGCTTTGCACCACGAAGACCGTCGTGCCAGGAAGGTGGCACAGCAGCGCGTCCAGCACCGCAAGGGGGCTGAAGACGCGGTCGGCAAGCCGCGTGGGTGCGGCGCTCTCGCCCGCCCGCGGCTCCCGCAGGCCGGCCAGCGCCTCTGGCTCGCGCATCGCCGTGACCAGCCGCAGGTAGTCCTCGGCCGCCGCTACGCCGCCCCGGCCGGCCAGCTCGCCGAGCAGCAGCCGGTAGGCGGGCACGATCGGGGCCTTATCGACGAAGCGGGACTTGCGGTCGGGCTTGCGGGCCACGGCCCGTTCCGCCTCGATGATGTGTCGGCGGGTCCCGTCGAGGGGCCGTTCACGACCCTCGGCCTGCGCTTGCTGCCTCGACTGGGCCAGCTGGTCGGCTTGCTGGACGCGCGCCCCGCTCTCCTCCTCGCCGATCGAGCGGAAGATGCCGTCGCATTCTTCGTAATTGCGGCGCGCCTCGGCGTACCGCTCAAGGCGCAGGTACGAGTTGCCCTGGTTGAACAGAAGCCGGCCGAGTATGGAGAGCTCCTCCGTGCTCGGCCCGCTGATCCAGGCAAGCAGGTCCGGGTCGGCGTCCAGGTCCTCGGTGCGGCTGGCCTCGGAGCGCAACCGGGTAATGGCGTCGCCGAACGTCTCGATGGATCCCTCGACATCTCCGGCCTCGACCTGGATGTTGCCTTCCGTCATCGACAGCAAGGCGAGCGCGACCGACCCTTCGGACGACGACAGCCAGCCGGCCCTGATCTGGCGCCCCGGGCTGACCGTGCGGGCCAGCCAGTCGCGGGCATCGCCGCATATCCGGCGCGCTGCGATGAGGTTTTCCCTGACCTGCGGGCCGGCCACGGCCCTGGCGGCATTGACCGCGACGTCCACGCGGCGGCCCAGCAGGCGCTCCTGGGACCAGGTTGCCACCAGCCAGCCGTCTTGCTCCAGGCCCTTGAGCGGGATGAGCTCGTGGCCGGGATCGACCGCCCCGGCCATTACCCGCAGCTGACCGGCCAAGGTGACCAGGCTGGCCGAGGACCGGTCGGCCCAGGCGGCGTCGGCCAGCTCGCACAGCTCTACCCACTGGGCCTCGGCGTCCAGGAGCGGGGCGATGGCGTCGCCGACATCGCCGTGGTCAAGCGCCATCCGTCCTACCGTCGCGAATACCTCGGCCTTGAGGATCCGGGGACCCTCAGACTCATCGGAGCGCAGCGAACGGATCGCCGCGTTGATCCAGACGACCGCCCGCTCTCGCTCCCCGGCCCGGTCCAGGGCATCGGCCAGCGCCCAGGCCCGCCAGCCGCCGACGGCCGGATCGTCGTGGCCGGGCGCGACGTCCTCGGGCCGCAAGGTGATCAGGCGGGTCGCGCCCGCGGTGAAGCGGTTGAAGAGACCGTCGATCCAGCCGGTCACCCGGCGCTCCAGTACGGCAGGCCGGCCGGCTCGCCCGCGGGCCAGTACGGCTGGTAGCGGCGGCCGTTGACGAACTGGTAGGCGACCTCGTACGACATCGTCGTCTCCTGCCTGAGCGACAGGCTCAGCGCGCCCGCCTGCGGCAGCGACGCCGGCACCTTCAGCCCGACGTCGAGGTTGCGCGCGAACGAGGTGTCACGCTGGTACGTCTCGCTGTATTCCGCGTCGTACGTGGTGAGGTCGATAGCGTCGCCGCGCTCGTACGCGAACTCGTCGACGTCCGCCGGCTTGATGACGCAGAACGGACAGCCAGGCCATGCCTCGAGCCGTCGGCCCCGGGTCCCGGTGATGTCCACCGAGGGTTCGAGACGCTCGCGATCCCGTCCGGGGACCGAGTAGAGCTTGACGCTCACGGTGATCTCCTGGACGAACTTGAGACAGGTCGGGCGGCGCGGGATATCCGACTCCACCAGCCACGACGTCTTCCGCCCGCTGCCCAGGCCGGATCCGAGCAGTTCCAGGGAAAACGCCGCCTGCCCGGTTCCGCCGGTGCGCCACTTGATGGCACCGGACCCGCCGTGCGGAACGTGCAATTCGAGCCAGGTCACGGTCGTGTCATAGGCACCGAGGTCATCGACCAGGTGGCGCCTGCTCAAGATGTCCACCAGCGGGCGCAGGGCGCGGGGAACGCCCCGGCCAGCGGCCGCGGGCAGCCCGAGCTCGGCGGCGCGCTGCTGGAGAACGTCGCCGAGGGTGTCGGGATCCGGGTTGGCCGGCGCCAGTTCGGCGTACAGCTCGGCGTAGCCAGGCAGATGCTCATCGCTGGTCTCACGGGTACGCAGCTCATCGGGAGACGCCATCGCCCACCCCTCACGACGTAGCGACTGGACTAGCGATCAAGCATGGCATGCGGCGGCGCGACAGAGCGATCTGTGCTGGGGTAGGTGTTAGGTCATGGAACGAACGAGGATCCTGATCGCCGTCGCTCCCGGCGGCGCGCCCTGGGCGGCGGACGCGATCCGCCGGGGCGGCGGACAGCTGGTTCAGCTCGACGAGCAGCCGTCTGGCCTGGTGTGGACCGATCCGGGGGCGGTGGAGGAGCTGAAGCGCGTGCTCCGGGCCCACCCGGACATCGCGTGGGTGCAACTCCCGATGGCCGGCATCGAGCGAATGGCCGAAGCCGGCGTGCTCGACCATCAGCGGCAGTGGACATCGGCCAAGGGTGCCTACGCCGAACCGGTGGCCGAGCACGCGCTCGCGCTGCTGCTGGCCGGACTGCGATCACTGCCCGAGCGGGCCCGCGCGCGTTCGTGGGGGCAGCCCGCCGCGCAGACCCTGTTCGACCAGCCGGTTACCATCGTCGGCGGCGGCGGGATCACGCTCGCCCTGCTGCCCCTGCTCGCGCCGTTCCGCGCCCGGGTGACGGTCGTCCGCCGCAGCGCGGAACCGGTCGCGGGCGCGGCCCAGACGGTGACCACGGCGCACCTGCACGAGGCACTGGCCGGCGCCCGGGCGGTCGTGCTCACCCTCGCGCTCACCCCGCGGACCAGCGGGATCATCGGAGCGAAGGAACTCGAGCTCATGGACCGGCAGGCCTGGCTGGTCAACGTGGCCCGCGGCGGCCTGGTCGATACCGCGGCGCTGGTCGCGGCGCTGCGCTCGGACCGGATCGGCGGCGCGGCCCTGGACGTGACAGACCCCGAGCCGCTGCCCGCGGGCCATCCCCTGTGGGATCTCCCCAACTGCCTGATCACGCCGCACACGGCCGACACCGAGGAGATGACCGAGCCGCTCCTCGCCGCCCGCATCGCCGAGAACGTCCGGCGGCTGGCCGGCGGACGTGAGCTCGACGGCCTGGTCGACCCCGACCTCGGCTACTAGCCTGACCGGATCGGTCCGGTCAGGGACTTGATCCGGCCTTACGGGCGGGCCCGTTCCAGCGCGATGCTGTCACCATGACTCGCGCTCTTCTCGTCATCGACGTCCAGGAATCGTTCCGTCAGGGGCCGCTGTGGCCGACCATCTCCAACCCCGCCATCGCCAGCGACGTCGCCCGCCTCGTCGAGGGCGTGCGTGCTCGCGGCGACCTGGTCGTGTGGGTGCTGCACAGCGAGCCGGGCTCCGGCACCCCGTTCGACCCGGCCAATGGTCACGTTCGGTACATGGAACCGCTGGCGCCGCGGCCCGGCGAGCCGCAGCTGACCAAGACCTCGCACAACGCGTTCACCACGACGAACCTCCAGCAGGTGCTCACCCAGCAGGGCATCACGGAGGTCATCGTCTGCGGCATCCGCACCGAGCAATGCGGCGAGACCACGGCCCGGGTCGCCTTCGACCTCGGCTACCAGGTCACCTTCGTCACCGAGGCCACCGCCACCAACCCGATCGCGTACCGCGACGCCCCCGCCAGCCAGACGGTCGAGGAACTGCTCGCGGACCCGCGCACCCTGCCCGCCAGCGCGGTCATCGAGCGGACCGAGTACGCGCTGGCCGGCCGGTTCGCGACCATCGCCACGATCGCGGAGGCGATTAAGCTATCCTGACCAGATCGTGACTAAGGTCGTCTTCCTGCTCGTCCCGCAGCTGCACCTGCTCGACCTAGCGGGTCCCGCCCAGGCGTTCGGCACCGCCGCCGACCTCGGCTGCGGGTACGAGCTGACCTACGTGGCCGAGACCGAAGATGTGCCCGCGGCCCAGGGCATCACCCTCCGCGCCATCACCCAGTGGCCGGCCCTCACCGCCGACGACCTCGTCATCGTCCCCGGCTGGCGGTCCTCGCCCGCCATCGCGGGTACCGGACCGCTGGCCGGGGACACGCTCGGGGCGCTCGCCGCCCATCACGCGCGCGGCGGCACGGTCGCCAGCGTCTGCGCCGGGACCGACGCCCTCGGCCGGGCCGGCCTGCTCGACGGCCGCCGCTGCACCACCCACCACGACATCCAGGACGAGCTCGCCCGGCGTTACCCGCGGGCGGCGGTCGTCAGGGACGTGCTCTACGTCGTCGACGGCCGGGTCGCCACCTCCGCCGGGATCGCCAGCGGCATCGACCTGGCCCTGCACCTGATCGCGGTCAGGGACGGCCCGGCCACCGCCGCGCGCGTCGCCCGCGAGATGGTCGTCTACGCCCGCCGCAACGGCGACGACCAGCAGGCTAGCGCCATGCTGCGGCACCGCAACCACCTCAGCGACACCGCGCACCGCGCCCAGGACCACATCGAGGCACGGTTCTCCCGGTCGCTGCCCCTCGCGGAGATCGCCCGCACATGCGGCGTCAGCGAGCGCACCCTCACCCGCAAGTTCACCGAGGCGACCGGCGTGACCCCGCTGCGCTACCAGCAGCTCCTGCGGCTGGAGCGGGCCGAGCACCTGATCGGCCACGGTGCCACCGTCGAGGCCGCTGCCCGGACCGTGGGCTTCACCGACGCCCGCATGCTCCGCCGCCTCCGCGCCCGCGAGCCGGCCTGAACCTCAGGAGCGCTGGCTACGGCGTGTCCTCCCACAGGCCGCCGATCGCATCGCGGAGCAGCCCGGCCACGTCGCCGAGACGGTGCGCGCCTCCGGACACCACCGGCGTCCCGTCGGCCCATACGGCGTCGATGTCGGCCGCGGTGGCGGCGAGCAGGATCTGCGCGGGGTCAGCGCCGGCGGTGCGGACGGTGTCGGTGCGCACGCACACCAGGTCGGCCCGCAGGCCCGGCGCGATGGCCCCGGCGTCGGGCCAGCCCAGCGAGCCGTGGGCGGTGGCCGCGGCCAGCAGTTCGTCCGGCCGGAAGCGGCCGCGCCGCAGCGAGGCAAGCCGCTCGCCGGACTCCAGCGCCCGCGCCTCGCCGATGAGGTCGACGACCGCGTTCTGGTCGCTGCCCAGCGACAGCCGGGCCCCGGCGTCCGCCAGCGCGCGAGCGGGCCCGATGCCGTCGGCCAGATCCTGCTCGGTGGTCGGGCAGAAGCACGCGGTCACCTGCGCGTCGCCGAGGATCCGGATGTCGTCCCCGGACAGGTGCGTCGCGTGCACGGCGGTGGTGCGCGGGGTGAGCGCGCCGCTCTCGCCGAGCAGCGCGGTGGGAGTGCGGCCGTAGTACGCCAGCGCGGCCTGGTTCTCGGCCGGCTGCTCGGACAGGTGGACGTGCAGCGGGCGGCCCGTGCTCGCGGCGGCCACCCGGGCCAGGTCATCCGCGGCGACGGCCCGGACCGAGTGAATCGCCGCGCCGGCGACCGTGCCGGGCCGGGCCTCGATCTCGGCGACGCGGGACGCCCACGCGTCGGCGCTCTTGTCGCCGAAACGAAGCTGGAGTTCGTCCAGCGGCAGGTGACCCGAGGCGTCCAGGCCGCCTTCCAGGTAGCAGGTGTCCAGCAGGGTGAGCCTGATCCCGGCGTCGGCGGCGGCCTGCTGGAGGGCGTGGCCCATCGCGTTCCGGTCGCGGTACGGCTGGCCGCCGGGGCCGTGGTGGACGTAGTGGAACTCGCCCACCGTGGTGATGCCGGCCAGGGCCATCTCCGCGTACACCGCCCGGGCCAGGGCGAGGTAGTTGTCGGGGTCGAGGCGGGACGCCAGCGTGTACATGGCGTCGCGCCAGGTCCAGAACGTGCCGCCGCCGGCGTGCGTGCGCCCGCGCAGCGCCCGGTGGAACGCGTGGCTGTGCGCGTTCGCGAAGCCGGGCAGGACGACGCCCCGCAGCCGCGTCGCGTCCGGGCCTGGCGGCCCGGCGTCCGGTGTCACCGACGTGAACCGGCCGCCGCCGATCTCGATGAGCACGTCCCGCGCCAGCCCCGACGGCAGCAGGGCGCGGCTCGCGAACAGCGTCGTCATGCGGAGTAACCCGAGACGGCGGGGCCCGGGGCGGCGGGGCCCGTGACGAGGTCGGTCACGACCGCGGTCAGCGCCTCCACGCCGCGCAGGCAGTCGTCCCGCTCCGCGAACTCGGCGGGGGAGTGGGAGATCCCGGTCGGGTTGCGGACGAACAGCATCGCGGTGGCGACGCCGGCCTCCGCGAGCACGCCCGCGTCGTGCCCGGCGCCGCTGGCCAGCCGCGGCGCGCCGTCGAGGACCGCCGCGCACCGGTCGCTCAGGGCGGTGTCGAACGGGGTGGCCGGAGTCCAGGACTCCTCGTGGACCTCGCGGCCCTGCGATAGCTCGGCGACCAGCGCACGGACGGCGCCGGCGTCGGCGCCGCGCGCGTCCAGCCAGCCCCGTACCCGGGACGGGATCGCGTTGACGCCGTTGGGCTCGACCGCGACCTTGCCGCAGGTGGCCACGATGCCGTGCTTGCGGGCCAGTTCCCGGGCCCGCAGCACGGCCGCGGCGTAGTCGAGCATCGGGTCGTGCCGGTCCTCGAGCCGGGTGGTACCCGCGTGGTTGGCCTCGCCGGCGAATTCCATCCGCCAGCGTCCGTGCGGCCAGATGGCGGTGCCGACGGCGACCGGCCGGCCCAGGTCGATAAGACCGCGGCCCTGCTCGACGTGCAACTCGACGAAGCACCCGACGCGTCGCAGCGTCTCGGCGTCGCGCCCGACGTGCGCGGGGTCGTGCCCGGCGGCCGCCATGGCCTCGGCCATCGTCGTCCCGTCACCGTCGCGCAGGCCCAGGGCGCGGTCGCGCGGCAGGGTGCCGGTCACCATCCGCGACCCCGCGCAGGCGATGCCGAACCGCGCGCCCTCCTCGTCACCGAAGTTCACCACGCCGACCGGCCGCGCCGGACGAACACCGGAAGCGCGCAGCGCGTCGATCGCCAGCAGCCCGCTCACCACGCCGAGCGGCCCGTCGAAGGCGCCGCCGTCCGGCACCGAGTCCAGGTGCGAGCCGACCACGATCCCCGGGCCGGACGCGTCCGGGTCGCCCCACCACGCCCACTGGTTGCCGGCCCGGTCGGTCACGAGATCAAGGCCGCGCGCCGCCGCCTGGGCGGCGAACCACTCCCGCAGGGTCGCGTCGGCCGGCGTCCAGGCGTACCGCCGGTACCCCCCGGTCGACCCCGAACGGCCGACCGCGGCCAGGTCGTCCCAAAGCTGGTCGAAGGTCACGGGCGTCCCATCGGCACGCTGACGCCGCCGGCCGGGTTCGCCTGCAGCGGGAGGTCGTCCGGCGCGTCGCCGGAGTCGATGTGCCGGATGACGCCCATGCCGGGGTCGTTGGTGAGCACCCGCTCGATCTTGGCCGCCGCCAGCGGGGTGCCGTCGGCGACGGTCACCTGGCCGGCGTGGATGGACCGGCCGATCCCGACGCCGCCGCCGTGGTGGATCGACACCCAGGAGGCGCCCGACGCGGTGTTGACCAGCGCGTTGAGCAGCGGCCAGTCGGCGATCGCGTCGGACCCGTCGGCCATGGCCTCGGTCTCCCGGTACGGCGACGCGACCGAGCCGCAGTCGAGGTGGTCACGGCCGATGACGACCGGCGCGCTGAGCTCGCCGGAGGCCACCATCTCATTGAACCGAACGCCGGCCTTGTCACGCTCGCCGTACCCGAGCCAGCAGATCCGCGCGGGCAGGCCCTGGAAGGCGACGCGCTCCTGGGCCGCGTTGATCCACTTGTGCAGCCGGGCGTTGTCCGGGAACAGGTCAAGCACCGCCCGGTCGGTGGCGTAGATGTCCTTCGGGTCACCGGACAGCGCGGCCCACCGGAACGGCCCCTTGCCCTGCGTGAACAGCGGGCGGATGTAGGCGGGCACGAAGCCGGGGAACGCGAACGCCCGGTCGTAGCCGCCGCGCCGCGCCTCGTCGCGGATGGAGTTGCCGTAGTCGAACACCTCGGCCCCGGCGTCCTGGAAGCCGACCATCGCCTCGACGTGCCGGGCCATCGAGACCCGCGCCCGGTCGGTGAACTCCTCGGGCTTGGAGCTCGCGTAGTCGTGCCAGTCGCCGAGGTCCACGCCCTCGGGCAGGTAGGACAGCGGGTCGTGGGCCGACGTCTGGTCGGTGACGATGTCCACCTGCACGCCGCGGCGCAGCAGTTCGGGCAGCACCCAGGCGCAGTTGCCAGTCAGGCCGACGGACAGCGCGCGCCGCTGCGACTTGGCCTGCTCGCACCGGGCGATGGCGTCGTCGAGGTCACTGGCCACCTCGTCCAGGTAGCGGTGCTCGACCCGGCGGTGCAGCCGCGCCGGGTCGACGTCGACCACCAGGCAGACGCCGTCGTTCAGCGTCACCGCGAGCGGCTGCGCGCCGCCCATGCCGCCGCAGCCGCCGGTGACGGTGAGCGTGCCGGCCAGCGTCCCGCCGAAGCGCTTCTCGGCCACGGCGGCGAACGTCTCGTAGGTGCCCTGGAGGATGCCCTGGGTGCCGATGTAGATCCACGAGCCCGCGGTCATCTGCCCGTACATCATCAGGCCGAGCTGCTCCAGGCGGCGGAACTCCGGCCAGGTGGCCCAGTCGCCGACCAGGTTGGAGTTGGCGATCAGCACGCGCGGCGCCCACTCGTGGGTACGCATGACGCCGACCGGCTTGCCCGACTGCACGAGCATCGTCTCGTCCTCGCGCAGCTCGGTCAGGGTGCGGACGATCGCGTCATAGCTGGCCCAGTTGCGGGCGGCGCGGCCGGTGCCGCCGTAGACGACCAGGTCGTCGGGACGCTCGGCCACCTCGGGATCGAGGTTGTTCATCAGCATCCGCAGCGGGGCCTCGGTCTGCCAGGAGCGTGCGGTGAGCGTGGTGCCGCGCGGAGCGCGGACGGGGCGGGCGCCTTCCATGTCGGGATCTCCTCGGTTTCGTAGTGGGTTCAGTTCAGGGGGCCGCAGACGGCCTCGGCCGCCGCGACGAGGCGCCCGGACCTGACGAGTTCCACGGCCGAGGCGATGTCGGGGGCGAGGTAGCGGTCAGGTCCGGGGCCGGCGACTTCGGCGCGCAGGGCGTCGCGGACGGCGGCCGTGGCCGGGGCCGGGGCGAGCGGGGCGCGCAGGTCGAGCGCCCGGGCGGCGGTGAGGATCTCGATCGCCAGCACCTGGGCCAGCGCGTCCACGACGCGGCGCAGCTTGCGGGCGGCCGACCAGCCCATCGAGACGTGATCCTCCTGCATCGCGCTGGACGGGATCGAGTCGACCGACGCCGGCACGGCCAGCCGCTTCAGCTCCGAGACCAGGGCGGCCTGGGTGTACTGGGCGATCATGTAACCGGAGTCGACTCCCGGGTCGTCGGCCAGGAACGGCGGCAGGCCGTGGTTGCGGGCCTTGTCGAGGAACCGGTCGGTGCGCCGCTCGGCGATCGAGGCGAGGTCGGCCGCGGCCACGGCGAGGAAGTCGAGCACGTAGCCCACCGGCGCGCCGTGGAAGTTGCCGTTGCTCTCGACCCGGCCGTCGAGCGTGACGACGGGGTTGTCGACGGCGCTGGCGAGCTCGCGGTCGCGCACCAGGCGGGCGTGCGCGAGCGTGTCGCGGCCGGCCCCGTGCACCTGCGGCGAGCAGCGCAGCGAGTAGGCGTCCTGCACCCGGGTGCAGTCCCCGGTGCGGTGGCTGGCCATGATCGCGGAACCGGCCAGCAGGGCGCGCAGGTTGGCGGCGCTGTCGGCCTGGCCGGGATGCGGGCGCAGCGCCTGCAGGTCCGCGGCGAACACCGCGTCGGTGCCGAGCTGGGCTTCGACGCTCATGGCGGCGGCCAGGTCGGCGGTTTGGTACAGCAGCGCGAGATCATGGGTGGCGAGCGTCAGCATGCCGAGCATGCCGTCGACGCCGTTGGTCAGGGCCAGGCCTTCCTTCTCGCGCAGCACGACAGGCGTGATCCCCGCCGCGGCGAGCGCGTCGGCCGCGGGCAGCAGATCGCCGCCGACGCGGACGGTTCCCTCGCCCATCGCGGCGAGCGCGCAGTGGGCCAGCGGAGCGAGATCGCCCGAGCAGCCCAGTGACCCGAATTCGTACACGACCGGGGTGATGCCCGCGTTGAGCATCGCCGCGTAGGTCTCGGCGGTCTCCAGGCGCACGCCGGTACGGCCCGTGGCCAGCGTCGACAGGCGCAGCAGCATCAGCGCGCGGACGACCTCGCGCTCGACCTCGGCGCCAGAGCCCGCCGCGTGCGAGCGGATGAGGCTGCGCTGGAGGGCCGCGCGGTCGGCCGGCGCGATCTGCTTGGTGGCCAGCGCGCCGAACCCGGTGGAGATGCCGTAGTGCGGCTCGGGGTCACCGGCCAGCGCCTCGATGATGTCCCGGCTCACGGAGATGGCCTTGCGGGCCTCGTCGCTCAGCCGGACCCGTGCGTCATGACGTGCGACGGCGAGCACCTGCTGTTCGGTGAGCGCCTCGGGGCCGATTGCGATCTCGTTCATATCTCCATACTGAGGTGCGGACCCCGGTTTTGTGACCTCCCGCATGGCCGACACTGTCTGGGATCACAGATTCAGGGGCGATCCAGCCGGTTATCCGTGGCCCAGCCGGCGGCTGAGCTCGGCGGCGGTCCTCGCCACGCGCGCGGCCAGGCGCTCGCGCCCGGCCGCGTCGGCCTCCGCGCTCGGGAACGTCACGGCGACGGCCGCGACCGGGTAGCCGGCCCGGTCGCTGGCGGCCACCGCGACCGACGCGAACTCGGGTGTTACCTCGCCGTCCTCGGACGCGAATCCCCGCCGCCGCGTCTCCACCAGGAGCTGCCTGAGCGCGGTGAACGTCCTCGGCCCCAGGTCGTTGCGCAGCACGAGATGGCCGGGTTCCGCGTAGAGCGCGCGCACCTGCGCCTGCGGCAGCTGCGCCAGCATCGCCCGGCCGCTGGCCGTCAGGTGGGCAGGCAGCCGCACGCCGACGTCCGTGATCAGGGGAGGCCGCCCGACCGCGCGCTCCTCGATGACGTAGATGACGTCGCGCCCGTGCATGATCGCCAGGTGCGCGTTCTGGCCCACGCTGTCGACCAGGGCCGCCAGCGGCATGCGCGCCAGCCGCTGAAGCGATGTCTGCCGGCTGTAGCCGGAAGCCAGCTCGTACACGGCGACGCCGAGAGCGTAGCGCCGTTCCTCGGCCACGTGGACGACGAACCCGGCCCGGACCAGCGTGTCGAGCAGGTGGTAGGTCGTCGATCTCGGCAGGCCGAGATCGCGGCTGATGGCCGCCGCGGCCGTGGGCTGCGCCTGCGTGCCGAGATACTCCAGCACGGCCAGGACCTGCGCGGCCGCCGGGACTACCCCCACAGCCGCATCCTACGTCTGAGAATCCAGACGCCTCATAGCCACCGGCAGGGACGGCGAGGAGAGACCGCGCCGCCCTACCCGCCAGCGGCAGAACCAATCAGCGGTTCCGATGAGTTCTGGCGCCGCCGTCCGTCGGAGTAGTCATGAAGCGCGCCGCCGAGTTGTTCACGTTCGAGCTGCGGTCGTCACGCTCGCCGCTGATCGAGCAGACCTGGCAGACACGCAGCGAGCCCGAGCAGTCCTTCATCTCGGTGGCGGTGAGCCACTGGGAGATGGTCGTCACGCGCCAGCGGGGCGCCGCCCGGCTCACGGTTCGGGGACCGGAGACGACGGCCACGACGGCGCCGGTCCCGCCGGACGCGGAGTTCTTCGGGATCCAGTTCAGCCTCGGCACGTTCATGCCGGGGATGCCGCCTGGGCAGCTAGCCGACCGCGGCCTGACGCTGCCGCCGGCGGCGAGCACGTCGTTCTGGCTCGACGGGACCGAGTGGGAGCTCCCGGCTCCTGGCAACGCCGACGTCTTCGTGGACAGGCTCGTCCGGACCGGCCTGCTGGCGTATGATCCGGTCGTGCCGGCGGCCATGCGGGGGGATGCCGGCGGCCTGACCAGGCGCTCGGTGGAACGGCGGGTGTCCCGGGCGACCGGCCTGACCCTGGGAACCATCGAACAAATCAAACGGGCCGAACGGGCGGTCGATCTGCTCCATCTCGGGCTGTCACCACTCGACGTCGCCGATCAGGCCGGGTACGCGGATCAGCCCCATCTGACCAGGTCCTTGAGGCGCTTCGTGGGGCGTACGCCGTCCCAGGTCGTCGCGGCCGCGCCCGGCGGCCGGCTGTCGTTATCGTTCAAGACTCCCGGTTCCGTCCCGGTCCATACTGACGGGCTATGGGATCCATTCACGTACACGAGTTCATCAGCCTCGACGGCGTCATCGACACGCCGGTCTGGACGGCCAGCTACGGCTTCGTCCCCGAGATGGGACGGGTCATCGGCGCGGTCACGGGCCGGGCCCGGGGCATCCTGCTCGGGCGCACGACCTACGAGATGTTCGAGCCGTCGTGGTCGAACCGGACGGTGGCGGACGACCCGGGTGCGCCGTTCTTCAACGACACGACGAAATACGTCGTCTCCGGGACGCTCGCGGAGGCGACGTGGAAGAACTCGGAGATCATCGGCGGCTATGACCCGGACCGGATCCGGCGCCTGAAGGACGACGCCGGCGACCTGTACGTCAGCGGCAGCGGCACGCTGGTGCGGGCGATGCTCGATGACGGCCTGGTCGATGAGCTGCACCTGATCATGTACCCGCTCACCCGCGGGGCCGGCCCGCGGCTGTTCACCGAGCAGGCGCAGGCCCGCACGCTGTCGCTGGCGGCCTGCGAGGCGTTCAGCAACGGCGTCGTCTACCTGAACTACCGAGCCCAGGCGTGACACCGGCCTCGGCCGGCTTTCGCGGCTACGCCGACGCGGGCGCGCTGGAGCTGTACTGCGGATGTTCCGCCTCCTGGGCGGAGGCGGGCCGGGCGTGGCCGCAGGGCGGCCCGCTCAGCTCGCCCTGCTTCCCGGCACGTCGCACGAGGAGGTCCTCGACCGGGTGGAGTGGCTCTCCTCCATGATCACCGCCTTCCTGCTGCCCGGAGCGTCGGACGAGCCACCTGTCTCATCCTGAAAGCTCTCTGGCCTGCGGTTTCTTCATGGGTCGGCTCTCATTTCTGGACATCCGGGCCCCGCGGTATCGCGTTACCCTGGTTACCCAAGCGCCGTCGTCGGGTGGGGCTCAGGGAAGTCATTGGGATCGAGATGGCAGTCGGGTACCGGTCGATCTTCTCGCTGCGGCATGGCCAGAACGCGGTGGTGCTCGCGGCCGAGCAGTTCCGTTCGTGGCTGGCCCTGAAGGGATACGGCGCCGCGGCCGTCGCCCCCGGAGTCCACGACGTAGCGCCGCACGTCCAGCTCGTCGTGACCGAACTCCGCCCGCCCGATGGCTCTCGCTCGGTGCGTTACCGGCTGACCGAGTCCTCATCCGCGGGGGACTGGGTGACGACCGTGACCGTGCACCGCGACGGCCGGGCCGACGACTGGATCTGGGTCGATGTCGACGCGCCGCCTTCCGCGTCCGGAGCGGCGGCGTCGGATGAGCGCCTCGCCAGGGACGTCGACGCCGCCGACGCATGGTGGACCGGGGTCCCGCATATGGTGCGGGCGACCTTGTCGGCGGCGCAGGCCCGCGACGGCGAGATGGACCTGTCCGCCCAGCCGGCCCTGGTCACCGCGGCCGGCGTCGACGGCCTGATATCGGCGATCTGCGATCCGGGCCGCCGCGGCACCGCGCTCGTCGCCGCCCCGGTTCCCGACGTCCCCGGGCCGGAAATGATCAGTCATGTCGAGCGGCTGACCCGCGAGTGCGTCGGGCTGGCCGGGATCTACGTGCTCGACGCCGGGGCGGCCGCGCTGCTCGACCAGGCGTTCGCGCCGTCGCATTCCGTGCCGCTGGGAGCGGTCCGCACCTTCCTGCCCGAGGTCGATCCGGCCAGCACCGTGGACGCCAGGCGGCACCGCGTCCTGCTCGCCAGGACCATCGCCGAGCAGGCGCCTGGCAAGCTGGCGCACCTGCTCGGCCGGGCGCACCGGAGCCGGGCGCTGAACTTGCCGCTGCCCGCGCAGGTCGCCCAGGTCGACCGGCTGCTGTCCAGGGAGGAGCCGGAGACCATCCTGCGCGCCATCCAGGCCATGCCGTCAGGCCCTTTTGCCCGCAGGCCGGGTGACGAGGCGGCCGGCCTCGCCCAGGCAGGGCAGGCCACGACCACGGCGGTCCGCGAGGTCGCCATCGCCGGCGAGCTGCTCACCAGCCTGGTC
>Ga0207665_10001223_pt1 | contig 17331 bp, 13 predicted proteins | sample LARL112metaG_FD_184351 | JGI IMG/M metagenome (GOLD analysis project Ga0207665, IMG submission 184351) | Corn, switchgrass and miscanthus rhizosphere microbial communities from Kellogg Biological Station, Michigan, USA - LAR L11-2 metaG... | ecosystem: Host-associated > Plants > Roots >...
TTGGGCCTGTCAATGGTAAATCCGTTCCATTTGCACATTTGGGGAAACTCTGTAGACATTTGCGAAAGCCGCCGTACCGCGTAGGCTAATGCTGCTCTTTCTTCGGCACTTTAAGCTTCCTGTTATCAGCCGTTTAACTTAACCTGACATCCGCGGACTCTGGCATTTCGTATGCTCGTACCGTACTAGTTCAACGGTACTATACCGAGAGCCAAGTGCCTATCCAAATTCTAAAGAACCCGAAATCCGTGCCTTTCACCCACCAACGGCAAAGCCAACGTATTCGCATCCAAATACCTGTGTTCTTGCGCGGTACCGACGCGCTAGGCGTCGAATTTATCGAGCTCACCAAGACTCTGAACATCAGTTCTACGGGCGCCTGTATTGCTTCCTCGCATCTGCTTCAGCCAGAACAGCTTATCCAGATGACGATTCCCACTCCTTCCCCCTCCACCTCGGGCCTGGTGCCTTACGAGACCCCACCCATCTCCGCTAAGGTTCTTCGCCAGGAATCGGCTGGGGATCTCCGCCTCTTCGGTTTGGAATTTGTTCATCCCCTCTCTTAACGCGCTTTTGTTTCCAATGTCACTCTAGTACTAGGGTTAAAACTCAGTCGCCAGCTCCTTCATGCCTCGCCTCCTTTTATTTCTTTAAAATTCTAAGAGCTGTTCGTGTTATGGTAACGCCCGCTTGCGGTCGCGGGACGCGTTGCCCCAGTGGAAGTGTGCTCGATTTCTTGGCCCTCCGCATGCTCCGCATCTGTTGCACTGCATTCGCATCTGCCCCATTCCCCGCGGGGACAAGTGAGGCAAGGTCCACACCGGTGATTCCCAGCTCCGGCGTTCCGGTATCCGCGCGCATGCGCCCGAATGACGCCTATTTTGAACTGCTCGCTGACACCCTCGAAGGCTTGGAGTCAGGTGCTCGTGCGCAATTCCTGCAACGTTTTTTTCTCAGTCTCGCTCACGTTGAAGTTCCAGAACATCGCGCCATCGCCCTGTGGGACGAAGTCCTGGCCCGGAAAAATCATCTTTCCGAACGTGCCGAGTCGCCCATTTCCGTACAAACGGCGCTGGTCGATGTCCTCACATCCGCAGGCATGTTCGGTGTCCCTGTCGTTATCGAATACGATGAGCTCAAAAATCTACATCGCACCGCAATCACCGATCCGCTTACCGGACTCTATAACCGCCGGCTCTTCAACGAAAATTTCGATAAGGAAGTAAACCGCGCGCGCCGCTACACACATCCTTTAAGCCTTGTGCTGTTGGATCTGCATCGCTTCAAGGAAGTGAACGACAAGTACGGCCACCCTCGTGGCGATGAGGTTTTGCGCGCTGCTGCTTCGACTCTTAAAAAGGCCCTGCGCACATCCGATTCTGCTTTTCGCATTGGCGGCGACGAATTCGCATTGTTGCTTCCACAGACCGATTCCGCGCAAGCTTCCGCACTCAGCCGCCGTATTGGTGTCGTATTCGCGGAAATCCTGCGACCTCTCGAACTCACGTTCCCGGTAAACATGGATCACGGTGTTTCGACCTATCCGCAGGACGGCGAAAGCCGCGATCAGCTAATTCGCAGTGCGGACGAACGTCTCTATCGCACCAAATATGCCAGTCGCAAAACGGATGCCGAATCCGACGCTTCAGCGCAAGGGCAGCCCCGCGAAACAGACCAAACCTCGCCACCAACTAGCGAGGTCTTTCCCGAACCTCACCCCGCACCAACCAGAGAATCCAGTTTTGCACCAGAAATTAAGCCCGCACCCGAAGTTAGGTCAGAGCCGGAAGTCAGGCCAGAACCCGAAGTGCAGCCAAAGCTTGAGCGCGAAGCCGAGCCAGAAAGCCGCGCCGCCGAACCCGCTACCGAAGTTCTTCCTACAACTCCTCCCCCCGCGGAGCCATCGGTTGCTCCAGAGGCAACCGCGCCACCACATCCGCCTTCACCCTTGCAGACTTCGCAGCCCACCTTCCCTGTCATCACTGACGAACCACGCATCTATACCGTTCCTCGCAAGGCGGAACGTGTTTCCATGGTTGGAACGAACGCCTACGCTGTTCTGGGCGATCAATCATCACATCGTGCGCGCGTCGTCGATCTCGGTTTCGGCGGAGTTGCCCTGGACTTTCCCAGGTCCGAAGGTATTCCGGATACGCTGTTAGCCGTGCTTCACGTGCCCATACTTCCGCCGGTTCGCGTAAACCTCAAACGCGTCTGGACCAAACAACTCAGCGAAGACACCGTTCGCGTCGGCTGCTGTTTTGTCTCGTAAACCCTTTGAATCCCTCAGGTCAGTGTAATCTGGCAATACGTACAGGGTTCTTCCCCTGGACCAAAGCTGTCCTCTGACCAAATTGTAAACACCTGATTCCACGCTCTACTGTGGCAAACATGCGTGGAACTTTTTTCAAATGGTCATACAGCATTTCCGTTGCTCGTGGTCAGGGCTTTCAAACTTTCTTTCTTCTCGTCTTTGCCATCATTTTCGCAGGCTACTCTTCCGGATGCGCTTCGGCTTCCGCGGGCAAAACCGCCACTCAAACGACATCCACACAAATTTCCGTGGTTCCGTCGACGGTTGAATTCAAAGCCGTAGTCGTCGGTCAAAAAAATTCTCAAACTGTAAAAATCACCAACATCAGCCAGAGTCCTATCGATCTTCAGCAGCTGCGGGTTTCCGGCTCGGGTTTTACGCTTTCGTCTTCGCCCGCTGCAGTCAGCCTCGCAGCAGGTAGTGCTGTAAATCTCACCGTGGTCTTCTCTCCGGTGAACGGCAACGCATCAACTGGCTCACTCGTGATCTCCGCCGCCGAGCTCAAAACGCCGGTAACGGTTCCTCTTTCCGGTTCTGGTGAAAAGGCCGCTACCGGTCTTACGGCCTCTCCCGCTTCAATAGACTTCGGCATTCATGCTGTGAAATCCTCAACCTCGCAGTCCGTCACATTAACCAACAATGGAAATATTTCCATCTCGCTTAGTTCCATTAGCCTGCCCAGCTCCGCTTTCTCGCTCTCCGGCTTGTCTAATGGAGTTTCTCTGGCGCCTGCCCAGCAGCTTCAATTTCAAGTATGGTTTCGTCCCGCTGCAGCCGGCAGCGCAGCTCAAACTCTGACCCTCAACAGCTCGTCTCTGCCAGCGCCCGTAAAAATAGCTTTTTCGGGTTCGGCCTCTAATTCTGTGACCGAGCCAACAGCCCCGCCTGCGCATTCGGTCATTCTGAATTGGGAAGCCGGACCGAGTTCTGTTGAAGGCTATTACGTGTACCGCAGCGAGGTTTCCGGCGGACCATACCAGCGCATCACCAGCTCCCTCGTCACTTCCCCGACCTACACGGACACTACCGTTCAGAGTGGGGGCCACTATTTCTACGTTGTCACCTCCGCAAAAAAGAATGGTGATGAGAGCACTTACTCCAACGAAGTCGCCGTAAATATTCCTAGCCCTTGATCTGCTAGCCTTGATTGACTAGCCCCTGTTTGAAACAACGCCACACGTGATCTCGTCTCGTGAAGTGATGTCGTGAAGTGAAGCGTCGCGAATGAAATAAGATCATGGGTGAATTGATATTACGGGGTGAAATCGTTTCCAAGGTGCGACGTTTGTTGGGACAGTCCCGGCCCATCATCACTTTAAGCTGCCATTTGGACGTTTGAGCTTTCCAAGTTATAATCGGAAGTTGCTTGCGACCTAGCGACGCCACTGTATTCCCTGCCAAAGCAGGAGTGGCGCAGACCGGCCGCCACAGAATGGAGTTTCAATGAAGCCCGGTATTCATCCCGACTATCACTCAGTTACCGTCCACTGCGCCTGTGGGAACACTTTCCCCACTCGCTCCACCATAAAGGGCGATATGCTTCGCGTGGAAATCTGTTCCAACTGCCATCCTTTTTTCACGGGTAAGCAAAAACTCTTGGACACCGCAGGCCGCGTCGAACGCTTCACCAAAAAATACGCCGACGCCGCCGCCAAAACTGCCGCCGCAAAAAAGTAACAGCTCGGCAGCCATATTCCTATATCGGCAGCTGTTTGTATCTTCGGTGCTGTTCATATTTCTAGATTCACGTTTCGTTTGCATCTCAAAGGACAGCCACTCGTGGCTGTCCTTTTTTGAAAACGCCTCAGCTGTATTTTTTTCAAAGTGCCTTGCGCTGTACTTTTTCCAAACTGCCTTCCTGTTGGCAGGGCTTCAGTACTCTCAAGCCTGTGGAACGGCACGGCTTTACGGGTTCCAAGTCTTTATGAGAGGTCACGGCTTTAGGGGACTTATTACCTACCGCTTACGACTTGCCCTGGAGGACCCGGCTTTTGCCGTGCCAAAAAACCCCAGTCTCTCAGGGGTTTTCACTTCTGAGGTCACGATCTCGAACTCTCAAACCAGTATTGGGATGTGTTAGCAGCCAATCGACCTTCTCCGACTTAAAACTTATTACTTAACACTTACAACTTTCCCCCACGCCGCGTGTAAAATGATCCCGCACTATGGCCACCCAATCGCGCATGTTCCAATCCGGAGATCCCGCCGAACTCGTCGAGTCCGCTCCCCCGCGCGTCACGCTTCGCAACTCTTTTGAACATCCCTTCGATTCCGCCATCGCCGCCGCGCGCACCTGCTACTCTTCTCGCCTCATCGGCCCTGAAGAAGTCAATGACAAGCAGCGCCTCAACATCGGCGCCGCCACTTTCTTCAGCGGTCATCACACCGTTTATCAGCACGCGCATTTTGAATTCGGACTGGAAAACATCAGCCGCCAGTTCGTCTGGTCCTTTCTGCACGCGCATCCCTTCTACAATTCCGAACAGCAAAGCCAGCGCTACGTCCGCATGGATCGCACGCAAGCCTACGTACCACCGGTCTCGCTCTTTTTCAACGCGGAATCCCGCGCCATCTACGAACGCGCCATCGCCCGCGCCTGGTCCTACTATCGCGAACTTTCTTCTCTGCTTCTTCCGCAATCCCGTGAAATTCTTCTCGACATCTGGCACGTTGGCCCAATGTCCCATGCGAAGCGGCTTCAGAAAATCGAACGCTCCGCTGAGAAACGCGCCATCGAAATCGCGCGCTACGTTCTCCCCGTCGCCGCCTTCACCAACATGGTGCACACTGTCTCCGGCATCGTTCTTCACCGCCTCTGGCGCATGTGCGCTGCCTCCGACACACCCAGCGAAGCTCGCTCCGTCATCGGAGAAATGGTCGCGCTCGTTAAAAATATCGACCCGCAATTTTTCGATCGTTTCGGCACGGAGCCACTTGACGAACTTCCCGAATTTAAGGATTCGTTCCACAAATCCTTCACTGAACAAGCTGTGCCTGCAAATCCCGTGCATGACGACGCTCCCCGGCCGGCTCAAAACCCAATGCAAGGCGATCAATTCGCCAAAGAATTCGACGCGCAGCTTAACGGCCGCACCGCGGCTCTTCTCGACTATTCCGCGAACGCTCCCGCCGTCGTCGCTGGCGCCTATCGCGCCGTCCTCGGCCTTTCCGCTGCCGATTGCCCTGACGCTGAAGCCCTCGACCGCCTTCTAAATCCCGCGCGCAATCTCTACCGTCTCGAAACTCTCAATGTCGGCGTCCACGCCCCCATGATGCGCGCGCTCCAGCACGCTAATTACACCTTCGCAAAAAAAATCAGTCACACCGCCGATAGCCAGGACCAGCGCCATCGCATGATTCCCGGGTCGCGCCCTTTGCTCACGCTCGCCGACACGCGCGAGCTCGATTACATCACGCCCGCTCTGCTGCACTCGAACCTTCGCGCCAAAGAAGTCTATGATCGCGCCATGCACGACGCGTGGTACGCCAAAAATCAACTCCTCGACCGCGGCGTCCCGCAAGAAATCGCGCTGTACCTTCTTCCAAACGCAAAATCCATCCGCCTTGTGGAATCCGGCTCGCTCCTCCACTTGCTCCATAAATGGACCATGCGCACCTGCTTCAACGCCCAGGAAGAAATCTACCAATCCTCTCTCGACGAAATCGCCCAACTCCGCGCAGTCCATCCTCAACTAGCAAAATACATCGGCCCCCCATGCTATCTCCGCGCCGGCGTCACCACTCCCATCTGCACAGAAGGCTCCCACTTCTGCGGTATAAAAGTCTGGCTAGACTTCCCCAACGTAACCCGCCGCATTTAGCGGGCTCGAACAGCGCCATACCCCACCTTCGCTCAGAGAACAGTAGGTCCCAGCGCATTTGTTTCCTGCCCGCAGTTCTCTGCGCGCTCTGTGTTGCAAACTCTGTACCTGAGTTAAGTCCTTTTGCCTTTTCTTTCTGCCTTCTCCTTTTCTCTTTCCGTTTTCCCTTTCTATTTTCCCTTTTCTCCCTTTCCTTCTTTCTCCTTTCTGTCTTTGCCTCTGTGCCCTTTCTAGCTCAGTACTCTGCGCACTCGGAGTTAAGTCCTTTCTTCCTTTCTCTCTCCTTCTGTCTCTGCCTCGGCGCTCGGCGCCTGCCCCGACCCGGTCGGGGCGGCTCTCCCCTCTCTCTCTGCGACAATCGTTTTCTTTCTTTTCCCCTTTACCCCCAGCAACCCTGTCATGATTTCCGCCATGAAATGGGCCCTCGCCGCCGCTCTCCTACTTCTAGAAATCCCCCTTTCCGACACCGCCGTCCGCGAAGCCTATTTCCTCGGCCAACGCAATGACCAGAAAACCGCAGACTTTCTCAAGCTTTCCACCCGCTCATTCTCGCTTCCCGACAAAGGTCCCTACATCTCCGAAATTCATTTGCTCACTCCCTACGCCCAAGTCGTCGTCAATTCCAGCCAACACTCCACCGGCTACAGCGCGCAGCAAGCCCTCGCCGACTACCGCCGCCGCGGCGACACTCTCCTGCTACAAATTCGCATCGAATTAACGCCGACCTACACTTACGACGACGCCGTCCGCACCGCCAACGACACCGCGCGAGAGCTCAATCGTCATCTCGATCCAGAAGATTTCTGGCAGGCCTTCCGCTTTACGGTGTCACAGAACGATCAATACTTCGAACCGCGTGACATTCGCTCCAACCCCATCTACGGCTCTTCATCCCCTGGCGACCGCGGAGCAACCCTGCGCGGCACCATGGTCTGGCTGGAATTCGAAGCCGCTGCGTTCGAAGCGGAACCAGAATCCGCACCAGTACAAGTAGAAATAGTCCCGCCCACCGCCAATCACGTACTCGCAAAATTCGACCTAGCCAAACTCCGCTGAATTGCAAAACCTGATCCGCAACAATTCCTCACCTCTACCTAAAGCCATAGCCCAGGTTCCGTGCAGTGGCGTACGATGTGGCTATCTCTTTGGTTCTGAGCAGATTGAAACCGACGGACGCATTTGGAATCTTCGCCGCTCTGGACGCATGTATTAACGCGGCGGGTAGTCGCGTCACGTCCTGTTAAAAAGAATGGTATAATACTAGTCGGTAATCACCGCGTCACATCAGTCCGCATCAAGTCCAAGCGCTCCTTTAGATCTCATACTCACGGGTCATTCGGCGGCGAACTTCGTTGCTCACCGACCTTCGCGTCTACGATCGCCAGCGCAACGTAACCGGCCCATCCATCGGGTGCGCCATCTCCGCCCCCGTCCGCCGCGCCTCAAGCAAATTCGCCTTCAACTCGAAATACCACTTCGCGGGACGGTCCGCATCATCAATCAGCATCAGCCGCGGATTGTGCTTCAACCCTTCCGCCTGCTGAATCATGGTCTGCTGGTCCTGCTTCAGAAACGCTTTCGCAAACACCCGGAAAATCGTTACTGGCAGCGGCACATTCCATGCCGCCAAAAAATCAATACGGCTCAAATCCCGCCGCACCGGAGTCACGGTCGTCAAACTCGAAAACCACAGCTTTCCGCTGCGAATTTCCTCCGTGCGCATGTTCGGAAGAACAAAATCAATCGTCGTCGTCACCGGCGCGCCCGTCATTCTTTTCAGCAGTTGATACGGCGCGCTATTCGTGCTCGGCGAGTGTGTGCTCATCCGAAAGCCAAATGGAATCGGCTCAAACTGTTTCGCTTTCTCGTGAATACTTTTCTTGCTCCGCCAAAACCACGATTGATGCACAAACGGACCGTGCGCCGGATCCATCAACCCGATAATTCCCTGGTCCACATGCGAAGGCAAATCGCATTCCAGATGCGTAATCTTGTATCTCTCGCTGAATGTAACCAATCGCGGCGCACTCGGCGCCGCGGCCCTAGCGCGACTCGACGGCTCGTGCATGTACACCCAAACATTCCCGTCATGCTCTTCGCACGGATAATGCCCTGCGAAAATCCGTTCCACCTTCAACTTGTCCTGACTGGTCAGCGAAGGAATCTCCACGCATCGCCCGCTACACCCATCGAACTTCCATCCGTGATAACTGCACTCCACGTTCTTTCCATCGAATCTGCCATACGAAAGCGGGATGCCCCGGTGGGGACACGAATCCCGCATCGCAAACGCCTCACCTTCATCCGTGCGCCCCAGTACCAGGGGAACATCCAGCAGCATCGCTTTCACCAACGCCCGCCCACGGATGGCCGAACTGCGCGCCGCCGGATACCAAAAATCCCACAGAAATCCCGCATCCAAACCACGCTCCGTCGTTTGCGCCGCATCGGTATCGATGATTTTGTCTTGCATCGGTATAATTCGTGCCACTTTCGCTCATCCTAGGCCGCGCCTGAAAAATCTAATTCAACGTTTGGGCGACCAACTCCGCAATCTGGCGCGCGATCGAAGGAGCCGCGGTCAATCCCGGCGATTCGATTCCCACCAAGTGAATCACCTGGCGCACGTTCTCGTCCCGCGCAATCACGAAGTCCGCCTGTTGTTTTACACCGGGCGGCACCAACTTCGGCCGCAGTCCAGAGTATCCTAACTGCAAATCGCTTTCTTCGATAACCGGTATAAGTTCCCGCGCGCTCTGCGCAAAATCTGAAACAGCAAGCCGCTCGCGCTCATAATTGTTCTTTCCCTCAACGTACGTCGCGCTCGGTCCGACCAGCACGCTTCCCCAAACAGTTTTCGTGAAGTGTACGCCCAAACTTAAAAGATCGGGATGTGGCAATGGATACACCAGGCCGTTGATAAGTGCGGCCTTAGGCGCTCGCACTTCGCAATATTCGCCTCGCACCGGATAAATTTTCCATGAGTTGTTTCCAAGGAGCCCTGCCACCTCATCCGCAAAGAGCCCTGCTGCATTCACCACACACCGCGCTTCGATCGTCTCGGTGGTCGCAGTTTCAGAATCACCTATCTCTACCGTAACGCGAACTGTTTCGCCCGTGGCATCCAATCCTTGCACTCGCGCATGAGTCAGGATGTGCGCTCCGCGTTCCATTGCCATTCGCGCGTAAGCGCGCACCATTTCCTCGGCAGAACAAATGCCGGTGGAGGGAGTTTCCAGCGCGGCGATGCCTTTCACGTGCGGCTCACGCTTCACGATTTCAGCGCGATCCAACACGCGAATACCTTCCACTCCGTTCATGTCACCACGCGCTTTCAACGCCAAGAGTTTTTCTTCTTCGTGCGCGTGCACGGCGACAATCAACTTGCCCGTGCGCCGGTGCGGCACCCCATGCGCTTGGCAGAATTCATACGTTAACCGGTTTCCTTCCAAACAGTGACGGGCTTTCAACGAATTCTTCGCATAATAAATGCCGGAATGAATTACGCCGCTGTTTCGCGAACTGGTCATCATTCCAAGCTTCGGCATCTGCTCCAGAAGAAATACGTCCGGCCAGCGGCCGGAAAGCGCATGCGCAACCGCGCACCCCACCACTCCGCCGCCAATAATGACCACTGGAACTTCATTCATCTCCGAGCAGTGTACGGGATGCACGACAGAAACAAAAACCTGCTCGTAATGAACCCTTGCAGTGCGTACCGCGACATTGCTGAACCATTTATACTGGCTGACAGCGCCTAGATACTCTTTGCGGTCTGCGTGCGCATCTAAGACATAGAAAGGACCGTAGGCCGTGCGATGAAAGGCTGGCCGTAGTAGAATGTAATATATGGTTTGCTCCTTCTATTAGCGACTTCCTCGTTTGGTTGTATCTTGCTGCTGTCCTGTCGGCGAAAACAACACACTTGCTTTTTGGCATTTCTCGATGAGTTCTGAATAGATTTTGCGAGGTTTCCATGGCCGCACTTACGCTTTCTGAAAAACTCGATCAGCTTGGCAATCGCTACGAAGAGATGACGCAGCAGCTCTCTTCCGCTGAAATTGTCACCGATTCCTCGCGCTTCCAGAAACTTGCCAAACAGCATTCCGAACTCGCCGAAATCGTCACCAAACACCGCGAGTTCAAGCAGATCGAAAAAGATCTTGCCGGCGCGCACCAGATGGTGCTCGAAAATGAAGATCCGGAAATGAAGCAGCTGGCGCACGACGAGGAAAAACAACTCCTCGAGCGTAAAGAAATTGTGGAACGCGAACTGAAACTTCTGCTGCTCCCGAAAGACCCCAACGACGACAAAAACGTAATCGTGGAAATCCGCGCGGGCACGGGAGGCGATGAAGCCGCCCTGTTCGCTGCCGAACTTTTCCGCATGTATTCACGGTACGCGGAAACACAAAACTGGAAGGTCGAGATCCTGGAGAGTTCGCCATCATCGCTTGGCGGCTTGAAAGAAGTGGTCTTGGCGATTGCCGGCAACAAGGTCTACTCCAAGCTGAAATACGAAAGCGGAGTGCATCGCGTGCAGCGCGTCCCCGCCACGGAAACTCAGGGTCGCATTCACACTTCCGCGGCAACGGTGGCGGTTCTTCCCGAAGCCGATGACATCGACATCAAAATCGAAGCAAAAGATCTGCGCATCGACACGTTCTGCTCCTCCGGTCCCGGCGGCCAGTCCGTCAACACCACGTATTCCGCCGTGCGCATTACTCACATTCCCAGCGGGCTCGTCGTTTCGCAGCAGGACGAAAAATCGCAAATCAAAAATCGCGCTAAAGCCATGCGCGTTCTTCGCTCGCGTCTCTATGAAATGGAACTCGAAAAGCAGCAAGCCGCTCTGGGCGCTGAACGCCGTGGCCAAATCAAAACGGGCGATCGCTCCGAAAAAATCCGCACCTACAATTTCCCGCAGAACCGAGTCACCGATCACCGCATCGGCTTGACGCTCCATCAACTCACCGACGTGATGGAAGGCAAACTCACTCAACTCGTTGACGGCTTATCCGGTCATTACGAAGCCGAGCGCCTGAAACAAGAACTCGCCGAAGTCTAACGCAATGCAAACCAGGGTCAGTAGCCCAGGCGATCTTGCCTGTGCGGTTTTGTTTGTTGGACGCCGCGTAACCGCGCACCGGCAAGAGGCTACCAGCACCCGCCAAAGGCTGCCCCGGGCAGGCGAACGGAGACCTCGCTATTAAAACGTCGTCAATTGCGAACTGAGTTCGCGGAGTGCGCGTAATCTCCGCGGGTCTAAGGCGCGCTCAGCGTCTCTGCGATATCCTTTTATCTAGCGCATGGACATCCGCACCGCTCTTAAACTAGGAATCGTGCAACTGCGGGCCGCCAGCGTCGCGTCACATACGCTCGCGGCAGAGTTGCTTCTTCTGCACGCCACCAACCGCACACGCACCTCGCTCTACTCACATCCAGAACATCAGCTGACCGAATCCGAATCTCAGAACTATTTCGCGCTCATCGAGCGGCGCGCCGCCGGCGTGCCCACGCAACACCTCACCGGAAAGCAGGAATTCTGGGGCCTGGAATTTGAAGTCACACCCGACGTACTGATCCCTCGGCCAGAGACAGAACATGTCATCGAGGTCGCGCTCGACCGTCTGGCATTACGCGACCTCCGCGCGAAACAGTCGCAGAACATGTCTGGTGAAAGCCTGCTAATCGCCGACATCGGCACTGGCTCCGGCTGCATCGCCATTACTCTGGCCAAAGAACTTCCCGCCGCAAAATTCTACGCCCTGGACATTTCACCGGCCGCACTTGAAGTAGCCCAACGCAATGCCACCCGTCTGGGCTTTTCCGATCGCATCACGTTCCTCGAATCCGATCTGTTTGCTGCAGTGTCGGGTACTGGGGCGCAGCATGCTTACCCCGGACTGCCCGGGGCTCACCAGTCACCGGTCACCAGTCACCAGTCACCGCCGCTCTTCGATCTCATCGTCAGCAATCCTCCCTACATCGCGCGCCGCGAAGCAGAGACTCTAGCAATCGAGGTGCGCAAACACGAACCCGCAGTCGCTCTGTTCGGCGGCGAAGAAGGCTATGAACTCTATGCCCACCTCATCGCACAGTCCGCTTTCCATCTCAAGCCCGGCGGCTTGCTGGTCCTCGAACTCGGCCACGATTCCCTCCTCGCCGTCCAGCCGCTTCTCGACACCCCCGCCTGGGTCAACGTAGGCGTCACGAACGACCTGGCTGGCATCCCCCGCGTCCTCTCCGCTGAACGCACAGACGGATGGTAAGAATCTGGCCCAATTAGTTTCGCCTATTGTTCGACGGGGGGCTGCGGGCGTAGGCTTGTGAAATGCCGGAGTTGGCACGGTTCCGCGCGAAGCACGAGGACGCGGCGGCGTTCACTACGCCGGCGGAAACAACGATTCTGCATGTGGACATGGACGCGTTTTTTGTGTCGGTGGAATTACTGGAGCGGCCGGAATTACGCGGCAAGCCGGTGGTGGTGGGCGGAAGGCCGGATCAGCGGGGCGTAGTCTCTGCCGCAAGTTACGAGGCGCGAAAATTTGGAATCCAATCGGCGATGCCGCTGCGCACTGCCGCAAAACTTTGCCCGCACGCAATTTTCCTCGACGGGCATCACGCAAAATACGGCGAGTGGAGCGACCGCGTCGCCTCCATCCTGGCGAAATTTTCTCCAATTGTGGAAATGGTTTCGATCGACGAGGCGTATCTCGATCTTGCGGGAACGGAAAGATTACACGGGGCGCCATTGGCCGCGGCGGACAAACTTCTGCGCACCATCACCGCATCCACCGGGTTACCCTGTTCCGCAGGGCTTGCGTCCACGCGATTGGTAGCGAAAGTCGCCAGCGATCAAGCCAAACCACGCGGGTTGCTCTGGGTTGCGGCAGGACAAGAGCCAAGATTTCTTGCACCATTGCCGGTGCGAAAAATTCCCGGCATCGGCGAAGTGACAGAACGAGCGCTGCGGGCGCTGGGAATCGAATATGTTAACCAGCTGGCTGATTATCCGCGGGAAAAACTGGAAAAAATATTCGGCCAATGGGGCACCGCGCTTTACCGCAAATCGCGCGGCGGCGATTCTTATGAATTTGTCCTGGATGCCGAGCCAAGATCGATTTCGCAAAATCATACTTTTGGCGAGGACACCAGCGACGTGCCTGCGATGGAGTCCACGCTCAGCCATCTGTCGCAAAAGGCGTGCAAGCGTTTGCGCGAAGCTGGATTGTCAGCCCGCACTCTGACGATTACCATCCGCTATGCAGGGTTCGACACTTATACGCGTTCCAAAACTCTGAATGATCCCGTGCAGTTCGATTCCGATGCGTTCGGAATTTTCGTTTGGTTGTTTCGCGAGCACCGCAACGCGAAACGCAAAGTGCGCTTGCTGGGCGTGGCGTTCAGCGGGCTGACCCACGGAAACGAGCAACTGGACCTGCTTGATCCTGAACGCCGCGCCAAACTCGATAAATTGACGCGGGCAGCCGATAGCCTGCGCGATCGTTTTGGCTTCGGCAAAATCCAGTTTGGCGGGTCCTTGCGCAAAGACGAGTGAAATCCAAAACAATTGCATTCGCGCGTCGCGATGTCGCGCCGTTGAAGGTAGGTTGACGGCACCGGCCAGGCTGCTTCATCTCGCGTGTGGGGAAGGTATCTGCGCTGTGCAGATCCGGCCTTGGCAGCGCCTGCGCCGCGCCCAGCCCTTCGAAGCTCCGGATAAACAAATAAGCAAGAGTGGCTGTGCTACGGGGATACACGCTGAGCTGCGCTACACTGAGTGTATGTCCACAGCCGCAGTTCCACCACCACCGCCCGCGACAAAGCGCAGAATCCGCGGCGATGGCCTTTGGGACCGCATCAGCGAGGGCAAGGAACTGAGCGATTTGTGGGCGCAGTTTTCCGCTGACGCCCAGGCCAGTTACGGTTTTTACGGCAAGGATGTGGACTGGAAGAGCATCAACGAACTCCCACGCTGGAGACGTCCACGACAGATAGCAAAACAGATTTTCTGGGCGTTGCTGACGAAGATGACGCCGGCGCGCCGGGTTTTCTTCTTTATTGCGCTGGGTCTGCTCTTGCTTTCCGCGCTGAGCGGGCAAGACAACAGAAACCTTTTTCAGCTGATTGCGGCGCTGTGTTTTCTGTTGCTGCTTTCGCTGGAGCTCGCCGACAAAGTAACGATGAAGCGCGACCTGGAAATCGCGCGTGAGATTCAAAGCTGGCTGGTTCCCTCGAAGTCACCCGGCGTTATCGGAGCAAATCTGGCGTTCAACACACGGCCGCAAAATTCCGTGGCCGGCGATTATTACGACGCGTTCTATCCATTGCAGGACGCGAAATCCGGAGGGCGGTTGTTTCTGGTGATCGCGGATGTGGCCGGCAAAAGCGTTCCCGCTGCGCTGTTGATGGCGACCTTTCAAGCGAGCCTGCACACCATCGCGCGGCAGGGTGTGCCGCTAGAGGAATTGGTGCTGCGCCTGAATCGCTACGCTTGCGCCCACAGCCTGGACGGCTTGCGTTTCACCACTGCGGTAGTGGCCGAATATGATCCGGCGACAAAACGCCTATTTTACGTGAATGCCGGGCACAACGCTCCCGTAATTCGCCGCTACAATGCCGGCAAGAATGCTGGAATCGAGCGTCTGGAAGTGGGTGGCATGCCTTTCGGAATTTCCTCCGAAGCAAAGTACGAAATGGGCGTGGTCGAACTTGCATCGCAAGACGCGTTGATCCTTTTCACGGATGGAGTTGTCGAAGCGTTCAATCAGAACGGAGAAGAATTCACCGACGGGCGGTGGGTTGCGGCCATTTGGAATTTGCCGGATTGGGATGCGCAGCGCTCTTTGCAGTTTTTAATGCAGCACGTAGATGGGTTTGTGGGCGCAACGCGTCAATCGGACGATATTACCTGCCTGGTTCTGCGCTGCGAATAGCGGCTTCTTTGATGCACGCCACAAGCGCATAATTTCCTGATGCAGCCAAGAGAGCTGGCCAATCTGATTTGCGACACGCTGCAGAACGCCGGATTTCAAGCGTTTCTGGTGGGCGGATGTGTGCGCGACATTCTGTTGGGGCGAGAGCCCGCAGATTACGATGTGACCACCAGCGCGACCCCCGATCAAGTGCTTGAGCTGTTTGCTGACGGCGTTACGGTTGGCGCGCAATTCGGAGTGATTCTGGTCGCACGGGACGGCATCAAGGTAGAGGTTGCGACATTCCGTTCCGACATGGGTTACTCCGATGGGCGTCATCCGGACCAGGTCGTTTATGCAAGTTCGCCCGAGGAGGACGTCAAGCGGCGCGATTTCACAATCAACGGCCTGGTCATGCAGCATAACACCGGCAAAGTACTGGATTATGTCGATGGGCAGGCCGACTTGCGCGCGGGCATCATTCGAGCAATCGGCAAACCGGATCAGCGTTTTGCGGAAGACAAACTACGGACGCTCCGCGCGGTCCGATTTGGCGCGCGGTTCGGTTTCGAGATCGAACATGGAACGTTCACCGCCATTCGCAAGCAGGCCCGAGAAATCAGTCAGGTTTCAGCAGAGCGAATTCGCGAGGAACTGAGCAAGCTGTTAACCGAAGGCGCGGCAAGAACCGGATTCGAGCTGCTCGATCAATGTTGGCTGCTGCCCATCGTTTTGCCTGAGATTGCCGCTATGAAGGACGTGCAGCAGCCGCCGCAGTACCACCCAGAGGGGGATGTGTGGACTCACACCCTGATGATGCTGGAAGGCCTGCCAGCGGGGACTACGCCGACGTTGGCCTGGGGCGTGCTCCTTCATGACGTTGGGAAGCCCGCCACGTTTCGATCCGCCGCGGAAACGGGTGACCGAATTCGATTCGACGGCCATGTGGAAGTTGGATTGGCGATCGGCAGGAAGATTTTGGAGAGATTACGGTTTAGCAATGACGACACCGAGCAAATTCTTTCGCTTGTGGAACATCATATGAGGTTTAAGGATGTAGAGCGTATGCGACCGGCAACCCTCAAGCGATTCGTGCGGCTGCCGCAGTTTGACGAGCATCTCGCTTTACACCGGTTGGACTGCCTTTCCAGCAATCGGCACCTTGAAGCCTACGAGTTTGTCATGGAATTCATTCAGAACACACCTCCGGAGGTCGTCCGGCCTGCCAGGCTGCTTACCGGGAAGGATATTTTAGACCTGGGCTACGCACCGGGCCCGATCATCGGAAAAATACTTGTCGAAGTGGAGGAAGCCCAACTGAACGGAGAGCTTCACTCCAGGGGTGCGGCTATCTCGTTTGTAAGGAAGAAGTTCTCAGCAAATAATCGGGAATTCTCACGAATAACAGCCGCAAAACGTAGAGCGAGATAAAGGTGGTCTACTTTAAGCAACACAAAATAAAGAATTTACTTTACCAATTTGGACCGTTTATGGGTTGTGTTAGAATATTAGTGTAATAGACTAACATTTGTTGATTTAGAGAGCCGCATTTCACGGTACCCTTTTTCAAGCGGCTGCATCTAACGCTTTCACAGGCGGTTTTCGGATGTTGAATCCGCCTCGGAACTGAGGAACTAATGGCTGACAAAATTACGATACCAAACCAGTTGCCGATCCTCCCGGTTCGCGACACTGTTCTGTTTCCGGGCGCGGTTCTTCCGCTGACGGTTGGCCGGGAGAGTTCGCTGGCGCTGATTAATTCGTTGCAAGGTGAAGATAAAGTTTTGGGCGTTGTGGCCCAGCACGATCCACGGGTCGAGGATCCCGCCGCGGCGGACTTGCATAAAGTAGGCACCTTCGCGAAGGTGCATAAGACCGTGAAGATGCCGAACGGCAATGTGGTCATCTTCCTGGAAGGTTTGCAGCGCTTTCAGATTATGGACCTGCTTGGACTGAAGCCGTTTTTGACGGCGCAAGTGGAGCCCATGCCGGACGTTTTGGGCGATCAAGACAACGAGCTCGAAGCTCTGCACCGCAACGCTTCGGACCTATTCCGTGACGTTGTCGGGCATTCGCCGCAACTCTCCGACGATCTGCAGCAAGTTGCCGCAAACATAGATGATCCAGGACGGCTGGCCGACTTTATTGCCGGCACCCTGCCGTCGCTTTCCACTCTGGTACGCCAGGAATTGCTGGAGACAGCGAGCGTGCGGAAGCGGCTGGAATCGCTGATTCGCGAGCTATCTAAAGAGCTGGAAGTGCTGGAACTGCGCTCCAA
>Ga0207665_10001225_pt1 | contig 17314 bp, 15 predicted proteins | sample LARL112metaG_FD_184351 | JGI IMG/M metagenome (GOLD analysis project Ga0207665, IMG submission 184351) | Corn, switchgrass and miscanthus rhizosphere microbial communities from Kellogg Biological Station, Michigan, USA - LAR L11-2 metaG... | ecosystem: Host-associated > Plants > Roots >...
GCCGCCCGCCGCCAACGTACCGTTTCTGGCGATCACTTCCGGTCTGTCGACCATCGTCCGGACCATCGCATGTCGCTTCCTCGAATGGTGTCTTTCACTCCCGATCCGATGGGCAGCAGGCAGGTCTGTTCGCAGTAGCTAGAGCACCGGGATGTCCGCTTTCGGTTGACGGGTGACGCCGCCCGACGTACGATGCCCCACAAAAGCATGTCATGATTGCGCAAGCCATTGTCCCGCAGGCAAACAGCCATGACTCGATCTTGCCTGGTCTGATAGCCGTTGCCATATCCTGACAACCCTATCAAGTCATGTGGACGAGTGGCGGACAACCGGGAAGGAACTGACATAGCACAGAAGGCGGTTTTTGGAGGCACGCCACTCTGCTCAAACGCCCATTCGTCGTTAGTGCTCTTCTGCGAGCGCGAAGGACTCATTCCAGCCTGTGCGCGGTAGTTCACTCCTCGCGCAGGAGTATTGCAGGTCGATCGAGAGTGCGCGTTGCGCGGGAATCCAGGTTGCTACTAGCCCGAGCAACAACATAGCCAGAAACAACACCAGCCAACACCAAGGGATCCCGGGGAGTCGTTGATACACGATGGAAGCCAGCGCGTAGCTCGCCATTCAAGAAGATGTCGAGATTTATTGCTAGGTGCTGTATTAGTGTTCTGTTAGCATCGCGGCCATTCGGACGAGGAGGCACACATGGCAACTCTCAAGCGGGTTGGTCCAGGATCGGCATTCAAAATTGGACTTGTTACGTACGCCATCCTCGGACTGGTGCTAGGGATATTCATGGCGTTCATTTCCATGGTGGCGGGGAGTCTGGGTTCTCTGGGTCAATCAGCAGCGCCAGGGGCGAAGCTGTTTGGCTTCGGGATGGGACTCGGAGCGATCATTTTCTTTCCCATATGTTACGGCATCATCGGCGGAATTTTCGGCGCCATCGGCGCGGTCATCTACAATCTCGTGGCAGGCTGGGTAGGCGGCCTCGAAGTGGACATCAGCTAGTCCTAAAGTCTTTCGCTATCTGCACGCGGTCGCTCCGAATGGTCTCCTCTTTTGAGGCATCAAAGAGACTCGTGGTTCTTCCAGTGTAGTTGTGTGTGTGGACGCGAGTCAGGAAGGGGAATCTAACCAAGATGGCACTGTTCGGGGATGGCGGTCGGAGAGAGCTAGAGAAGAAGGCAAAGGTGGAGGGGCGTTTGCCGCCTGGGCAGTCGTTGACGCTGAAGTGGCCTGTGCTGCACTACGGCAACGTGCCGCATTTTGATGCCGAGAATTGGGATTTCAAGATTTCGGGGCTCGTGGAAGAGCCCGTGCGTTTGACGTGGAAAGAATTTCGTGCGCTGCCGCAGACGGAAGTGACTTCGGATTTTCACTGCGTGACGCGCTGGAGCCGGCTGGACAATCGCTGGAAGGGTGTGCTGTTCACGGACGTGATGAAGCTGGTGAGAGTGAAGCCGGAAGCGCAATTTGCGCTGGTGCTGGCGGAAGAAGGTTATACGGCGAATGTGCCGCTTGCGGATTTGCAGCGGCCCAACGTGCTGTTTGCGTTTGAGCACGATGGTGAGCCGCTGACCGCGGAGCACGGCGGGCCGTTGCGCCTGGTTGTGCCGCATCTGTACGGATGGAAGAGCGTGAAGTGGGTGCGCGGGTTCATGTTGTTGGATCAAGACCGATTGGGATTCTGGGAACGGAATGGTTACCACGCGTACGGCGATCCATGGAAAGAGCAGCGGTACTCAGGAAGTTAGAAAACGGAGTTGAGGAAAGACGCCCACGCTAACACTACACACGGGCGTCTCTCACCCGTTAGTCAGCGGCGGCTTGAGTCTTGGTTGGGTCGATTTCGATGCGGCCCTTGAAGTGGGCGCCGTCTTCGATGCTGATGCGCGCCGAAGAAATATCTCCGACGATCGAGCCATCTTTCTTGATGTCGACGCGGCCGCGGGCGTGGAGATTGCCAACGACTTTGCCGTAAACGACCACTTCGCCGGCCTGGATTTCGGAATTGAGCTGGGCGGTGGGGCCCACGGTCAATTCATGGCCGCGGAGCGAAACGGGGCCGTCCACCTTGCCATCGATGCGCAGGTCTTCGGTTCCGGTGATATGTCCCTTGATTGCCAGGCTAGCACCCAGACGGGCAGTTTCGCGTACGCTGGCGTTGCCTAGACGCGTGGCCGAAGGGACGTTGAACGGAACAACCGGTGATGTTGCGGCTTGAACTGGCGGAGCGGCGGGCGCGTCGGTCACAGCTTGCTGCTTATTCCACATACTTCCTCCCTTAAATGATGCAGAAATGTTGTTCCGCTCCGGGTGGGAGGAGCAGTGTGCAATCACTTTAGTGGCGTGAAGGAGACGAGGCAACCCTGAAAAACTGCGGCTTGCGCAAATCAAACACTGTCCATCGGTACAGGTCTGGCGCACCAGGCTTCAAGCGATCGCTTGAACGCGATTGAGGAAGCCGACCAAGTATTTCCACGCAAAATAGTAGACGAGCAGCCCGACGGGCGCGGCGATGAAAAAGGCGTGCGCCACGAAGCCGGGAACGGGAAAATTCAGAAGACTCGCGACAACGATGCCGAGCGGCGCAAGCAAAATCGGCAGGAGCGCGCCGTGGAGTCCGATGGAGAGCTGCAGGCGAGAACGCAGCGCAACGAAGAGAACATTCCAAAGACCCCAGGCGTTGGGCACGACGGCCATGGGAAACATGATCACACGCTCCACGGGGACGGGGATATTGTAGACGTAACGGGCGATCGAAAAAACCGTGGCGACAACGAGGAGAAAAACGGTAGGCACAACGATACCCGCCATGTACGCGCGAAGATAAATGTGCTGATTCATAAGGCCTCCAGCCTCACAGGTGATACAGCAGCGCCGGAATAGAACCTGGAAAAAAAACAAGGACCGCGCACAAAACCGCTGCGAGCGCCCAATCGAACCAGGGAACATGGAACGCAGGGGCGGGCGCTTCCTCGAGCTTGCGGAGCATTTGCGGCCAGAGATCGCGACGGAGTTCGCTGTCCTGTGCGGGCGCGACCGCTTGCTTGAGGAGATTTTTCAACTCTTTGTTATTCTCTGCACTGCTCATTTCGCACTGACCTCCAGACCAAGTGAGTTGAGTTTCTTGCGCAGCATGCGAACCGCGCGGAATACGCGGATTTTGACGAGCGCAACCGATATGCCGGCTGCTTCGGCGATGTTGTTGTAGGGCTCTTCTTCAATCAAGGCGAGCGTGGCCACGAGCCGGTATTTGGCCGGCAGCTCCTGGAAAGCTCCCCTGATCCGGTCGCGAGTCTCACGGCGAATTGTGGGATCCGCGTCGTTTGCGCAAGGGAGATCATCGGGCAAACCGGTTTCGCGGCGCGAATGCCGGAGATGGTCAAGAGCGGCGTTGGTCGCGATCCGGCGCGCCCAAGCACGGAAATTGCCAGCCGGATCGAAGCGTGAGCGAGATTTGTAGATGCGCCAGAAGGTTTCCACGGTCAAATCCTCGGCGATGCCGCTGTCGCGAACGATGCGGACAACCCAGGAGTAGACTTCCTTCTGGTGCTGCCGAAACAGCGCCTCGAAGGCTTCCAGGTCGCCCGACGCGAAACGCTCCAACAGCTCCATTTGCCACTCTCTATCACTACTTACTCGGTCGGTGCGCGTATGGTTACAGCTTTTTCTTAGATTTTGACGCTTTCCATTCCTGGGAGGTCAGACTGTGGCATGGAGAAAGGACTAATCAAAGAAAGGGGCCCGGACGATTAACTCGGCCGGGGCGATTGCGGGAGCAGTGTCAAGGGGGGCGCAGCGTTGCTGCGCCCCTACAAAACCCTCAAGAGGACAGGCAAGAATGGCTGTCCTACTAATAGATGTCGTACTGCTCCCAATGAAGGGTGGCGTCGGACTGGATAATGACGTGCTTGTGCGAGGTTTGCTCGAGTTCGTCGATGAGCATGGACTCGCGAGTCTTGAGCGCTTTGGCGATTTCCGGATTCACGCGGATGGTGAGATTCGGACCTTCGTGATCGGGGGTTGCCATTTTGCGCGCTTCGGCCTGGATTTCGTAGCACAGCGTGGGGATGGACTTAACCATGCCGGAACCCGTGCAATACGGGCAGGGCTGGCAAAGGACGCGCTCGAGCGCCTGCTTGGTGCGCTTGCGGGTGATGCAGACCAGGCCGAATTCGTTGAAGGAAAGCGCCTTTGACGGGGCCTTGTCTTCTTCGAGGGCCTGCTGCAGCGCGGCCAAGACCTTCTCGCGGTTGCGGCGCTCTTCCATGTCAATGAAATCGACAACGATGATGCCGCCGAGGTCGCGGAGGCGAATCTGGCGGACGATCTCCTTAACGGCTTCGAGGTTGGTCTTGACGATGGTGTCTTCGAGACGCGTGGAGCCTTTGCCGACAAACTTGCCGGTGTTGACGTCGATGGCGACGAGCGCTTCGGTGTGGTTGATGACGATGTAGCCGCCGGACTTGAGCCAGACTTTGGCGCGGAGCGCTTTGTCCAGTTCGTGCTGGATGCCGAACTCTTCGAAGATGGGCGTTTCCTTGGTGTAGAGCTTGACCTTGTTGACAAGCTTCGGCTGGAAGCGGCTGACAAACTCGACGATCTTGCCGTACTCCTCTTCGTTGTCAATCCAGATGCCGGTGAAATCGTCGCTGACGTAATCGCGGAGGATGCGCTCGACGAGGTTGAGGTCGCGGTGCAGCAGAGCAGGGGCTTTGCGCTGCTCGCTGCGCTCCTTGATTTCGTTCCAGGTTTTGCCGAGGAACTCGATGTCGGTGCGAATCTCGTCGTCCGTGGCGCCGCCTGCCGCGGTTCGAACGATGAAGCCGCCGGGATAGGCATTTCCAGCTTCGCTGACCAGACGGCGCAAGCGCGAGCGATTTTCTGCGGAGATAATCTTGCGCGAAACGCCCGTGTGGTGGACCGTAGGCATATAGACGAGGAAGCGGCCCGGCAGAGCGACGTGGCTAGTGATGCGCGCGCCCTTTTTGCCGAGAGGCTCCTTGGCGATCTGGATGACCACGTCCTGGCCGGCCTTCAGCATTTCGGAAATGAGCTGGGGACGGCGCGACGGGCCGGAATGGCCGCCTTGATAGCCACGGTTGTGCCTTGGACCACCTGGCCCGCGGCGTTCGAACCGAGGCCCGCCAGGGCGCCCGCCGCGATCGGGACGTCCGCCACGGCTGTCTGGACGGCCCCCGCGGCCACGATCGCGTCCACCGCTGCGGAACGGACGCTGGAAGCGTGAACGCGGATTGCCGCCGATGCGGGCGGAGTCACGCGGGAAATCCTCACGGGGAGCGGCAGGACCGCCAATGCGCGGTGCGCGAGTTTCGCCGGGGAGGAGAATCACGTCGTCTTCGACCAGGGCGGGAGTTTCCGCGATGGATTCGCCGTGAGCCGCCGAAAGCACTTCTTCGTCGACGCGCTCCGCTTCGACGTATTCGTGCTCGACATGTTCCTGCTCGCCGTGCTCGTGAAGGCCGTGAGCGGCGTTGTGTTCGGCGTGCTCTTGTGCCACGTCCGCAGCAAATTCCGCGCGGTTGGCGGCGCGGCCGGCTTCGACTTCCGCAGCTTCTTCCTCGGAGAGCTGGGAAACTTCCGTGACAATGGTCTCCTCGACTTCGGATTGCTCTTCGTCTTCTTCTTCGTCGAATTCGGCGCCGCCGACGACAGCATCGGCCTCCGCTGCCTCCGAAGTTTCTTCTTGCTTGGCTTCGACGAAACCGGAAGCTAGTGCCGCGACTTGATCTTCGTTCAGCTCAACATCATTCCGGGGAGCTTCCACATGGTCGACGGCCGTTTCCTGGGAAGGTTCAGAGAGGAGGCCACCCGCGGCAGAAGTTTCTTCACTGGAGACCGAAACATCTTCCGGTGACGCTGCCTCCACTTCGGCGCCGGCATCTGCCAGAAGCCAACGGGGCAATCCGCCGGAAAACCGGCGAGGAACGCCGCCGGTCGCGGGAGCGGCGGGCAGATTGGTAGCGACGCGCGGCGTAGTTTCTTCGATGGCCGACCGCTCTTCGCTTGCTTCGTGCTCAACAACGGGAATAGGAGCTGGCACGACAGCAGGCCTGTTGCGGTACTTTGCCAAAGATTCGCCGGGAAGAACGATTTCTTCCTCGGGGGCGCTAGTCACGGAAGGCGCAGAGCTGCGCGGAGCTTCCGCGCGCCGATTGTCGTAACCACGCGACGGTCCTCCACGATTGTCATATCCGCGGGACTCGGCGCCTTGCGGAGACGCATACTTAGAGGGAGGCAGATTGCGCCCGCCAGGACTACCTTGAGGACGTCCGCCGCGATGGCGCCCACCACGGCGTCCCCAACGGCCGCCGCGGCCACGATCCCCGCCTCGGTCACCGCCGCGATCACCGCTCCGGCCAAAACTCTGTCCGGGACGGTCGTTGCCACCGCGGGCAGGATAGTTTTGGGTGGGATTGTAATGCGGCGAAAAATTCTGGGGGGCGGAGGCGTTGGAATCCGGCTGGCGCTCCTCGGGCGTTTCGGCGTGATGCTCTTCCAGTGGAGCGGACTGAACCGCATCATGGTGCTCCTCGAAGTGCCGGCCTTCGGCGGGAACGTCTTCGTGAGAAGCGTGCTGCTGCTCTACAGTGTGGGCTTCGTGTTGATGGAACTCGTCATGGTGTGCTTCTTCGTGGTGTTCGTTGGCGCGGGCCAGAGATTCGCCCGGGAGCAGTTCCACGGGGGAGCCAATGGCAGGGGGCAACGACGCCACCGAGGCTTGCGGTTGCTCATGCGGGTGCCCGTGATCGTAGTCTTCGAGATTTTCGAAAACGTCGCTGACGTATAGGAAGGCATCGCCGTCCAGGCCAATGTCCACGAAAGCGGACTGCATGCCGGGAAGGACGCGGGTAACTTTTCCCTTGTAGATGCTGCCGACGAGAGCGAACTCTTTTTCCCGCTCGATGTAGATTTCGACTAACTGACCTTCTTCAAGAATCGCGACTCTCCGTTCGTGGGAGGCCGCAGAAATAACCAATTCTTTCGACATGAAAACTCCTTGTGCGTGACTCCGGCGCAGCCGGAACCACCCTTCTGTGCGGGCCCGGCTTGACCGGGACCGCCAGGACGCATCGCCGCGAGCGTGTGCCCGTCGGAGTTTCCAAAATTCGGAGCCGCCCCCGGGAATGCCGGGAAGCACGTTGGCCACACTGGTAGGGAAGTGGCTTGGCGTTCGAAGCCAGAGGGGTTGGTCCCGACAAGGCCGGGGCCAGATACAAGATGATTCCTCAGTCTTTCGAGGCTGGTCCGTCGCCGGAAACGAGCCGGGCGATCGGCGGACGATGCTGTCCTCACTCTAAAATCCTTCTTACTTGCGACCCCAGCGGAGCCAGGATCAACAAATCCAATTCTTTTTCCGGTGCGGTCCGCGGAAGCGGAGACGTCACGCGGTACTGGCGGCACGGTCAGTTGACGAAGCGGCGAAGCCGGACATTCATCACCAGGCCAATCGCCAGAAAAACAAACAACGTGGCGGAACCTCCGTAACTCATCAATGGCAGAGGAATGCCGGTTACCGGCATGGCCCCGATGACCATTGCCACGTTTACCAATACATGGAACCCAAGCGCCGCTGCAACGCCCATGACCAGAAACATTCCCGCACGATCTTTCGCGCGTTGAGCATTCTGCACTAAACGCAGCAGAAGCGCCATATACAACCCGAGGGCCAAAAGCACGCCCTTGAATCCCTGTTCTTCAGCCCAGGCCGACATAATGAAATCCGAGTACCGGACGGGGATGTAGCCCAGTTGATTCTGACTGCCATTACTGAACCCTTTGCCCCAGAAGCCACCTGAGCCTACGGCAATCTTCGATTGCAAGAGCTGATAACCGGAGCCTTTGGCGTCCTCTTCAGGGTGCAGGAAAGAAGTGATTCGTTCCCGCTGATACGGCTTGAGGATTCGCCGGCTAACGGGAGGGTAGAAAACCGCGCCCACCAGTAAAATTCCGGCCAGCGAAAACGCTGCCGCGTGTTGCCACTGCAATCCCGCCAGAAACGCGCCAACCACAAGCAAGGGAATCAGCACGAGGGCCGTTCCCAAATCGGGTTGCTTCAATATCAATACCAGCGGAACACCCACCAATAATCCGGCCTTGATCAGATCACGCAGATCAAGCTGATCGGAACGCACTTCCGCAAAGAAGCGCGCCAACACAATGATTATAATCAATTTTACCAATTCTGACACCTGAAGAAGTTCTCCGATACCCGGAACGTTGATCCAGCGCTTGGCGCCAAAGCGGGTGTGTCCGACCAGAAGAACGGCGACCAGGGCGGTGATGCCGAGCAGATACAGGACGGGGGCTTGATCCAGGATCAAGTGATAGTCCAACCGAGAGAGCGCGAACATCAGGACGAAGCCGATGACCAGCCAGCGCACCTGCTTCATGTGCATGCCCGCCAGGGTGCTGCCGTGCGTGGCGGAATAAATTTCGAGCACCCCGAGCGCGCAGATAGCGGCGAGGATGGCCAGGAGCCACCAATCGTAATCGCGGGTTCCGGGTGCGTCTTTCATAGCGGAGGTTGAGTGTTCAGAGTTGAAGGTTGAAAGTCAAGAATCGCGCTGCGCTGAGCAACGGTCTGTTGCACTTGGACTTCATGAGGCAAAGTCATAGGGTCCTTAGCGCCGTGGCTCCGCGCTGGTGCGTGCCGGCACAACCGCGGCGCTCTCCTCCGGCTTCAGGGCTGACCGCTGAGCAATTGCGCGGACGCGAGCCGGTGTAATCCGTGAATCAGGCCGTTTGGATTCGGCGGTTTCCTGACCCTGGGTCTTCTTGTTCTTCTTGTCGTAATAGGCCTTGATAACTTCCTTGACCACGGGCCCGGCTGCTTCACCGCCGTGTTTTCCGCTTTCCTGTACCAGCACGCATACGACAATTTCCGGGTTGCGGCGCGGCGCGTAACCAACGAACCAGGCGTTATCTTCAAACTTCTTTTGTTTTCCTACCCGCTCGCGGGTGGCGTAACCAATTACCTGCGCAGTTCCCGATTTTCCACTGAGCTCAACACCGGCCAATTTGAGCGACGCTCCCGTGCCACCCTCATTCACAACGCCGTACATCGCGTCGGTTATTTTCTCGACCGTCGATTCGGAAAGCGGAAACTGCTCTTCACCAACATTCGGGGCGTCTTTCAGAAGATGCGGTTGTTTAAAGACGCCGCCCATGGCGATCCCTCCAATGGTACGCGCGAGCTGCAAGGGAGTTGTGATAACGGCTCCCTGGCCGGTGGACACGGAAATCGTTTCACCCGCATACCACTTGCGATGAAAGACGCGCTCGACCCATTCCGCGGAAGGCATTAGCCCGGGCAGCTCCTCGGGGAGGTCGATTCCGGTCTTGCGGCCCAAACCCAATTTGCTGCCGTAGTAGGAAAGACGGTCGATGCCCAGACGCATTCCGGCGTTGTAGAAGAAGATGTCACAAGATTCGAGGATGGCTTTGTGCAAGCCCACCACACCATGCGAGCTTTTCCCGAAGACCCAGCACTTGAACTGCCGGCCATAGAAAGTGGCGTAGCCGGGGCAAAACGTTGTGAAACTTTCCGGAGGATTCTTGTCTTCCAGCATGGCGGTGGCGGTGATGATCTTGAAAACAGACCCCGGTGCAAGCTGAGCCTGGATGGCACGATTGAGCAAAGGCTTTTGCCGGTCCTCGTTGAGGCTCTTCCAATCGTCCGCCGAGATGCGCACCGCGAAATCGTTGGGATCCAAAGCGGGGTGGCTTACCATCGCCAGGACTTCTCCTGTGCGCGGGTCCAGCGCAACGGCGGCGCCAGGACGCGCTCCCAAAGATTGCTCGGCAACTTGCTGCAAATCGTAATCGATGGTCAATAGAATCTGCTTGCCGGAAATAGCTTCTTGCGTGGACAGGCGATCGACTTCTTTGCCAACACTGTTCACGACGACGCGCCGCATGCCGTCGGTACCTTGAAGCAGGTCATTGTATTGGCGCTCCAGGCCGGTCTTTCCCGCGAAGTCCCCGGGGCGGAGCCTTCCGTTACTCGCCTCAATCTGCTGTTCGCTGACTTCACCGACGTAGCCCGCAGCATGAGCAAAAAACCCGGCCGGCAAATAACGCCGGCGGGACACGGAGATCATTTCCAGGACCGGAATGTCCGAACGGTGTGATTCGATGAAGGCGACGTCCGCGGGCGAAGCGTCAGGCTTGATGATGATGGGCTGGAATTTCGGGAGATTCTTCGTATTGTTGAGTTGATCGCGCAAATCATCCAGGGGAATTCCCAAACCTTCCGAGATGCCCGCCAGATGCTTTTGCACTTGCGCCGGATCATCGCGAAGGAGGAGCACGCTGAAGGACGGCCGATTGTCTACCAGCACGCGGCCTTCGCGGTCCAGCATGCGGCCGCGCGGCGCAATCACCGGAATGTAGCGCACGCGGTTGCGCTCCGCCAGCGAGCTGTACTTGTCCGCGTCGATGACCTGGAGCTTCCAGAAGCCGAGCAGCAACACGCCAATCATTCCCACGATGATGTAGGAGGCTATGGCAAGCCGTGCCTGCGGCAATCGATTGTCGTTACGAAACCAGTACGACACGAAAACCCCGCGCGCGAGTACTTTTTCCTGGGCCTTCCGCCCGCTCCGGCCCAATTTGACTACACTGGCCGAACTAAACTCGCGTCACGAAAAAATGCACAGCGTGGGTTTCAAGTGGACCCTGAAAAGGAGCAGAGTCACGCCGAAAGTGTCCGTCGAAAATTTCCTCGAACCTGGGAACCGAAAAAATCTCCCGGGACTCCCGAATCACCGCCGGACTGAAGCTGCGAGCAGCAGCAAGAGTCTTCTAAACCTACCACCTGCATCAAGGGGCTGCAAGCCGTCCTGGGGGACAGGTTCCAGAAATGCATCGGTGCTTATTTCTGCTGCGGCGTTAGGCATGTTGCCGTGGCTGTGGATGTCACGCTATCGTAGGCAGTTCACCTATGGGCGCTCAAACGAATAGGGATAGGCCGCTCCGACTAGCGCTGATTGGTATGTCCGGCGCGGGGAAGACCTTCTGGACAAAGAAGTTAGCTGCCAATGGGTGTCCTGCGGTTTCTTGCGACGACCGCATCGAGGAAAAGCTCGCGCCGCGCCTTGCGGCGGGCGGGTACTCGGGCATCAATGGCGTAGCCGCGTGGATGGGCTGGCCGGATTCCGAAACGTATTCCCAGCGCGAGTTGGAGTACTTGGCCGAGGAGATTCATACGCTGGACGAAATCTTGACGGAACTCGAGCAGCAGCCGCTGAAATCGCTGGTGCTCGATACCACCGGAAGCGTCATTTATAGCGGGAACAATTTGCTGATGCGGTTGCGGCGGCAAATGACGATTGTGTATCTGGCAGCTTCCGCCGAAGAGCAGCAACTCTTGATCGAAAGATACCTCAACGATCCCAAGCCGGTGCTGTGGCGCGGCGCGTTCCAACCGAAGCCGGGCGAAAAACCGCGCGAAACGGTGGCACGCTGCTATCCAGCGCTGATTGCCGCGCGGCGCCAAAGCTATGAAGCGCTCGCGCATTGTACGCTGCAAGTCGCGGAGTTGCGCGATAGGTCGGCGGATGCGCCCTCATTTCTGAGAATGGTTCAAGACAAAACGGCGGGCCACCGATGAGTAAAATTCATTGAGATACCGGAGCACATCGCGCAAAGCCCCGCTCACCTCCCTTCGCGGCGCGGTGCTGCGCGGGCTTGCGCCCGACGGCGGGCTGTACATGCCCGCGGAAATTGCGCGCCATTCGTCGGAGGAGCTCGAGGAATTTCGCAGACTGCCGTTCACGGAGGTTTGCTTTCGTGTGGTCCGTCCGTTTGCCACGCCGGATGTTCCGGAAGAAGTGCTCTGGCAAATCGTGAGCGAAGCAATCAACTTTCCCGTAAAGCTCGTGTCGCTCTCGCCCGGCTTGCACATCCTGGAACTGTTTCACGGGCCCACGCTGGCGTTCAAGGATTTCGGTGCGCGCTTCATGGCGCGGCTGATGGGGTATTTTGTACGCGGCGAAACGCGGCCTCTTACCGTTCTGGTGGCAACGTCCGGGGACACCGGCAGCGCTGTGGCGCATGGTTTCCTGAACGTGCCGGGAATCCGCGTGGTGATTCTCTATCCTTCGAAGCGCATCAGCGAAGCACAAGAAAAGCAATTCACCACGCTCGGCGAAAACATTACCGCGCTGGAAGTGGCGGGCACATTCGACGATTGCCAGCGGCTGGTGAAGCAGGCGTTTTCCGATGCCGAGCTGAATAAACGCGCCTTCTTGACTTCCGCGAATTCCATCAACATCGGGCGGCTGTTGCCGCAGATGTTTTATCACGTGGCGGCTTACCGGCAGTTGCCGGTGGCTTCGGTGCCGCTGATCGTCTCGGTGCCTAGCGGAAATTTTGGCAATCTCACGGCGGGAATTTTCGCCAAACGCATCGGCTTGCCGGTTGCGAAATACGTGGCTTCGACAAATGCCAATGACGTCGTGCCGGAATACTTGCGCACCGGCGAGTTTCATCCGCGCGCTGCCATGGCCACCTATTCGAACGCCATGGACGTTGGCAATCCAAATAATTTTCCGCGATTGCTCGATTTGTGCCGCAACCGGCTGGAATACGTGCAGAAGGAAATCTGGGGCCACAGCGGGACGGACGAAGAAACGCTGCGGGAGATGAAGGCGATCCACGAGCGCTTCGGCTATATCGCTGATCCCCACACGGCCGTGGGCGTCCTCGGATGGGAGGCATACAAACTTGAACACGCAGAGCCGGCGCAGGGTCTGGTGCTGGCGACAGCGCATCCCGCGAAATTCGCCGATGTAGTTAGGAAAGCTATCGGCAGCGCGCCACCCTTGCCGGATCGTCTCGCCGCTTACTTGAAACGCGAAAAACTCTCGCTGCCGATTTCGAGTTCCTACGACGAGTTCAAACAGTTCCTTCTGGTCCACTAAAACCAACGAGAACCCAATCACGACGGAGCGCCAACTCAAGTGCGTCGGACCGCTAGTTTCTACGGAGACGATCCAGGAGGAGAAAGAGAAACACCGCGACCAGCCCGTTTACAAGCGCCGCGAGGAGGAGGTGCATGTTGAACCACGGCTCGGGTTGCCCCAGGAGAATTCCGCGCGTAACGGCAATCAGGCCCTGATGCACAACGAAGAACGCAAAGGTGAGCGCAAAACGCGCGGCGGGGTGCTCCGTATCGAGCCTCGCGCCGATCGAGGATGCAAGAAATCCAACGATGGTTTTCGCGATGCCATAAAGCCCGAGCGGTACCGTAGGGCCGCTAAGGCTGTCTTGCAAGAGCCCAATGACCATGCCCAGGAGAAGTCCCGTAGAGGGATTCCGCCGGCTGAGGCCGAAATAAATCGTTACGAGGAGCGGGAAATCAAGCACGGCGACTTTTGCAAAATGAATCGGGAAGGAGGCCTGGATGACCAACGCCAGCAGCGTGGCGATGATGATGGCGCCGGCACGAAACTTGTGAACCTCAATGTGCGATTCGCCGCGGATATCGAATGCGTCGTTCATCGTCTTACCGCCGGTGGCGGAGCGGATGCGATTGGCGCAGACGGCTGGGAATTGGGGGGACGCTCTTCACTTTTCGTCTCGAGGGGACGGAGTGACGGAAGAACCAGCACTTCTTCCAGGCGCTCGAGATTTGCGGAAGGCTTGACGCGAATCTGTTTGAACGGATTGCCAGCCTTGATGTCCGCAACGGTGCCGACAGGAAGATCGCGCGGAAAGATGCGGTCCATGCCACTGGTAATGACGCGTTCCCCCACATTGACTTCATCATCGTTCGGAACATATTTCATAACCAAAAGTGGCTCACCCTGCCCCCCGACGGGGCTCTGGATGCGGGAGCCCGCCAGCATTGCGCCAACGCCGCTCTCTTTGTCCGTGAGCAAGAGCACCTGGGAAGCATTCGGATAGGCTTCAACGACTTTGCCGACCACACCGTCCGGAGTGATCACTCCCATATTCTTGCGAATGCCGTCGCGCTCGCCGCGGTCCAGTTGGATCATGAGGCTCGCCGTCCCCGCGCCCGTGCCGATCACCCGAGCCGCAATCATTGGAACGTCGGCGTGCGACTTCCGGAAATTCAGCAGTATCGCCAGCCGGTCCGCTTCCGCAGCTTTGCCCTGAAGCTGCGCGACTTGCAGTTTCAGCACATCGTTCTCGCGGCGAATCTGCTCATTTTCTTTGGTCGTGTTTTGCAGTGCGAAGTACTTGCGCCACGCATCTCGAAACCAGCCGAAGCCCGACGAGCCGGCACGTTCAAAGGGCGAAACTGCTCCAACTGTCCAGACGCGAATGAGCCGGCCTTGCGATTCCCGCTTGATTTGCACGGCCAGCATGAGCACCTGCAAGAGAATGACGCCTGCGAGCAGGACTAGTGATTTGTGGCGAGAAGGAATGGCAACCATGTAGATTCCGAAATTAGAAACTCGAAATTGAAAATCGAACCGCGAAACCTGGTCTCACCGCGACATCGGCCATCGGAGGCAGCATGCTGCACCAACAACACAGGGCCTCAGTCGATGCAGACCTGGCGCAGAAGCTTGAAATCGCTAAGCATTTTTCCCGTGCCGAGCACGACTGACGCCAGCGGATCATCGGCAATCGAAACCGGCAATCCCGTCTCCTCACGAATCCGCTTGTCGAGATTCTTCAATAGGGCGCCGCCGCCCGTCAGGACGATACCGCGGTCGCTGATGTCCGCGGAAAGCTCCGGAGGTGTGCGTTCGAGCGCGACGCGCACGGCGTTGAGAATGGTTGCCACGCACTCGCTCAGCGCTTCGCGAATTTCGCTGTCATCGATGGTGACCGTTCGCGGCACACCTTCGATGAGGTTGCGTCCTTTCACTTCCATCGTGAGCGGTTTCTCCAGCGGATAGGCAGAACCAATTTCCATCTTGATCTGTTCCGCCGTGCGTTCGCCGACGAGCAGGTTGTACTTGCGCTTCAAATATTGCATGACGGCTTCGTCCATCTCGTTGCCCGCCACCCGCACGGACCGCGAATAAACAATGCCGCTCATGGAGATGACCGCGATATCCGTAGTGCCGCCGCCGATGTCCACGACCATGTTGCCGGAGGGTTCCTCGATGGGCAGTCCCGCGCCGATGGCCGCTGCCATGGCCTGTTCGACAAGGAAGACTTCACTGGCACGCGCGCGATACGCGGAGTCCTGCACGGCGCGCTTTTCCACCGGAGTGATTTCGCTCGGGACGCCAATGACAATCCGCGGATGCACCAGCACGCGCCGGTTGTGGGCCTTCTGGATGAAATAGGTCAGCATCTTTTCGGTGACTTTGAAGTCCGCGATGACACCGTCTTTCATCGGCTTGATGGCGACGACGTTGCCCGGCGTGCGTCCGAGCATCTCTTTCGCTTCGCGGCCGACAGCCACTACTTCTCCGCTGGCCTTGTTGATGGCCACGATCGAAGGCTCGTTGACGACAATGCCTTTGCTGTGCGCGAACACCAGCGTGTTGGCAGTGCCCAGATCGATTGCGAGGTCGGAAGAAAACAGACTGAATACCGACCTCATGTTGTAACCGTTCTTATTCATCCCCCATCCCCCTGCGGAGAAAGACTCTCCGCTGTCCGGCCGGCAATATCGCTGGCCTCACCGCGGCCAGCTCCACAACTCCTATTGTCTCCGGACACTACGACCAGCGCAAAGGCGCTTGGGCCTTTCTTCGGAAATCTTACTTCGGAACCACGATGGACACCTGCTTCATTGCCGTCCCGCCCCGGCGATTCGACCCGATAATTGAAATCGTATGCTGGCCAGGAGCAAGCTTATCCGTGAAATGCCGGAAATTACCATCCGGCGCGATGTTTGGCACGGATTGTCCATTGATAATCAGAGCCGCGCCGGGTTCCGTCCGGCCCACGATCTCCGCCGACTGCCCAACGACCTGCGTACTGGTAATCTCCAGGACCATGTCCTGGGACTTGCCTTGCGCCACAAGCGTGAACTTGAAACTTGTGCTGACTTCGCTGGTTTGCTTCTTTCCATCCGTCGCGGTGACATTCCAAAAATAATCGCCGGGGTCCAGACCAGTGACGTCTATGGCTGTGCCCTTGGTCGTTGGTTCTTTCACCGTTTTGGTGAACATAGCCGTGGTGCTGATTCGCAACGTATAGGATACGGCATCCGGAACCGGCTTCCATTCAAAATGAACCGGGTAGAGCCGCGGATTCTCTGCGGTGATCGGCGAGAGATTCAGCGGTTCGACAAGATCGGGAGGAGCCAGCACCATGGTTTTCTGAACCGGACCGCCCTTGGGAATCGTAAGTTTTTCGTACTGCGCGAGGTCAATCTTTTCTTGGCCTCGTTGCACTTGCGCGCTGCCGCTTGAAACGACGATCTCGCTTTCCTTCTTATCAGGATCAGATTTTACTGCAGCGCGGCTGTTGGAATGCAGTTGGGCGTGTGCATCTTCCGCGCTGACGCCAGCCTTGGAGTCTGGGGAACTCCAGTTCGGCGTTGCAAGGTCGACCGCGCCATGATTAATTTGCATGGCCACGCTGGTGGGTTTGTCGTTCTCCGTAGAATTTTCCTCGACGGTGACCAGTGTATCCGGCTTCACAGTGTACGTGGTGCCGTCAGCGAAGGTGATGCGCGCGTTGGCGTCGGATCCGGTCTGAACGAGATCGCCCTTGTCGAGGGAAGTGCGGTAGTCCGCTTCCACCCATTGCACCGAATTCACTTTTTTCACCTGGACTTTGCCATCGAGATTGACGAACTTTGCGTGCTTCAGGTCAGCGGCCTGCGTTTCCATCTCAGGGTCGCTCACCGCCCGGTCTATTTTCTTCAGCATTACCTGGTACAAGTCAGGCTTCATCGCGAAAACGCCGACGATGATTATCGTAAGGGCCAGCAGTATGTAGCCGATCACCGTTTTATAGGTGACCGCTTTCCAGTACACTTCGACGTGCGGTGCCCTTTGGTGGTCCCGAGAGAGTCTTGGATCGATGGGTGTTTGTGTCGTCACGGTTGAAAGTCCAGCGAACGCTCCAATTTTTCAATGTAGCACAGCGCTTTCCTTACGCAGGAATTGCGGAGCTTCGCGTAGTCAAACTGCAAATAGCACTGCCGTCCTCCGGCCACCTGAACCTTCGCCTGTACCTTGGTGCAGGTCTTTCAGGAACTTACCGTAGCATGCTTTTTTTTCGGACCAGGAGGGGTGCTTATCCGCTTGTCCGCTACGATTGCGGAATCTCGCTAAGTATGTCGGGAAGGCGATTGTGTTTGAGGCGCATGCCTATATCTTCTATAATCTAAAGTTTGTCTACTGAC
>Ga0207665_10001227_pt1 | contig 17293 bp, 17 predicted proteins | sample LARL112metaG_FD_184351 | JGI IMG/M metagenome (GOLD analysis project Ga0207665, IMG submission 184351) | Corn, switchgrass and miscanthus rhizosphere microbial communities from Kellogg Biological Station, Michigan, USA - LAR L11-2 metaG... | ecosystem: Host-associated > Plants > Roots >...
CCTGCACCTGGTCCTCGCGGGAGACGTCGGCCCGGATGGCCATCGCCCGGCTGCCGCCCGCGCGAATCTCCTCGACGACCCGCTCCGCGGTCTCCGGAGCCGACACGTAGTTGACCACCACGTCGGCGCCCGCGGCCCCCAGCGCCTGGGCCACCCCGAGCCCGATGCCGGAGCCCGCCCCCGTAACGAGTGCCCTTTGTCCCCTCAGTGGCTGATCTGCCATGCGCGCCCTCTCCCTCGAAGCGATCGGTCGGCCTGCCCACGTCTGGACCTTTGACGCAAGCGGCCGCCCGCGAGGTTCGGGTAGCCGGCTGGCTGTACAAGACCTATGGCCGGATTATCGGCTACCCGATGCTGAAGCCGCACGACCTCCGCCACGGTGTGGCGATGGAAGTCTACGACCAGCACCACGACCTGGAGCAGGTCCGCAGCCGGCTGGGGCAAACCCGGTTCGAGACGACCCAGCTCCACGCCCAGATCCGGCCAGCGGCGCTCAAGCTGGCCGTGGAGTTCTACGAGGCGAAGGCGTTCGACGTGCTGGGCCAGTAGCGCGGAGACACCGAACCGATGACTCCGTGTTTGAGTCCTGTAGCCGACCAGTCCTCAAACACGAGGCCATTAAACATCAACCACAACAATTTGGTGGCCCCAACGGGATTCGAACCCGTGTTTCAGCCTTGAGAGGGCCGTGTCCTAGGCCTCTAGACGATGGGGCCGCCCGACTACCGTGCTGCGCGCGCCCGAACCTACATGTTCACAGCGCGGCGAAACTAAAGTGGCTGGGGGTGGAGGGCTCGAACCCCCATTACCAGGGCCAGAACCTGGCGTCCTACCATTAGACGAACCCCCAGCGGCGACGGCCATTGTACGGGTCGGCGCCGACGGGTGTCAAGGTAGGACGGACGCGGAGTTAGCGCTCAGCGCGTGAGTGCTACTGCAGGTGGTGCTTGAGCGAGCGACTCGGCTTGAACCGCGGCACCCGGCACGCCGGGATCTTGATGGCCTTGCCGGTTCGCGGGTTGCGGCCATTCCGCTCGGCCCGGCGGCTCACCAGGAAGGTGCCGAAGCCGCCGATGGTGACCTTCCGTCCGCGGCGGAGCGAGTCGAACACGTTGCCGAGCAGGGCGTTGAGCGCCTTCTCGGCCGAGACCTTCGAGCCGCCCGAGGCCTTGGCCATCGCCGTCACGAGGTCCGCCTTGATCATGGGACCCCTTACTACGCGACCGCGCCCGCCGAAGTCAAGCCGGATGGGAGGGCTGACGTATACTACCGCCATGCCGCGGGGCGGAGTCTTCGACGTTTCCTTCCTGGTGCTGTCCTCGCTGGCCATCCTGTTCGGCTTCATCGCCTACGCGAAGGACCCGAGCCTCCCCGCGGTGGGCGTGCGTAACGGTCTCTCCCTGCTCTGGTTCATCATCCCGCGCCTGGTGCCGGCCCTGATCCTGGCCGGCATGATCCAGGTGGTGATCCCGCAGGAGACGGTCGGGCGCTACTTCGGCCAGCAGTCGGGGCTCTCCGCCATCTTCATCGCGAGCGCGGCGGGCGTGGTCACTCCGGGCGGGCCCATGGTGAGCGTGCCGCTGCTCGTGGTGCTCTCGAACTCGGGCATGGCGCTCGGCCCGCTGGTCGCCTACATGACCGCGTGGTCCCTCTTCGGGGTGCAGCGGATCATCGCGTGGGAGGCTCCCCTCATGGGCTGGCGCTTCGTGGCGGTGCGCACCGCCTCGAGCCTCGTTTTCCCCATCGTGGCCGGCTGGCTCGTGAAGATCTACTTCCACGAGTAGGGCGAGCCCGCCGCCATGGCCTTCGGGGATCTCCGCGAGTTCATCGGCCACCTCGAGAAGCACGGCTGGCTCCGCCGGGTGAGCGCGCCCGTCTCACGCGACCTCGAGATCGCCGAGATCACCGACCGGGTGTCCAAGAGCGCGGGCGGCCGCAACGTGGCGCTCCTCTTCGAGAACGTGCGCGGCTCCGAGATGCCGGTGCTCATCAACGCCTTCGGCTCGTCGGAGCGCATCGCCGCCGCCCTCGGCGTCGAGCGGCTCGACGAGCTGTCCGCGCGCGTGGCCAAGCTCCTCGACCTGCGCATGCCGGGCACGATGCTCGACAAGCTGCGCAAGCTGGGCGACCTCTTCGACCTCGCCAAGGCCGGCCCCAAGCGCGCGCGCTCGGCCCCCTGCCAGGAGGTGGTCGAGACCGATCGACCCTCCCTCGCCGCGCTGCCGATCCTCCGCTGCTGGCCGGGCGACGGAGGCCGCTACATCACGCTGCCGATGGTCTTCACGCGCGACCCGGTCACCGGCGCGCGCAACGTGGGGATGTACCGGCTCCAGGTCTACGACGATCAGACCCTCGGCATGCACTGGCAGATCCACAAGGGCTCGGCCGAGCACCAGCGGCTGGCCGAGGAGCGCCGCGAGCCCATGGAGGTGGCGATCGCGCTGGGCGGCGACCCCTGCGCGATCTACTCGGGCTCCGCCCCCCTGCCCCCCGGCGTCGACGAGATGGTCTTCGCGGGCTGGCTGCGGGGCTCGGGCGTGCCCATGGTGCCGTGCCGCACCGTGCACATCGACGTGCCGGCCGAGGCGGAGATCGTGCTGGAGGGCTGGGTCGATCCGGCCGAGAGGCGGCTCGAGGGCCCGTTCGGCGACCACACCGGCTACTACTCGCTCGCGCGCGACTACCCGGTGTTCCACCTCAAGGCGGTGACGCGCCGGAAGCACCCGATCTACCCGACCACCATCGTGGGCCGGCCGCCCCAGGAGGACTACTGGCTCGGCAAGGCCACCGAGCGGATCTTCCTGCCCATCATCCGGATGATGCTGCCCGAGGTGGTGGACATGAACATGCCCGCCGAGGGCGTCTTCCACAACCTGGTGATCGTCTCGATCAAGAAACGCTACCCCGGGCACGCGCGCAAGGTCATGTACGCGCTCTGGGGCCTCGGGCTGATGATGCTGGCCAAGAACATCGTCGTGGTCTCGGACCACGTCGACGTGCACAACCTCTCCGAGGTCGCGTGGCGGGCCACCGGCAACATCGATCCCAAGCGCGACCTCGTCATCGTGGACGGGCCGATGGACGATCTGGACCACGCGGCCATGCGCCACCGCTTCGGCGGCAAGCTCGGCGTCGACGCCACCGAGAAGACGGAGGCCGACGGGATCGGGCAGCCATGGCCGGAGGAGATCGTGATGAGCGAGGACATCCGGGCGCTGGTCACCCGGCGCTGGGCCGAGTACGGCCTGTAGCGCGTGGCCGCCGTCCGCCACTTCCTCGACGCGATCAAGTTCGAGCACACCGTTTTCGCCCTCCCCTTTGCCTACGTCGCGATGGTGCTGGCCGCAGATGGCTGGCCCGGCTGGCACACCCTCATCTGGGTCACGCTGGCGATGGTGGGGGCGCGCACGCTCGCCATGAGCGTCAATCGCCTCGCCGATCGGTTCATCGACGCGGCGAACCCGCGCACCGCGCGGCGGCATCTGCCCACCGGCCTGCTGACTCCGGCCCAGGTGACGATCGCAGCGGTCGGTGCCGCCGCCCTGCTCGTCGTCTCGGCTTCCAGGCTGAACCCGCTCTGCCTGGCGCTCGCGCCGCTCGCCGTTCTGTTCCTGGTGGGCTACTCCTACACCAAGCGCTTCACCTGGCTCTCGCACTGGATCCTGGGCTTCACCGACGGTATCGCGGCGGCGGGCGGCTGGATCGCGGTGCGCGGCGCCTTCGCGCCGCCGGTCTACGTGCTGTGGTTCGCCCTCACGGTGTGGATCGCCGGCTTCGATCTCATCTACGCGTGCCAGGACGTGCAGTTCGATCGCGAGCACCGGCTCTACTCGGTGCCCGCGCGCTTCGGCATCCCCGCCGCGCTCACGATCGCGCGGGTCTGCCACGTGCTCACCATCGCCGCCTTCGCGCTGCTCGGCGTCACCATGGGGCTCGGGTGGCTCTACTGGCTCGGGGTCCTCGTGGTGGCGGGCCTGCTGGTCTACGAGCACTCGCTCGTCTCGCCGTCCGATCTCTCGCGGCTCGATGTGGCGTTCTTCAACGTCAACGGCTACATCGCGGTGATCCTCTTCCTCGCGGTGATCGCGGGGCGCCTGGCGTGAGCGACGTGATGGAGGGGGTGGACAAGGCCCGGTTCGTGAGCGCGATGTTCTCGCGCATCGCCCGCCGCTACGACCTGATGAACAGCCTCATGACCTTCGGCATGCACCACGCCTGGCGCGCGATGGCCGCCCGCCAGACCATCGCCTCGCCGGACGGCCCGGCGCTGGACCTCGCCACCGGCACCGGCGATCTGGCCCTCGAGCTGGCGGAGCTGCACCCGCACCGCGCGGTGATCGGCGCCGACTTCTCGCTCGGCATGCTCGCGGTCGCGCGCGAGAAGATGACTGGGCTCGAGGAGGCGCGGCGCGTCCGGCTCATGGCCGCCGACGCGCTCGCCCTGCCCTTCGAGGCGCGAACCTTCGCGTGCGTGACCAGCGCGTTCCTGCTGCGGAACCTGGCCGACCTCGAGCAGGGTCTGCGAGAGATGCGGCGGGTGAGCCGGCCGGGGGGTCGGGTGGTGGCCCTCGAGATCACCCAGATGACCGCGCCCGGGTTCTCGGCGCTCTTCCGCCTCTACTTCCACCACGTGGTGCCGTGGGTGGGCCAGCTGGTGGGTGGGGACCGCCAGGCCTACACCTACCTACCGCAATCGGTGGATCGCTTCGTGACGCCGGGCGAGCTGAGCGCCCTGATGGAGAAGGTCGGGCTGCGGGGCGTGAGCTACCGGCGGCTCGGGCTCGGCACCGTCACCGTGCACACCGGGATCGCCTGACCCGCGCTACCACTCGGGACCGGAGTACTCGTCCAGCGCGCGTCGCACCACCCGGATCTGCTGGGCGCGCCCGTCCTTGTGGTCGAGCGTCACGATGTCGCCCGGATGCAGGCGCTCGAGATCCCGCGTGGAGCCCTCGTCCGTGATCACCAGGGCCTCGCCGCACATGAAGTCGGCGCACGTCTCGGACGCGCCGCGCACGCGGAGCGTGCTCGCTGCGGTGTCGACGGAGATCACCTTGAAGCGGTTGTACTTGGGGGAATCGGTCAGGCCCTGGGCCATGGAGGGGTCCTCCTTTCCCGATCCCGCCAGTTATAGCAGCCGCCTCCAGGCCGGGCAAGGGCCATCTGATAGACTCTAAACATGCGCCCGACCGCTCGAATCCTGCTCGCGATGTGCCTGGTCTCGGCGTCCGTCCTGGGCGCGGCCGGGGTGCCGCGCGGGCGCGCGGAGGAGCCGCGCACCGTCACGCTCCGGGTGGCGGCCGACGAGACCTACCGGGCGCAGAATGGCTGGGAGGGAACGATCCGCTCGGCGGTCGGGACGATCTCCGACATTTACACCAAGCAGTTCCAGATCCGCTTCGTCATCCGCGACATCGTTCCGTGGACGCTGGGCGAGAGCAGCTCGGTGCGGGAGATGGTCCGGCGGCTCCAGGCTGAGATCCCGAGCGGCGACGCGGACGTGATCGTCGCCTTCACCCGCGGCCGCTGCGCCCCGCTCGAGTACGGGGCCGCGATGCCCTTCGATCGCGTCGCGATCATCCTCACCGGGTGCCCGGGGCCGAACGGCCCCACCCCGGTGCCGACCGAGGTGATCCTCTCGCACGAGATCGGGCACCTCTTCGGCGCCTTTCACGTGCTGCCCGGCGCACCGTCCGTGATGCGCGGCGGGCCCGCCGATCGCTTCGACAGCCAGACGACCCGGGTGATCCGTCTGATGCGCGCGTTCGACTTCCGCCGGGGCGTCCTGGGTCTCGACGAGGCGGCGCGAGGGGCGTGGAGCGCCATCTACGCCGAGGGCCACGAGCCGGGCGGCGTGAACCCGCTCGCCGCCAAGATCGCGCTCGCGGGCATGGACGCCTATCGGGCCGGGCAGCACGCCGAGGCGGACGCGGCGCTGCGCGTCGCGCGGGACATGGCGCCCGCCGATCCGGTGGTGCGGATGAACATGGGCCTGCTCCACAGCGAGCGCGGTCAGATCCGGGAGGCCGAGCAGGACCTGGCCGCCGCGCGGGCCCTGAATCCCGGCCTGCTGGACGCGCGGACCGAGCTCGGGTTCGTCCTGGTCAAGCTCGACCGGGACCTGGAGGCGTTCGCGGAGTTCCGGGCGGTCATCACCGCGGATCCGCGCTTCGCGCGGGCGCGGGTCGGGCTCGCCCTGGTGCTGACCCGCCTCCAGCGCATTCCCGACGCGATCAACCAGCTCTCCGAGGCGGCCCGGCTCGAGCCGCGCAACGGCAACACCCAGTACGGGCTCGCGGTGCTCCTCTATCGCGCCGGCTCCTACGACGAGGCGTGGCAGGCGGTGAAGAAGGCCCAGGCCCTCGGGCAGCAGGTCTCGCCGGACTTCATCCAGAGTCTGGAGCAGAAGGCCCCGAGCCACTAGCCGTGCTAGCATTTCCGACCGTGCCGGGCATCAGCGGCCGCGTCGCCGAGACGTTCTACTCGATCCAAGGTGAAGGGGCCACCGCGGGTCGGCCCGCCATCTTCGTCCGCCTGCAGGGCTGCTCGGTCGGCTGCGGCTGGTGCGATACGAAGTACTCCTGGGATCCCGGCGCCGGCCGCGCGGTGACGCTGCCCGCCCTGCTCGACGAGGTCGCCGCCTTCCCGTGCCGCCGGATCGTGGTGACCGGCGGCGAGCCGCTCGAGTCGGCGCTCTTCGGGCCCCTCGTCGGCGAGCTCGAGAGCCGGGGCTACACGATCGAGGTCGAGACCTCCGGAACGCTGGTCCCGCCCGCCGACGCCCCACCGTCGATCCAGTGGAACGTCTCGGTGAAGCTCGCCGGCTCCGGGGTCCCGGAGGAGCGCCGGATCAATCCGTCCGCCATCCGCGCGTTCCTCGCCCGGGACGCCTGGTGGAAGCTGGTGGTGAGCGAGCCGGAGGAGATCGGCGAGGTCCTGCGCCTGACCGAGCGCTTCGCGCTGCCGCGCGAGCGGGTGCTGCTGCAGCCGGAAGGCCTGCGCCCCGACGAGCTGGCCGCGCGATCGTCCTGGCTGGTGGAGGCGTGCAAGGCGCACGGCTTCCGCTTCTCGCCGCGGCTGCACGTCCTGATCTGGGGCGCTCGCCGGGGCGTCTGATGACCAGGCACCGCGCGGTGGTCCTGCTCTCCGGCGGTCTCGACTCCGCGACCGTGCTGGCCATCGCGCGGGCCGAGGGCTTCGTCGCCCACGCGCTCTCGTTCGACTACGGCCAGCGGCACGATCGCGAGCTCGACTCCGCGCGGCGCGTGGCCGCCGCCCTCGGCGCCAAGGAGCACCTCGTGCTCCGCCTCGACCTCCGCACCATCGGCGGCTCGGCGCTCACCGCGGACATCCCGGTGCCGCAGGGGCGCGCCGTGGAGGCCATGGGCTCGGGCATCCCGGTCACCTACGTGCCGGCCCGCAACACCATCTTCCTGAGCCACGCGCTGGCCTGGGCGGAGGTGCTCGAGTCGCAGGACATCTTCATCGGGGTCAATGCCCTCGACTACAGCGGCTATCCCGACTGCCGTCCCGAGTACATCGAGGCCTTCGAGCGCATGGCGAACCTGGCCACGCGAGCCGGGGTCGAGGGCCGCAGCCGGCTCCGGATCCACACCCCCCTGATCCGTCTGACCAAGGCCGAGATCGTCGCGCGCGGCGCCGAGCTGGGCGTCGACTTCGGCCTCACTTGGTCCTGCTACGCCCCGCGGCCGGACGGGCTCGCCTGCGGCCTCTGCGACTCCTGCCTGCTGCGCGCCAAGGGCTTCCGCGAGGCCGGCCGGCCCGATCCGGTCGCCGCCGCGCCCTGAGCGCACCTCCGCCCGTGTCCGAGCCCGCCGACGTCCTGAGCCCGTTCCCGCGCGAGCGCACGTGGCTGCTGCCCGCGCTGCACGCGCTCCAGCACCGCGATCGCTGGCTCTCGCCCGAGGCGCTCGCCGCGGCCGCCGATCATCTCCGCGTGCCGCGCAGCGAGGTGTACGGCGTGGCCACCCACTATCCCGAGTTCCGGCTGAGCCGACCCGGGCGACGCGTGGTGCGCGTCTGCGTGGGCCTCGCCTGCCGCGCCCGCGGGGGGCTCGACGTGCTCGCGGCCTGCGAGCGGCGTCTCGGCATCGCGGCGGGCGCGACCACGAGCGACGAGGCGGTGACGCTCGAGCGGCTCGACTGCGCGTTCGACTGCGCGGTGGCGCCGGTGGTGGAGGTGGAGGGCGAGCATCGCGGGCGCGTCCAGGCCGGCACCGTGGAGGAGCTGCTGGGCGGGGCCGGCGCGCCAGAGGAGCGCCAGCTCGGCGCGTCCCCTCGCCCGGAGCCGGGCGGGCCCGCGGCCGTCACCCTGGTCGTCGGCACCGGCACCTGCGGCCTCGCGGTCGGCGCCGCGGACACGCTCCGCGCCCTGCGCGCGGAGGTGGCGCGCCGCGGTCTCTCGCTGCGCGTGGTCACCGGCGGCTGCAACGGCATGTGCTGGGCCGCGCCGCTCGTCACCGTCGTCCGCGCCGACGCCGCGCCGCGTGTGGTCCCGCACGTGCGCCCGTCCAGCGTCGCGGCGCTGCTGGACGCGGTCGCCGCCGGCACCGTCGCCGAGGACCCCGCCGTCGCCGCCTGGCTCCGGGGCCAGCGCCGCGAGCTGATGGGTCGCTGCGGCATCATCGACCCGGGAGACCTCGCCGACGCGGTCCGCCACGGCTCGTACGAGGTGTGGAAGCGCGTGGTGGCCGAGGGCCGACCCGAGCGCGTGATCGAGATCGTCCGGGAGGCCGGTCTCCGCGGGCGGGGCGGTGCCTACTTCCAGGCCGCGCTCAAGTGGGAGGGCGCGCGCCGGGCGGCTGGCGCGCCCAAGCACCTCATCGTCAACGGCGAGGAGGGCGAGCCCGGGATCTTCAAGGACCGCCACCTCCTCGAGGGCGATCCCCACCGGCTGCTCGAGGGGGCGCTGCTCGCGGCCTACGCGGCCGGCGCGTCTCACGTGTTCCTCTACATCCACGGCGAGGCCCACCGGAGCGCGCAGGCCGTCGAGCGCGCGCGCGCGCAGGCGCGCGAGGCGGGGCTGGTGGGCGACCACGTGCTCGGCAGCCCGTTCTCGGTCGCGATGGAGATCCGGCGCGGCGCGGGCGGCTTCGTCCTGGGCGAGGAGACCGCGCTCATGGAGTCGCTCGAGGGCCGGCGCGCGATGCCGCGACCCAAGCCGCCGTTTCCCACCGAGGCCGGCGTCTTCGGCCGGCCCACCGTCATCAACAACGTCGAGACCCTCTTCACCGTCCCGCTCATCGTCGGACGCGGCGCCTCATGGTGGACCGGCCTCGGTCAGGGCCACGGCACCAAGGTCTTCGGGCTCTCCGGCCACCTGGCCCGGCCGGGCGTGATCGAGGCCGAGCTCGGGCTGACCCTGCGTGACCTCCTCGAGCGCATCGGCGGCGGCGCGCCGGACTCGCGCCCGCTCGCCGCGGTGGCGGTGGGCGGCCCATCGGGAATCCTCGTGCACCCGCGCCGGCTCGACGAGCCGCTGGTGCCCGGAGGCAGCCTGAATCCGGGCACCGGAGGCATCACCGCGCTCCACGCGGGCGTATCCGTGGCGGAGGCGGTGCGCGTGCTCCTCGACTTCAACACGCGCGAGTCGTGCGGCAAGTGCACGCCGTGCCGCGAGGGCACCGCGCGGCTGCGCGACATGCTCGACGGTCACGCGCCGGTCGATCAGCCCACGGTGACCGCCCTGGCCGAGGTCGTGCGCCTGGCCTCGCTGTGCGGCCTCGGCCAGGCCGCCCCGCTCTCGCTCCTCTCCGCCATCACCGAGTTTCCCGGCGAGCTGTGAGCCCCCGCTAGGCCAGGGGACGCGGGTCCCGGCCCACGTAGTCGGCCCGCGGGCGGATGAGCCGGTTGTCCGCGTACTGCTCCATGGCGTGGGCGCACCACCCGGCCACCCGCCCCACCGCGAAGATCGACGTGCAGAAGTCGGGCGGGATGCCGAGCGCGTCGTAGACCACCGCGGAGAAGAAGTCCACGTTGACCGGCAGGCTCGTGCGGGCCTTCATCGCGTCGTACAGGCGCTCCGCCACCTCGAAGAGCTTCCCGCGCCCGGTGGCCTCCGCCATCGACTTGGCCATGCCGCGCAGCACGCGGGCCCGCGCGTCGTCGACCTTGTAGACGCGGTGGCCGAAGCCGGGCATGCGCGCCTTGGGATCGGAGCGTTCCCGCTTGGACAGGGCCGCGCGCGCGCCGATGCGCGCCTCCACGAAAGCCTCCGCGCGCTCCGGCTCGCCGATCTCGAGCAGCATCGCGAGCACGTCCTCGTTGGCGCCGCCGTGGCGCGGGCCCTTGAGGGTGGAGATCGCCGCGACGATCGCGGAGTGCAGGTCGGCCACGGTAGCCACCGCCACGCGCGCCGCGAAGGTGGAGGCGTTGAACTCGTGGTCGGCGTGCAGGGTCAGGATGACGTCGAGCACCTTCGCCACCTCCGCGGAGGGCGGGTGCCCCTCGAGGAGGGTGAGGAAGTGCGCCGCGTGGGAGCCGCCCGCCCGCGCGGCGACCGGCTCGCGGCCGGTGCGCAGGCGCTGCCAGGTCGCCACCGTCGCCGGCACCAGGCTCATGAGCCGCCACGCCTTGCGCAGGTTCGCCTCCGGCTCGTTGGAGCGCACGTCGGGATCGGAGGCCGCCGCGAGCGACACCGCGGTCCGCAGCGCGTCGAGCGGATGGCAGTCGCGCGGCAAGCGGCGCAGCAGGTCGAGCACCGGCGCGGGCAAGGGCCGCGCCTCGGCGAGGCGCGCCGCGAAGGCGGCACGCTCCGCCGCGGAGGGCAGCTCGCCGAACCAGAGCAGGTGCGTGGTGTCCTCGAAGCTCGCGGCGGAGACCAGGTCCGCGACCTCGTAGCCTCGGTAGTAGAGCCGTCCGGCCTCCCCGTCCACCCGGCAGATCGCCGAGCGCGCCGCGATCACGTCCTCGAGCCCGTCCTTGTACGCCGCCGCCTGAGCCGTCGCCATGGCCATGTCCTCCTTAATTGATTATACTTGATTTACATTGATTAGACTAGATGGAGCCTAGATGGAGCTAGATATGACCGGAGCGGGCGGACACGGGCTGTTAGCATGAGGGCCATGGTTCTGCTGGACGGCGAGGAGTACCTGGCGGGCGAGGAGGCGGCGAGTCTGCTCGGGGTGAAGCGCGAGACCCTCTACGCTTACGTGAGCCGCGGGCTGTTGAAGAGCTACCGGCAGGGCATCAAGCGCCAGCGCCTCTACCGGCGCTCGGAGATCGAGGCCCTGCTCCGCCTGTCCCCGTCAATCCCGGAGGATCCCGCCGCCCCCGCGGAAGCCCGCGCCATGCGGCCGGCCGAGGTCCCGCTCGCCGAGTCCTGGATCCGGGAGTAGCGCCGGGCTCAGGCCTTGAAGGCGGCCAGCGCCTCCTGGAGGCGCTCGGCGTCGGGATCGTGGGGGCTCACCGAGCGCGCGAAGCGGGCCCCGCAGGGGCAGATCACGGCCAGGCGAACACCGCCGCCTTCGAGCGCCTTGGACGCGCCGCGCAGCACCCCGCACTCGCGATGGGCGAGGACGAACCCGCGCAGCTCGGCGTAGATCCCCATGGCGTCCGATAGTAACAAACCCGGCGCGTTCGATCGTGAGACGGCGTGTAGAATAGGGCCGCATTCGGGACGATGGGGTCCCCGATGAGCGCCACGATCCTACACGTCACCATCGACGAGTCTTCCGTAGAGGTCCCCGAGGGGGCCACGGTGCTGGACGCCGTGAATCGCCTCGGTGTCGAGCTGCCTCAGCTCTGCAAGGACCCGGACCGCTCCCCGCTCGGCGCCTGCCGGACCTGCCTGGTCCACGTGGAGGGCCAGCGCGGCCTGCCCGCCGCCTGCCACCTGCCCGCCCGCGACGGGATGGTCGTGCGCACCACGCATCCGGACGCAGTGCGCGTGCGTCGGGCGGTGCTCGACCTCACGCTCTCGATGCTGACCCCCGGAACCGAGCGCGACGGCTTCGGCCAGCTCGGCGCCGCCGCGGCCCGTCACGAGCTGGCCCGGCCCGCTCACGCCGCTCACCACCGGTTCGAGCCGGACGTGTCCAAGTCCTTCTTCGTGCTCGACCGGGAGGCCTGCATCCTCTGCGGGCGCTGCACGGTGGCGTGCGGCGACGTGCAGCGCATCGGCGCCATCTCGCTGGTGGGCCGCGGACACGACGCGCGCGTCGGCGTCTTCGCGGACGGCGCGATGGCCTCCTCGGTCTGCACCTCCTGCGGCCAGTGCGTGGCCACCTGCCCCACCGGCGCGCTCCGGCCCAAGGAGACGCCGTCGCCGATCGTGCGCGAGGTCGAGACGACCTGCCCGTACTGCGGCGTGGGCTGCGGCATCACCCTGCGGGTGCGGAAGGACGGGCGCCTCGCCGCCATGGCCGACGACGTGCCGGGCAACGCCTCCAGCCACGGGACCCTCTGCGTGAAGGGCCGGTTCGCGACCGGGTTCGTCCACTCACGCGACCGCATCACCGCGCCCATGATCAAGCGCGACGGGCGCTGGGAGACCGTGAGCTGGGACGAGGCCCTGGACGCCGCCGCGGACGGCTTCGCGCGCAACCGCGGCCGCTTCGGCGCGCTGGCCTCGGCCAAGGCCACGAACGAGGACGGCTACGTCATCCAGAAGCTGACCCGCGTGGTCATGGGCACCAACAACGTCGACCACTGCACGCGGCTCTGCCACTCGCCCTCGGTGGAGGCGATGCTGGTCTCGATGGGCTCGGGCGCCACCTCCAACTCCTACCAGGATTACGAGGAGGCGGGCTGCCTCATGGTGGTCGGCGCCGACGCCTCCGCCAACCACCCGGTGATCGCCATCCGCTTCCGCCAGGCGGTCGCGAAGGGTGCGCGGCTGATCGTGGTGAACCCCAAGCGCGTCGAGCTCTGCGATCAGGCCGACCTGTGGATCCGCCAGAACCCCGGCACCGACGTCGCCCTCTTCAACGCGATCGCCCGCGTCATCCTGGACGAAGGCCTGGCCGACCTCGACTTCGTCCGCGCGCGCACCGAGGATTTCGAGGAGTGGGTCCGCGCGCTCGAGCCTTACACCCTCGACTACGCGGAGCGGGTCACCGGGGTGCCGCGCGCCGACATCGCGCAGGCCGCGCGCTGGTACGCCCGGCCCCCGTTCGCGGGCTCCTGCCTGATCTGGGGCATGGGCATCACCCAGCACATCAACGGGACCGCCAACGCCCACGCGGTGCTGAACCTCTCGATGGTCGCGGGCCAGATGGGGTACGCCGGCTCCGGGATCTCGCCCCTGCGCGGCCAGAACAACGTGCAGGGCGCCGGCGACGCGGGCTGTGTGCCGACCAACTTGCCGGGCTACGCGACCTACGCACCCGCCGATCTCGACCGCTTCGAGCGGGGCTGGGGCGCCCGCCCGCCCGCCGAGCCGGGCCTCGTGGTCACCGAGATGATCGAGGGCTGTCTCGACGGGCGGGTCCGCGCGATGTACGTGGTCGGCGAGAATCCGCTCCTCTCCGAGCCCGATCTCCACCACGCCGAGAAGGCCATGCAGCAGCTCGACTTCCTGGTGGTACAGGACCTCTTCCTGCACGAGACCGCCGAGCACGCGCACGTCTTCCTGCCCGCCGCCGCCTTCGCCGAGAAGGACGGCACCTTCACCAACTCCGAGCGCCGCGTCCAGCGTATCCGCCAGGCCATCGAGCCGCCGGGCCTGGCGCGCGCCGACTGGTGGATCGCCGCCGAGCTGGCCCGGCGGACCGCGCGGCGGCTCGGCATCGAGGTCACCGGCTTCGACTACGAGCACCCCTCGGAGATCTTCGACGAGCTGGCCCGCCTGTGGCCCGCCCTGGCCGGCATGTCGTACGCTCGCCTCGAGGCGGGCGGGCTCCAGTGGCCGTGCCCGACGCCCGACCATCCCGGCACGCGGTTCCTCTACGCCGACGCCTTCCCGCGCGGGAAGGGCCGGTTCGTGCCGGTGACCCAGACCGCCGAGGCCGCGGAGCTGCCGGATCCGGAATACCCCTTCCTGCTCAACACCGGCCGGCTCCTCTACCACTGGCACGGTGGCACGCTGACCCGCCGGGTGGAGGGGCTGCTGGAGCTGGCCCCGCGCCTCGAGGTCGCAATCCATCCGGCCGACGCCCGCCAATTGGGGGTCGACGACGGCGGGGCCCTGCGCATGGTATCGCGCCGCGGCGAGCTGACCGCCTACGCGCAGGTCACCGAGGCGGTTCGCCGAGGCGCGGTCTTCGTGCCCTTCGTCAAGCTGCACGACTCGGCGGCCAACTTCCTGACCAACGCCGCCTACGATCCCTCCGCCAAGATCCCCGAGTACAAGGTCTGCGCGGTCCGTCTCGAGCGTATCTGATACACTCCCGGGTCCGGCCCAGTCAGACGGACGGGATCGGTTGGTCGAGGAAGTCTTCCAGCGCGCGCGCGAAGGCGGCGGGTGCATCGAGCACCAGGTGATGATAGGTCCCCGGAATCTCCACCAGGCGGGCGTGCGGCAGGCGGGCCAACATGTCCGCGGCCATCTCGCGCGGCAAGATCGGCGAGTGTTCTCCGCGCACCAGCAGGGTCGGCGCGGTGATGCGATCGAGCAGCGCCCAGCCGTCGGTGGGCCGGCGCCGGCCGTTGCAGGCCGGATCGAAGCGGTAGAGGAAGCGCCCGTCGCGCTGGGTGATGCCCACGCGCGCCAGGTGGTCGAGCAGCCGCGGGTCGGCCACGGTCTCGCGCGGCAGGAGCCGGAAGCTCTTGAGCGCGGACTCGAGCGTCTCGTGGCGCATCGGCCCACGGTCGCCGCGCCGGTGCATGGTCTGGAGGCGCTCGGCCGGGATGGACGGGCGGCTGTCGACCACCACCAGGCGGTCGACGCGCGCCGGGTGCCAGGCCGCGAAGGCCATCGCATTGTGGCCACCCATCGAGTGGCCGATCACGGTCATCCGGCGCCAGCCGAGGGCGTCCATCACCCCGACCAGATCCCGGGCGAAGTCCTCGGTGGCGTACGCGGGATCGGGCGCCCACTGGCTCGCGCCGTGCCCTCGCTGGTCGAGCGAGAGCACGTGGTAGCGATCGACGAAGGCGGGCACGACCGCGTCGAACCAGTGCGCGTGGGCGGAGCCGCCGTGGAGGAAGCAGAGCGCGGGGCGGCCTGGCTCCCCCCATTCCAGGGCGTGCAGGGCCAGGCCGCCGACCTGCAGGGACCGCGAGCGGGCGGTCTCGCATCCGAAGCGTTTGGGGTCGATCATGCGCCGCATTGTACTCAGGCGATTGGCTCGCTTGTGACGATTCGCGTTGTCAACTGGCGGACTTTGTCAGCCCGCCGACAGGGAGGGGCGCGGGGCCGGGAGCCGGCGACCACGTTTTCAGTCACTTGCCGGAGCGCCGAGATGGCAAGCAGGTTGCTCACATTTTTTGTCGTCTCGCGGAATACCCTTGGCCCCACGAACCTTCTAACGATAGTCAGGAAAGACGAATGAGCCAAAGCTCGGTACCCCGCGCCCTGTCGTGGACGTCGCTGCTCGCCCTCACGCTCGTCGCCGCCCTCGCCGAGACCACGATTCTCTTCCCGTCGGTCCTGTTCCCCGGCACCCGTCTGGCGGCCGCGATCTCGTGGGACGCCAGCAACCCCGGGTACCCGATGCCGGAGACCCCGGCCGCGGAGCCCAGCCAGACTCCGGCGGAGACGCCCGCGGTCCAGGCCGCGCCGGCTCCGGCGTCGGCCCCCGCCGAGCCCCGCGGTGAGCCTCGCGTGGTGGCCGGCCAGGTGCTCGACTCCGCCACCGGCAACGCGCTCCGCGGCGTGTCGATCTGGGCGGGCACCACCGAGACGCTGACCGACGCGGAGGGTCGCTTCACCACGAAGCCCGTCGTCCCCGGCAGCACGATCTGGGTGAAGGCCCCCGGTTACGAGCGGCGCAAGCTGACCGCGGGCGCTGCCGAGGTCACCGTGAAGCTCCCGCCGCATCCGATCCGCGCCGCCTACCTCACCTACTACGGCGTCGCCGACCGGGGCATCCGCCAGCGCGTGCTCGACCTGGTGTCGCGCACCGAGCTGAACGCCGTCGTCATCGACGTGAAGGGCGACCGCGGCATGATCCCTTACCGCACCTCGGTGCAGGCCGCGATCGACGCGGGCGCGCAGGGCCCGGTCATCATCAAGGACTTCGAGGAGCAGCTCGCGACCTGGAAGGCTCAGGGCATCTACACCATCGCCCGCATCGTGGCCTTCAAGGACAACCTGCGGGCCACCACGCGGCCGGACCTCGCCATCATCGACACTCGCACCGGCAAGCCCTGGATCGACCGCGAGAACCTCGCGTGGGTCGATCCCTTCCGCGAGGAGAACTGGGACTACCTGATCGCGGTGGCCAAGGAGGCGGTGGCCAAGGGCTTCGACGAGGTGCAGTTCGACTACGTCCGCTTCCCCACCGACGGCAAGCTCTCGGCCGCGCGCTACTCGCAGGTCAACAACGCGACGACCCGCCTGCCCACCATCGCCGCCTTCCTGGCCAAGGCCCGCCGCGAGCTGGGCCCCACCGGAGCCTTCCTGGGCGCCGACGTCTTCGGCTACACCGCGTTCAACTCCAACGACACCGACATCGGGCAGCGCATCGAGGAGCTCTCCGCCCACCTCGACTACATGTGCCCGATGGTGTATCCCTCCGGCTACCACCTGGGCATCCCGGGCGTCCGGAACCCGGTGAAGAACCCGTACGAGGTCGTGAAGGAGAGCGTGCGGCTCACCCGCCAGCGCTCCCAGAACCCGGCCATGCAGGTGCGGCCGTGGCTGCAGGACTTCAAGGACTACGCCTTCGACAAGCGCATCTTCGGTCCGGGAGAGGTCAGCGCCCAGATCCGCGGCGCCGGCGACGCGGGCGCCTCCGGATGGATGCTCTGGAATCCGAAGAACGACTACACGGCGGCGGCGCTCAAGCCCAAGACCTCCGCCCTCACGAAGTCGACCCCGTAGCCATGCGCGCCGTCGTCGCGACCGTCCTGCTCGCGGTTTGCCTGGGCGCGGCCGTCCTGGCCGGGGCCCAGGCCCCCACCCTGGCGCCCAACGAGCTCGGGCGCGTCATGATCCTCGAGTACCACAAGATCGACAATCCCGAGGCCCGCTGGACGCGCACGCCCGAGAACTTCAAGCGCGACCTCGGTCGGCTCTGGGAGCGCGGCTACCGCACCGTCGCCCTCACCGACTACCTCGACGGCAAGATCGCGCTGCCCGCGGGCACCAGCCCGGTCATCCTCACGTTCGACGACTCCTCGCCCGGCCAGTTCCGCTATATCCAGAAGGGCGCCGACTGGGTGATCGATC
>Ga0207665_10001228_pt1 | contig 17289 bp, 17 predicted proteins | sample LARL112metaG_FD_184351 | JGI IMG/M metagenome (GOLD analysis project Ga0207665, IMG submission 184351) | Corn, switchgrass and miscanthus rhizosphere microbial communities from Kellogg Biological Station, Michigan, USA - LAR L11-2 metaG... | ecosystem: Host-associated > Plants > Roots >...
CGCGGCCTTGCTCGCGCTCCTGGCCGTCCCCATGGCCCTGGCCATCAACGAGGCCCCGGTGACCCGGACACCTCAACCCACCCCGGCGCCGGCGGGTCTGCCCGCGGTCGCGAGCTAGCTCGTCGGGGGCTGGGCACGAGGGGTAGAATGATGGGCATGAACAATCCGACGACGTCGCTGGCGAGCATCCAGAAGGACTTCCCGTTCGAGAGCCGCCTGAGCCTCGGGCTCCTGATCAAGTTCTGGGAGGACCTGGCCAAGGTCGACAGCGTGCCCGGGGAGCAGGCGCGCAGCCTGCTGGCCCGTCTGCGCGAGGTGCCGGCGCTGACCGGCCCCATCGACGACATCACCCTGCTCGACGAGCACGGCCCGCTGGTCGACGCCCTGATGAGCGCGGTCTTCCCCGCCGCCTTCCTCGAGAAGGCCTACATGGGGGCGCTGATCCCGTTCACCCTGCGGAGCGTGTACGGAACCCGCGCCTTCGAGAACATCATGGGCCCGGACGGCGTGCTCTACGGCAGCCTGAACCTCGACATGCAGGGACTCAAGGACTTCCGGCTCGTCAACGCCTACGCCCTCGCGCTCGAGCGCCTGTACGGCATCGAGTTCCCGGTGGACTATCCGCTGATCCTCACCGCGCCCGAGCCCGTCACCGGACTGGATCGCCACTACAAGATCCAGTTCGACGGCCGCTTCGTGGACGTGGACCGCCTGCTCCCGATCCCGCCGCTCTCCGACGACATGCGTCGGCGCCTCGAGGCGCAGGCCCTGGACCTGGAGGGCCTCGCATCCCTGATCCCGTCGGGCAGCGTGCGCTTCTCCGGCTTCACGGTGGTGAAGGCGGCGGACGTGACCGACCAGGAGGTGCTCTCGTCGATCAAGCGCGACCTGATCGACAAGGAGTCGATCGTCGCCAACGCGCGCTTCGAGAAGCTGCAGGCCAAGCTCCGCACCCTCTTTCGGCGGGCCGAGCTGCAACTGACCCTGGCCGCGGTGGAGGGCGAGCGGATCCTCATGCTCAACTCCGGTCACCAGCTCCAGCAGGGCAACGGCTGCATCTTCGCGAGCTCGGTGCACGCCAAGACCATCGACTACGCGGGCTCGGTGTTCGAGAAGGCGACCCGGCGGGGCACGCCGGTCTTCGTGGAGGACCTCGCCGCGCTCCCCCACCGCTCGGCCAAGGAAGAGATGATCCTGAGCAAGGGCATCCGCAGCCTGGTGGTCGCGCCCCTGCACTACCAGCGCGAGCTGATCGGCATGCTGAGCCTCGGCTCCCCGCATCCCGGCGACCTCAACACCCTGCTGATGCCCCGGCTCCAGGAGGTGCTGCCGCTCTTCTCGGTGGCGGTGAAGCGCAGCGTCGACGAGCTGCACTCGCGGGTGGAGTCCTTCATCAAGGAGCAGTTCACTGCCATCCATCCGGTGGTGGAGTGGCGCTTCCGCAAGACGGTGCTGAAGGCGATGGAGCGGCCCGGCTCTCACGATCACGGGCAGGGCGGGGAGATGGACCCGATCGTCTTCCGCGACGTCCACCCCCTCTACGCGGTGTCGGACATCCGCGGCTCGTCCACCCACCGCGCGTGGGCCATCCAGGCGGACCTGCTCAAGCAGCTCGGGCTCGCCCGCGAGGTGCTGCGCGCCGCCCACGACGCGCGGGCACTGCCGATCCTCGACCAGCTCACCCACCGCATCGACGGGCACGTGGCCGAGATCGAGGTGACCCTGCGCTCGGGAGACGAGCTCGGGGTGATGAACTTCCTCAAGGCCGACGTGGAGCCGCTCTTCGACCACCTGCAGACCTTCGGGGACACGGTGCGCGAGCGCATCGACGCCTACCGGGCCGCGGTGGATCCCGGGATCGGCTTGGTCTACGCCCGGCGCAAGGAGTTCGACGAGAGCATCACCACCATCAACGAGACGATCTCGTCCTACATCGACCTGGAGGAGCAGGCCGCCCAGGGGATGTTCCCGCACTACTTCGAGAAGCAGAAGACCGACGGGGTCGACTACACGATCTACCTGGGCGGCGCCCTCCGCGAGGACGGAATCTTCGACCCGCTCTACCTGAAGAACCTGCGCCTGTGGCAGCTCATGGTCGCGTGCGGGGTGGCCCTGCGGGCCGAGCGGCTGAAGGACCGCCTGCCGGTGCCGCTCGACATCACCAACCTGATCCTGATCCAGCACGCCCCGCTTTCGATCCGCTTCCGCTTCGACGAGAAGCGCTTCGACGTGGACGGGGCCTACAACGTCCGCTACGAGATCATCAAGAAGCGGATCGACAAGGCGATCATCCGGGGCACCACCGAGAGGCTGACCCAGCCGGGCAAGATCGCCCTCGTCTACTCGCACGCCACCGAGGCCGCGGAGTGGCGCGAGTACATCGAGTACCTCCAGCGCCTGGGCTACCTCACCCGCGAGGTGGAGGAGCTGGAGCTGGACGAGCTGCAGGGGGCCCAGGGCCTCCGGGCGCTTCGGGTCACGGTGGATCTCGCCAATCGCGAGCTCGACCCGCCCTCGACCGCCGTGTCCCTGCCGCGGGTCGAGGGCGAGCGCACCTCCGCCGCCGGCTAGCCGAGAGACGCGGGCGGTGCGGGGGCTCGCGGTCCTGCTGCTCGCGGTGGCCCTCACCGGGGGCTGCGCCACCGCGTCGCGCCCGAGCACGGCCCGCGCCGACGAGGCCTCCGCGCCGCCCCGCCGCTGCTCGACCGCCGATCCCGACCGCTGGGCGTGGTTCTGCGTGGTCGGGCAGATCCTCTACGGCGCGGCGTCGTTCTTCCAGCCGGTCAACGAAGTATCGATGCGGTAGGCGGTCAGCTCCCCATCACGATCCCGCCGTCCACGTTGATGGCCTGCCCGGTCATGTAGTCGGAGTCGGGGCCGGCGAGAAACGCCACGACGTTGGCCACGTCCTCCGCGCGCTCCGGACGCCCCAGCGGGATGTGGCGGATGCGCCGCTTCCAGGCTTCCCCCTGCCCCAGCCCCTCGAGGGCGCCCCACTCCCGATCGATCTGCTCCCACATCGGCGTCTCGACCGCGCCGGGACAGACGCAGTTGGAGGTGACGCGCTCGGGGGCGAGCAGCTGCGCGGCGGAGCGGGTGAGACTCACCACGCCCGCCTTGGAGGCGGAGTACGGGGTCATCAGGTGGTTGCCGCCCCGGTACGACGCGATCGAGGCGGTCTGGATGAGCTTGCCCCGCAGCTCCGAGCCCGACATCGGGGCCTGGGTCACCATGCGCCGGGCCGCCGCCTGCAGCACGAAGAACACCGCGCGCAGGTTCACGTCCATGACGTGGTCCCACTCCGCCTCGGTGACCTCGAACATCGGCTGCACCCGGATGACCCCCGCGTTGTTGAACAGCACGTCGAGGCGGCCCCAGCGCCGGTAGGGCTCCTCGATCATCCGTGCGATGTCGTCGGGCTTCGTGACGTCGGCGCGCACCGCGACCTGGCCCAGCTCGGCCGCGAGCTTCTCCACCCCCGCGCCGTCGACGTCGGCCAGCACGAGCTTCGCCCCGTCTCCCGCCAGTCGCCGCGCGCACGCCGCCCCGATGCCGCGCGCCGCGCCGGTGATCAGTACCGTGCGCCCAGATATCGCTGTCATGGCGTCTCTCCTTCCGGTTGACGTTCCCTCACGGCACGCGCAGCAGCTTCCGGAACTCCTCCAGCTCGGTCCGCGGCACGTCGGGGCGCTCCCGGATCCGCGCGTAGACGTCGGCCGGGTTGTCCTCGATGGCCCGGCTCACGCGGGCGAAGACCTTCAGGAGCTGCCGCGCCTCGCGGTCGGCCTTCTTCTGCACGAGCGGCCCGCCCATGCGCCCGATGGCCCGGACCACCGTGCTGTCGATCTGCACGAACGAGGTCACGGTGGTGATCACCTGCGGCCGGGCCGGCGCGGCGGCGGGCTGGAACTTGTAGGCGAGCGCCACCACCGCGCGGCCCTTGATGTCGGGCAGCGCGGACTGGTAGGCGCCCTGCGCGTGCATCAGACGCAGGCCCGGCTCCGCGTAGACCACCGCGAAGGTGCCGCGCACGCCCCAGCCGTCGTCGAGCCAGAGCGCGTCGCCCTCGTGCCAGATCTTGTAGCGGGCGGCCCGCAGCGCGCGGGTCACGTGGCTCGCGAACTCGGGGTGGTCCAGCAGGTACTCGAAGATCTCGGGGCGGACCGCGTAGGGCTCGAAGGTCACCTGGGTCGAGGCGAAGGCGCGGTTGACGATCTTCTCGAGCCGGTGCCGCTCCTTGACCGGCAGCTCCGGAGGCAGCGGCAGCGTGGGCTGGGCCGCGCCGGGGCGCGCCGCGACCGCGAGCACGCCCAGCGCGAGGAGACCTACGAGCGCGAGGTGCCGGGACCGCACCACCGGGCGCGGAGTCGCGCCGCTACCACCCGATGGCGTGGGCGCCGCGGCGCGGGTCGGCTCCCCCGAGCCGGATTCCGTCCTTGCCGACCACCGAGGCGCAGACCGCGCCGGCCCGCCAGTCGTAGTCGGGCCAGTCGGTGATGACGTGCCCGAGGCTCGCGAGCGCCGCCCGCGTCTCGGGAGCGATGCGCGCCTCGACGTCCAGGCGGCCGGGAGAGTTGGCGTGGGGCCAGAACGAGTCGGGGAACGAGCGAGTGGCCAGCCGCGGCGCCTCCACCGCCTGCTGCGGGGCCATGCCGAAGGCGGTGATGTTGAGCAGCACCTGCAGCATCGCCTGCTGCTGCACGTCGCCGCCCGGCGTGCCGAAGGCCATGAACGCGCGGCCGTCGCGCAGCACCAGGGAGGGCGCGGGGGTGAGCCGCGGCCGCTTGCCGCCCATCACCTCGCTCGCGTGGCCGGGGACGAGCCAGCCCTGCGAGCCCCGCGGGGAGACGACGCAGCCCACGCCGGGGATCACCGGGGAGTCCACCCCGCCCGGATCGCTGGGCGTGGCCGAGAAGGCGTTGCCCTCCGCGTCGATCACCGAGACGTAGGAGGTGTCGAGCGTGCCCGCGCGCGACGGCGCCCCGACCGGCGACGCGGCGCCGTGGCCGTTGCGCACCGCCGCTTTGCCCTCCGGGTCGCCCGCGGGAGGCATGTCGGGCCACGCGCGATCCTCGCGGATCAGGCCGCGGCGCAGCTCGGCGTAGGCCTTGGAGAGCAGCGCCTCCACGGGCACCTTCACGAAGCGCGGATCCCCGTAGTAGGCCTCGCGATCGGCGAAGGCGAGCTTCATCGCCTCGACCAGGAGGTGCAGGCCGCGCGGGGTGTTGTGGCCGAGGGCGGGCCAGTCGTACGCCTCGATCAGGTTCAGCATCTGCAGGAGGACGGGACCCTGGCACCAGAAGCCGCACGCGGCCACCTCGTAGTCGTGGAAGGTGGTGCGGAGCGCGGGCGCGACCTCGGCCTGGAACTCGGCGAGGTCCTCCCGGGTGAGCAGGCCGCCCTCGCGGGCGTGGTAGTCGGCGATGCGCCCGGCGATGTCGCCCTTGTAGAACGCGTCGCGCGCCGCGCGGATCGCGCCGGCGCGGCCGCGGCCGCGCGCCTGCTGCTCGGCCGCCACCATCTCCTTGATCGTCGCGGCCAGCTCCGCCTGCACGAAGAGCTGGCCGGCCGCGTGGGGGCGGCCGCCGGGCAGGAAGATGGCGGCGGAGGTCGGGAACCGCTTGTAGCGCTCCGCGTTGCTGGCCATGATCGAGGCCGAGAAGGCCGACGTCGGGAAGCCGTGCTCCGCGCACTCCAGCGCGCCGGCCACCGCCTCGGCGAACGACCGGGTGCCCCAGCGCTCGAGCGCCACGCACCAGGAATCGGGCGACGACGGCACCACGGTGCGCAGCAGGCCGATCGGGATGTCGCCGCCGTGCTTGGTGCGGAAGTACTCCGCGCTCGCGCGGCGCGGGTACGGCCCGACGCCCGAGACCTCATAGGTCTCGCCGGTCGAGGCCAGGTGGACGAGGATCGGGGCAACGCCCGCGAAGCAGACCATGTCGGGGTGCACGACCCCCAGCATGAAGCCCGCGGCCACGCCCGCGTCGATCGCGTTGCCCCCGGTGGCGAGCACGCGCGCGGCCGCCTGCGCCGCGAGCGGGTGTCCCGCCGCCACCATCCACTTCCGCCCCATCACCTGCGTCATCGGGCCCGAGCCCGCCGGCGCAGCGCTGCGCTGGTACTGCGCGGAATCGAGTGTCATGCCCGGTATCCTAGCATAGGGGCGCGCTCGCGGCGGGGGCGCCCGCAACCGTGATAGCATGACCACATGAATCGCGGCGCGCCCCTCATCGGAGTGAGCACGTCGATCACGGTAGGCGCCCATCCGGAGCGCGCCTACGTGAACTCCACGTATCTGCACGCGGTGCAGCAGGCCGGCGGCGTGCCGGTGGCGCTGCCGCCGCAGCTCTCGCCCGCGTCCATGCGCCGGCTCACCGACGATCTCGACGGCCTCCTGCTGACCGGCGGCGGCGACGTCGACCCCGCGCTCTTCGACGAGGCACCCCACGCCACCCTCTACGACGTGGCCCCGTCGCGCTATACGCTCGAGACCGCGGTGCTCCACCTGGCCCTCGAGCGGGGTCGGCCCGTCTTCGCGGTGTGCCGCGGCCTCCAGGTGCTGAACGTGGCCCTCGGCGGCAGCCTCTATCAGGACGTGGGCGCCGATCCGGGGACGCAGATCCCGCACAGCCAGAAGGAGCCGCGGGACCAGCCCACCCACAAGGTGAAGGTCACGCCGGGCAGCCGCCTCGCCGAGACCCTCGGCGCGGACGAGCTCGAGGTCAACAGCATGCACCACCAGGCGATCCGACGTCTCGGGCGCGGGCTCACCGCGGTGGCGTGGGCGCCCGACCAGCTCGTCGAGGGCGCGGAGCTCGACGACCCCGCGCGCTTCGTGCTCGGGGTGCAGTGGCATCCGGAGGAGCTGGTGGGCCACTCGGAGCCGGCCCGGCGTCTCTTCGCCGCCCTCGTGGCCGCGGCCCGCAAATCCTGACCCCGCCCGAGGAAGGGGCGCCGCCCGCGCCGATCCCCGACGCGCCCGCGTCTTTCCCGAACCCGTCCGCCGCCGTCGCCGAGGCGCCCGCGGTCCCTGCGCCCTCGGCTCCCACCCGCTACTTCTCCCCGTGGGTCACCGCGGTCTACGCGCTGCTCACCGCCGCGCTAGTCGCGTTCTTCTACGTGAGCTGGGGCTCGCCCCTCGCGAACCTGGAGCACGGCGAGGAATCGCTCGAGCGGCTGGTCTCGCGCGAGATGGACCTCCGCCAGTCCTTCGAGCACGCCGCCCGCTGGGAGCGGCGGCTCTACGAGCTGACCGGCTCGGATCCGGAGAGCTTCGACGACGCCATCGCGCGCTACGACGAGTTCGACGAGGACCAGCGCTCCGCCCGCGGCGATCTCGACCTGGTGGTGCTGCTCGGCGAGGCCGGGCTGCTCGAGCGGGCCGCCGGCATCATCGAGGCTCTCGACGGGACCGAAGGGGAGGGCGCCCAGTACGCGCGCTGGCTCGAGGCGGCCTATCTCGACGCGCCCTCGTCCGAGGAGGCCACCACCATCGCGGAGGAGATCCGGCGCGAGCTCCCCGCCGACTGGTTCACCGACACACTCGTCCGCCGCGTGGCCAGTCGGGTGGACGATCAGCCGCTGCAGACCCAGGCCGAGGCCGCCATCGAGGCGCGCGCCCGCTCGATGCTGACGCGGGTGCGCGCGCTCACCGCCCTCGGCGCCGCGGTCCTGGCCCTGAGCGTGGTGGTGGCGCTGCGCCTGCGCACCTTCCCGCGCCTCGCCGACGCGCCGCTGCCTCCGCCCTGGCGCGGCGCGGACGGGGTCGGCCTCTTCTTCCGGGCCGCCTTCGCCTACCTGCTGATCCCCGCCTTGGTGGTACTGCTGCTGCCGCGCATGCCGCCGGTCACCGCGGTCATGGGGCTGGTGGGCGGCCTGCCGACGCTCTGGTGGGCGCGCCGCTATCTCCACGCGCGCGGCCTCACGGTGCGCGACACGTTCGGCCTGCGCCTGGGCCCCGGTCGGGTCGCGCGCCTGCTCGGCTGGGGGCTCGTGCTCCTCGCCGTCTCCATGGCCGGGGAGAGCCTGATCTACCTCGGCCTGAGCGCCCTCGGGGTCAGCTCGCACTGGGCCGACGGCTTCCTCGAGGAGTTTCTCTGGGGGCCGCCCACCGCGGTGATCGCGGGCACCCTGGACGGGGTGGTGTGGGCGCCCATCTTCGAGGAGCTCGCGTTCCGGGGCCTGCTCTTCCCCACCCTGCGCCTGCGCCTCCCCGCCTGGCTCGCCGCGCTGCTGAGCGCCGCCATCTTCGCGTTCGCACACGGCTACGGCGTGCAGGGCTTCGCCGCGGTCACCTGGAGCGGCATGGTCTGGGCGCTCGGCTACCAGCGGACGCGCAGCTTGCTACCCGGCATGCTCGCGCACGCGGGCAGCAACCTGCTCGCCACCGGCAGCTTCCTCGTGCTGCTGCGCTTCTAGCCCCGCCTCACGTCAGCGAGGTGTCGACCACCGCCAGGCGGCTCTGCCCGGGCGCGTAGCGCACCTCGCGCACGCCCAGCACGCCGCGCAGCTCCTCCACCGGCACCTTGATCGGGCCCGGCCCCGGCCCGACGCCGGGAGCGGGCTGCGGGAACGAGGTGGAGCGCGCGGTGTGGAACGTCACGTTGCCCTCCACCTTCTGCATGATCTGGTGGATGTGGCCGTTGAGCACGGTCACCGAGCCGAAGCGCTTGAGATAGCCCAGAGCCTGCGTGCCGTCGTCGGTGACCCAGCCCCACTCCGGATAGACCGCCCACAGCGGGACGTGCGCGAAGACCACCACCGGGGTGCTGCTCGGGAGCGGGGCCAGGTCGCGCTCGAGCCACTCGAGCTGCTCCGGGCCCAGGCTGCCGAGCTTGCCCGCCTTGAAGTTGAGCACGTTGACGAGGCCCACGAAGTGGACCCCGCGATAGTCGAAGGTCTGCCAGCCGCGCCCGGGTCCGCCCACCGCGAACCGGTTGAGGTACTCGGTGCCGCCGTCCGCGAACACGTCGTTCTCCCCCGGGACGTAGAAGGTCCGCTCCGCCCCGACGCCCTTGAGGGCCTCGCTCACCGTGTCGAACGCGCCCGGCTTCTGGGCGTGGGTGATGTCGCCGGTGTGGATCAGGAACGCGGGCTTCGGGTCGAGCGCCTTGATCCGCGCGATGGCGGCCTCGAAGGTGCCGAGCGCGTCCGGGTTCGCCGCGCCCTTGAAGCCGATGTGGGTGTCGCTGATCTGCACGAAGCTGAAGCTCTCACCCGACTGCGCCTCGGCCCGGCCGGGCCCGAAGGCGCGCGAGCGCGGGACCCCGCCCACCACCGACCAGAGGAGGCCGGTGCCGGTCCACGCCATGCACTGCAGGAAGCCCCGCCGATCCACCTCGTGTCCGTCGCTCATGCTCAGCTCCTCTCCGGCGTGACGATCACCTTGCCGGTCATCAGGGGGTGCAGCGTGCAGTAATACTCGTAGGTGCCGGGCGTCGTGAAGGTGTAGGAGAAGGTCTCGTCGGTGTCGAGGCCCGGCGAGCGGAAGGTGTCGACGGTCGACGTCACGGTGTGGGTGTCGTCGTCGTGGTTGATCCAGGTGACGGTCGTCCCGGCCTTCACGGTCACGGTGGGCGCGCTGAACGCGTGGGCCCGGATCTCGACCTGCGCGCCCTCCATCTGGGCGGGCATCTGGGCGGGCACCTGGACCGGCATCTGGGCCGGCGTGGGGGCGGGCGTCTGGGCCGGCGCCACCGCCGGCCAGGCCAGCCACAGGGCCGCCGCAACCAATGCTTTCATGGTCGAAAACCCTCTCTGCCCCGACTAACGCGGGTCCGCACGGATCGTTCCACGGAACGATCCGGGGCTCCGGGCGTTACGGACAATGAAGCCATCCCTTGGATGGCGGAAGCACGTGAACGGAGTCTATGATCTCGGCATGGCAGGCGAGCCGCGGGCCCAGGTCGGCGCGCTCGGGCGCGAAGCCCTGGCGTACGCGGACACGCTCTACAACCTCGCCCGCTACCTCACCCGGAGCCCGACCGACGCAGAGGACCTCGTGCAGGAGACCTACGCGCGGGCGCTCTCAGCCGCGCACCAGTTCACTCCGGGGACCAATCTCAAGGCGTGGCTCTTCCGCATCCTGCGCAACACGTTCCTCAGCCAGTACCGCCACGAGCGCCACAACCCCACGGTGGGCGGGCTCGACACGGTGGCCCCCGCCGCGCCGAGCGCGGAGCCGACCCAGTGGCTCCTGGGCGACGTCGAGCTGGACCGGCTGCGCAAGGTGGTCGGCGAGGAGATCGAGCGCGCCCTCGCGAGCCTGTCGGAAGAGGCGCGCACCGTGATCCTGCTGGACCTCGAGGGGCTCACCGAGGTCGAGGTCGCCCAGGTGGTCGGCTGCGCGGTCGGCACCGTGAAGTCGCGCCTCGCGCGCGCCCGCGCCGCCCTGCGCGAGAAGCTCCGGGACTACGCGCGATGACCTGCGACGAGGCGCGCGCGCTCCTGCTCGACGCCCAGCGTGGCCGCCTGCCCACCGAGGGACGAGAGGCGCTCCGGGGCCACGTGGCCGGCTGCGAGGCCTGCGCCCACGAGGAGGCGGCCGACGCCCTCCTGAGCGAGGCGCTCGAGCACCGCCTGCCCTCGCACGCGGCCCCCCTCGCGCTCAAGCGGCGGCTGGCCGCGGCGTGGCCGGCCGCGCCGGTGGAGGAGCCCGCGCGATCTCGCGGGTGGGCGTGGCGGCCCCTGCTGGTCCCCGCCCTCGCGATGGCGGTGCTGGTGCTCGCGGCGCTGCCCCTCTACTATCCGGGGCCCGACCGCGGCCAGGTCATGGTCACCGAGGCGGTGAACGACCACCTGCGGCTGCTCTCGAGCCAGCATCCGCTCGACATAGAGAGCGGCGGCATGCACCAGGTCAAGCCGTGGTTCGAGGGGCGCCTCGACTTCGCGCCGGTGGTGCGCTTCCTGGGCGACGACGACTTCCCGCTGCGGGGCGGCGCCATCGGCTACTACCTCGATCGCAAGGCGGCGGTCTTCGTGTTCCACCGGAGGCTGCACGCGATCACCCTGCTCGTCTTCCAGGCCGACGGCCTCCCGTGGAGCCGGCGTGGGCTCGAGACGATCGGCGCGGTGCGGGCGCAGGTCACCGCGTCGCGGGGCTTCAACGCGATCGTGTGGCGCGAGGGCGAGCTGGGCTACGCGCTGGTGTCCGACGTCGACATGCCGGAGCTGCGCCAGCTGGTCGGGAGGCTCGCCCCCACCTCCTGATCGGCGTGCGCCACCGCGCCGCCCACCAGGGTGAGCACCGGCGCGATGCGGGCGATGCGCTCGGGGGCGCACGCGAACACGTCCTCGGAGAGCGCGATCAGGTCGGCGCGCTTGCCCGGCTCGAGCGACCCCAGCTCCGCCTCGCGGCCGATCGATCGCGCGTTCCAGATGGTGAACGCGCGCACCGCCTCCTCGCGGCTCATGCGCTGGGCGGGCTGCCAGCCCGGATCGGGGCCCTCGCGGGGGGCGCGCGTGACCGCGGCGTGGATGCCGTGGAAGGGATTCGCGTCCTCCACCGGGAAGTCCGAGCCGCCCGCCACGTAGGCGCCCGAGTCGAGCACCGAGCGCCAGGCGTATGCGCCCGCAAGCCGCTCCGGCCCGAGACGCTCCTCCGCCCAGCGCATGTCGGAGGTGCAGTGCGTGGGCTGCATGCTCGGCACCACACCCAGGCGGGCGAAGCGCGGGATGTCGGCGGGGGCCAGGATCTGGGCGTGCTCGACGCGCAGGCGGGGCCGGGGCCCGCCGTCGGCGAGCGCCCGCTCGAACACGTCGAGGACCAGGGTATTGGCGCGATCGCCGATGGCGTGCACCCAGACGTGGAAGCCGAGCGCGGCCGCCTCGCGGGTGAGGCGCAGCACCTCCTCGGGGGGCACGAGGACCAGGCCGGTGTTGGCGGGGTCGTCGCAGTAGGGCGCGTGCAGCGCGGCGCCGCGGGAGCCGAGCGCCCCGTCGAGCCAGAGCTTGATCGCGCCCACCGTGAGGTGGCCGTCGCCGATCGACTCGGGGCGGCCGCGCTCGCGGTACTGTCTCCATGCCTTCTTGCCGGAGAGCGCGGCGAAGACCCGGAACGGAAATCGGCCGCGCCCGATCAGGCGGGTGTAGGAGGCGACCGCGCCCAGATCGAGCCCGGGCTCGTGCGCGCCGGTGAGCCCCTTGGCCAGGCACTCGGCGATCACCGCCTCCACCGCGGCGTCGAACCGCTCCTCGGACGGCGGCGGCACCAGGGCGCGGATCAGGTCCTGGGCCAGGTCGATCAGGATCCCGGTGGGCTCCCCGCGCTCGTCCTTCACGATGCGGCCGCCCGCCGGGTCGGCGGAGTGGCGCCCGATGCCCGCGCGCTCGAGCGCGGCCCCGCTGGCCCACGTGGCATGGCCGTCGACGCGCACCAGCGCCACCGGGTGCCCGGGCGCGGCGCGATCGAGCGAGGCGCGCGTGGGGAAGCCCTGGCCCGGCCATCGAGTCTGGTCCCAGCCGCGCCCGGCGATCCACTCCCCCGGGCGGAGCCGCGACGCGGCGACGCCGACCGCGCGGGCGATCTCGTCCTCGGAGCGCGCGGCGGCCAGGTCCAGCTCGAGGCGCGCGCGGGCGAGCAGCATGAGGTGGCCGTGTCCGTCGACCAGGCCGGGCAGCACGGTGCGGCCCGCGAGGTCGAGGACGGCCTCGCGGGCAGCCGGGTTGACGTCGGCGCGCCGGCCCGCGAAGGCGACGCGCCCGTCGCGGACCACGAGGGTGTCGACCACCGAGCCGGCGGCGTCGAGCGTGTGGATCCGCCCGTTGGTCAGGAGCACGTGGGAGCGGGAGGCTAGAGCAGCGTCCAGCGGGACGGCGCGCCGCTCGCGGTCTCCTCGCTCACCCGGCGCTCGTCGCGGAGCTTGCGCAGGTGCGAGTGCACCGACTGCCCGGCCACCTTGTGGAGCCGCGTGTCGACGTCGGCGTAGACGACCTTGACGATCTCCGGGATGGTGAGCGGGCCACCGCCCAGGGTCTCGAGGATCTGGCGCTCGCGAAGGCGCCGGTGCTCGATGAACTCGGTGATCTTGCCGGGGCCGTCCTCGATCACCGGCCCGTGCGCGGGATAGATGCGGCGCACCCCGAGGTCCCGCACGCGCTCGAGCGATTGCATGTAGAGCGCGAGGTCGCCGTCCTCGTCGGGGATCACGGTGGTGGAGCCGTTCAGGATGAGGTCGCCGCTGAAGAGCGCCCGCTCCTCCGGCAGGAAGAAGCACAGGTGGTCGGAAGCGTGGCCCGGAGTGTGGATCGGGACCAGGGTGATCCCGTCGCCCTCCACGTTCTCGCCGTCCTGGAGCATCTCCACGTCGTCGGGCAGGCCCGAGTCACGGTAGATCATCTTGGAGACCGGCACTCCCGGGAAGAGCTCGCGGAGCTGGGTGACCCCTCCCAGGTGATCGCGGTGGCGATGGGTCAGGATGATGCGCTCGGGACGACGCCAGCCGCGCTCGCGCAGATAGCCCTGGAAGAGCGCGGGATAGTCGGCCTCGCCCGCGCCGGTGTCGATCAGGATCGGATGCGTGCGGCCGACGAGGTAGGTGTTGGTGCCGGGGCCGGTCATCATGCCGGGGTTCAGCCCGAGCACGCGTCCAACCAGATCGCTCGGGGTGGCGCTGCGCGGAAAGCTCGGATCGATCCAGCTCATGGGCGGAGTGTAGCACCACGCCACGGGCACCACCTGCTCACGACACGCCGAGGTATCGCCGCTTGACCTCCTCGTCGGCCTCCAGCGCGGCCGGCGTGCCCTCGTAGACGATCTGTCCCTTGTTCATCACGTAGACCCGGTCGGCGACCCGCAGGGCCAGGTGATAGTTCTGCTCCACGAGCAGGAGCGAGAGCCGCTCCGCTTTCAGAGCCAGCAGGATGCGACCGATCTCCCGCACGATGAGGGGCGACAGGCCCTCCGACGGCTCGTCGAGCAGGATCAGCCGGCCGTTGGTGAGCAGAGCGCGGCCGATGGCGAGCATCTGCTGCTCGCCGCCCGAGAGCGTGCCGCCCGGCTGCTGCTCGCGCTCGCGCAGCCGCGGGAAGAGCGCGAAGACGCGCTCGAGCGTGAAGCCGGGGGGGCGCGCGCCCAGGAGCAGGTTCTCCCGCACCGAGAGCGGCGAGAAGATGCGCCGGCCCTGCGGCACCAGGGCGAGCCCGCTCCGGGCGATGCGATGGGCGGGCCAGCCGTGGATCGCGCGGCCGTCGAGCAGCACGCGGCCCGCGCGCGGCGGGGTGAAGCCCACGATGCTGCGGATGGCGGTGGTCTTGCCGGCGCCGTTGCGCCCGAGCAGCGCCACCGCCTCGCCCACGCCCACCCGCAGCGAGACGCCGTGCAGCACGTGGCTGTCGCCGTAGTAGGTGTGGATGGCCTCGACGTCGAGCACGCTCAGGCCTCGCCCAGGTAGACCTCGTACACCCGGGGATCCGCCTTCACTTCCGCGAAGGTTCCCTCGGTGAGCACCTCGCCGTAGTGCAGCACGGTCACCCGGTCGGCGAGCGAGCCCACCACGTCCATGTCGTGCTCGATGATCAGGAGCGTCACGTCGCGGGGCAGCGCCTCCAGCATCCGGGTCATGCGCTGGGTCTCCTCGGGCGACATCCCGGCGGTGGGCTCGTCGAGGAGCAGAAGGCGGGGCCCGGTGGCGAGGGCCACGCCCACCTCGAGCTGGCGCTGCTCGCCGTAGGAGAGCAGCCCGGCGGGCGAGGCCAGCCGCCCGGCCAGGCCGACGATCTCGGCCACCTCTCGCGCGCGCTCGAGCGGTCCGCGCTGGCCCTCGAGGCGGCCGAGCAGGCTCCAGGTGCCGGGCGCGCCCGCCGCCGCGGCGAGGCGCAGGTTCTCCTGCACCGCGAGCTTCGGGAACAGGTTGTTGCGCTGGAAGGAGCGCGAGATCCCGCGCCGGGCCACCGCGTGCGGGCTCAGGCCCTCGATGGGCGCGCCCTCGAGCCGGATGCGCCCGCCACTCGGCGCGAGCTGGCCGGTGATCACGTTGAAGAGCGTGGTCTTCCCCGCCCCGTTGGGGCCGATGATGGCGCGGCGCTCGCGCGCGGTCACCTGGAACGACACGCGGTGCAGCGCGCTCAGCGCCCCGAAGGCGCGGCTCAGGGCCTCGACGGCCAGGAGGGGCGCGCTCACGCGCGGAGCCCGAGGCGCCCGCGCAGCGCGCCCACGATACCGCCGGGGGCGAAGAGCACGAACAGAATGAAGGTGGCGCCGAGGATCAGCATCCAGCGCTCGGTGTAGGTGCTGACCAGGCTCTGCAGCAGGATGAACGCGGCCGCCCCCAGCAGCGCGCCGCCGAGGGTGCCGGTGCCGCCGATGATCACCATCAGCAGCGCCTCGCCCGAGGTCTTCCAGAAGAACGCGTCCGGGGTGATCGAGCCGTTGAACTGGGTGTAGAGGGAGCCGGCCACCCCCGCGACGAGCCCGGCGATCACGAAAGCCAGCAGCTTGTAGCGGTCGACCGCGTAGCCCAGCGCCTCCATGCGCGCCTCGTTCTCGTGGATGCCGCGCAGGACGTGGCCGAACGGCGAGCGGACGATGCGCGTGAGGGCGAGGGCGAGCAGGCCCACCAGGACGAGCAGGTAGGCGTGGAAGCCGCGCAGGGTCGAGACGTCCAGCCCCGGCACCGCCGGGCGCGGGATGCCGACGAGGCCGTCCTCGGCGCCGAGCCACGAGACCTGGAACGTGTAGGCGTGGAACATCTGGGAGAACGCCAGCGTGAGCATGATGAAGTAGACCCCGCTCACCCGGATCGAGAAGAAGCCGATCAGGAGGCCGGCGAGCCCTGCGGCGAGCGCAGGCAGGACGAGGGCCGAGACCAGCCCCGGGCTCCGGGCCAGCGCGAGCGCGGCCACGTAGCCGCCGATGCCGAAGAAGGCGGAGTGGCCGAACGAGACCATGCCCGCGTAGCCCATCAGGAGATCGAGGCTCATGGCGAAGATGCCCCAGATGAGGATCTCCTGGAGGAGCTTCACCGGGTAGTTGCCGGCCCCGAGCGGGAAGAGGGCCAGGGCGACCACCACCAGCGCCGAGGCGAGGAGGCGCGGGCGCGTCACTTGAGCGGGCGGCCGAAGAGCCCCTGGGGTCGCACCAGCACGATGGCGGCCATCAGCACGTAGATGATCAGCATCGAGGCCTCGGGCAGCCACGCCTTCCCGAAGGTCTCGGCCTGGCCGATCAGCAGGCTACCGATCAGCGAGCCCTTCAGGCTGCCGAGGCCGCCGACCACCACCACGATGAGGGCGGGGATCAGGATCGTCACGCCCATCGACGGGTAGGCCGACTGGATGGGGCCCGCGATGACGCCGGAGAGCCCGCCGAGCGCGGCGCCGAAGGCGAAGACCCCGGTGAACACCCGGTGGATGTTGATGCCGAGGCCGCCGGTCATCTCCGCGTCGAAGACGCCGGCGCGGATGATCGCGCCGAGCCGCGTGCGCTCGATCAGGAAGAAGAGCAGCACCGCGATCGCGAGCCCGAAGGCGATTACGAAGAGGCGGTAGGACGGGATGATCGCGCCCAGCACCGAGACCGAGCCCGAGAACACATCCGGGGGCGGGATCGAGCGGATGCGCCCGCCCCAGATCCACTTCACGAGATCCTCGAAGAGGTAGATGAAGCCGAAGGTCAACAGCACCTGGTCGAGCGGCGGGCGCCGGTAGAGCGGCCGCAGGCACGACCGCTCGATCACCGCCCCGATCGCCCCGACCGCGAGCGGGGCGACGAGCAGCGCGAGCCAGAAATTCCCGGTCCCCGCGATCAGCGACAGCCCCGCGTAGGCCCCCAGCATGTAGAAGGAGCCGTGCGCGAGATTCACCACGTCCAGCATCCCGAAGATCAGCGTGAGCCCCACCGACAGCAGGAACAGCAGCACCCCATACGCCAGCCCATTCAACGCCTGCGCAAACAAATCACCCGGCATCGAGAGTCACCTGAATCGACGCGGAGGTATCAGCCGGGAAGGGGTTGCGCACGTCCACAACGGGAGCGGGGGTGGGCGGGGCAGCGGCGGGCGGGGCGTGCGGCGGGTATGCGAAGGAACCGGAATTCCTGCTCGTCCGCGGTGAACCGGCACGCCAGTGCCAGCCCCGAGCCGGGCCAAGGCCCGGCAAACCACCGGATCTTCGCACGGACCGACGCGGCCGCGGGCCGCGGGCCAGGGAACGGTGCCCATCGCGGCCCGATTTCGGATGTCCGGGCCGGAGGCGCGCGCCAACCTGCCCGCCGATGCGGTGTTCGTCGAGATCCCGGGCGGCAACCACGAGCAGATGGGCTACTACACGGGCCAGCCGAACGACCCGCCC